>Ga0116230_10002787_pt1 | contig 16886 bp, 16 predicted proteins | sample S1TSphfallax_3_FD_88678 | JGI IMG/M metagenome (GOLD analysis project Ga0116230, IMG submission 88678) | Host-associated microbial communities from peat moss isolated from Minnesota, USA - S1T2_Fd - Sphagnum fallax MG | ecosystem: Host-associated > Plants > Peat moss > Unclassified | place...
CTTGTCTATGGCGACATCAAAGGGCGCTCTCGCCTGCAATCCTCCATCGCCGTAGGCCTGCTGAACGCCGCCGTCTTCATCCCAGAAAATCGGCCCGGGATCTGTTGGGGTCAACTTACCTGCCATCCAGACTACCAGTCTTGGCTAGGCCTGTGTTTTGGGACGATGGACGGCCAATCGGCCGACGTGGCCATGGAGATCTATTCCACTGACGGCTTGGTTCGGCAGTGGACGGAACGTTTGGAGCCCGGGCGCGCGCTCATCATCGCAAACGACGGCCTCGGCCTTCCGCACCAAGCCTCCGGCGTCGTCTGGTTTATGGCGCGATCCCCTCGGGCGGACCTCTCAGCGCAGAGCATTCATATCCATCGCAAGACCGGAAACGCCTCGGGAGAGCACAGCTTTTGACGCCCGCGGCGACCGGGGCGGGCGCCGCTAATCGCCCCCCCTGGATGCGCCAATCCGCGTTGAAAGAGGCCCGTTGCCGAGCCGCACCCTAAAGACGCAGGGCCTCGCCAAGGGCGCCGCAGACGCGATCGACGTCTTCTAACGCCATGGCTGGGAACAACGGCAGAGCCAAGACGCGCGCGTAGTAGGCCTCCGCCCCCGGGAGCGGGGCGGAGCCATAGCGCGCCCTGAAATAGGGCTGACGATAAAGGGGAATGTAATGGACTTGACTTCCCACGCCTGCTGCGGCGAGGGCGCGCATCACCTGCGCGCGCCCGACCCCCGCACGATCAAAATCGACGAGCACGCAAAGGAGGTGCGGGCCCACGCTGCCCTCGCCCGGAGGACACAGCCGGACCACAGGGGCGAAACGGGATAAGGTTTCACGGTAACGATCCGCTAAAAGGCGTCGCCGTGCGATGAACATATCGAGCTTGGCGAGCTGGGATAAGCCCAAAGCCGCCTCAAGCTCGTTCATTCGGTAGTTAAAGCCAAGCTCCAGCTGCTCATAGCTCCAGGGATTGCGATCTCCAGCGGCGTCGAAGGACCCCGCCTCGCCCATCAATGACGGGTCATGAGTGACGCCGTGGTTGCGCAGACGGCGCATGCGCGCGGCGCGTTCGCCATCGTTAGTCGCGATCATGCCCCCCTCGCCCGCGGCCAAGGTCTTAACCGGGTGGAACGAGAACGTGGCCGCTTGGGAGCGCCGACATGATCCGACGGCGGCGCCGTCAGGGTATGCGCCGCCAAGAGCATGGCACGCATCTTCGATCATCATGGCCCCAGCTCCGGCGGCGATGGCGCAGAGGCCTTCGAGATCACACAGCCGTCCTGTCAGATGAACCGGCAAGACTGCCGCCGCCTGCCCGTCAGGACCAAGGGCGCGGGCGAGCGTATCAGGCGTCATAAGCCCGGAGAGCGGATCAACGTCTGCGAAGAGCACCTCCGCGCCGCACAGCCGCGCCGCCGTCGCCGTGGCGAGGAACGTGATCGCGGGGACGACGCAGAGGCAGCCCTGGCCGATGTCGTTGGCTGTGAGGGCCACATGGAGCGCCGCCGTGCCGGACGACACGGCGACCGCATGGTCGGCGCCGACCTTTGCGGCGAAGGCGGCCTCGAAGTCGCCGACCCTGGGGCCATGGGCTATGAGGTCGCTTCTGAGGGCTGCGACCACGGCTGCGACATCGTCGTCGCCAATCCACTGGCGGCCATAAGGCAGGTGGGCAGGCTTCGCAGGCGCTGGAGCTTGAGGGGACATGGCGCTGAGTGTGGCCGGCCTCGCTTGCCGAGCGGTTAACGCGCGCTCACCACCCGTTAACCATAAGCGGCCAGTCTGCCCCCTTCAGGAGGTACGCGACCGCCATGACACTCGCCGCTGCACAAACCCCGTCCCTCGGCGACCCATCCGCCCCCATCAGAGAATTTCTCGAGCCTCGCGCGGATCTCAACGGGAAGACTATTTTGATTACGGGGGGCACCGGGTCCTTCGGCCGCGCCTTTGTCGACGCCGTCACCCGCGCTTACACGCCCCGAAAACTTATTGTCTTCTCCCGTGACGAGCTCAAGCAGTACGAAATGGCCCAGGCCTTCCCGTCCGAACGGTGGCCGTTTATGCGCTGGTTTATCGGCGACGTCCGTGACGGCCCGCGTCTTGAGATGGCCATGCGCGATGTGGACTATGTCATTCACGCCGCGGCGCTGAAGCATGTGACGGTCGCTGAATACAATCCCTTCGAGTGCATCAAGACCAACGTCATGGGCGCAGAAAATGTCGTGAACGCCGCTATCGCCCGCGGCGTGAAGAGGGTTGTCGCCCTCTCGACGGACAAAGCGGCCAACCCCATCAATCTTTATGGGGCCTCCAAACTCGCGGCGGATAAGATCTTCGTCGCCGCCGAGGCCATGGCCGGCGCTTCGGAGACGCGCTTCAGCGTCGTCCGTTACGGCAACGTGGTCGGCTCGCGCGGGTCTGTCGCGCCCTTCTTTCAGAAGCTTGCTGCGGAGGGCGCCACCGACCTTCCCATCACCGATCTGAGGATGACGCGCTTCTGGATCACCCTGGGCCAGGGCGTGAATTTCGTTTTGTCGGCGCTTGAACAGATGCGGGGCGCAGAAATCTTCGTCCCCAAGATCCCGTCCATGCGCACCACAGAACTCGCCAGCGCCATCGCCCCTTCCCTTCCCCACCGGATCGTGGGGATTCGCTCCGGCGAAAAACTCCACGAGATCATGATCCCAGAAGACGATGCACGCTCGACGGTTGAACTCGTCGACCGGTTTGTGATTCTGCCCAGCCACGACATGGCCAAGCGCCAGGCCTACCTCGACGCTGGAGCGCGTCCCGTTCCGGACGGGTTTTCCTACTGCTCCAATCAAAATCAGGAGCGGCTGGACGCGGCGGGCCTCCAACGCATGCTTCAGCGAACCTATTCCGGGCAATGCTGAGACCGGCCCAGACCTCAAAGGGCCTGGACCGATTCGGCCTGCGCGGCGCTCAACCCGAGCGAAGCAGGGTCAAGATCACCGAAGGCTGCTGATTGGCGATGGACAGGGCCTGGGTGCTGAGCTGCTGCTGAACTTGCAAGGCCGTCAACCGGGCGCTTTCGGCGGCCACATCCGCATCCACGAGCCCGCCAACGCCCGTCGTTAAGGTGTCTGACAGGGTCGTAACGAAGCTGGCGTGCGCGATGATCTGATTTGACTGGGCGCCGAGGGTCGCCACCGCGCCATTCACATTGGCGATGGAGGCGTTGACAAGGGCGAGCGCCGCCGTCGCCGCAGTGACGCTGGAAAGGGTTGTTCCCGCCGAAACGGTGACGTTGCTTCCGCCAAGGGAGAGGTTTTCCGTAGAGAGGGTGACAAAGCTGGACGCGTCGGCCGTGGCGAGGAACTGAAGGCCGTTGGTCTTAGAACCGTCAAGCAGGTTGGCGCCGTTGAAACTTGCGCCTGCGACGGTATTGGAGATCTCCTTCAGGAGGGACTGAAACTGCGTATTGAGGGCCGAAAGACCTGCTGTGGTCTGGCTCCCATCCGTCGCCGAGAGCGCCGTCGCCTTGAGCTGATTCAAGAGATCCGAAACCGTTTGCCCGGCGGAGACGGCCACGTCGGAGATGGATTGCGCGACATTGAGGCCGTCGCTCACGCTGGCGAGGGAGGAAATTTCGAAGCGTTGCTGCTGGGCGACGTCGAAGACGGCGGGATTGTCCGCCGCGTCTGCGACCGCCAGACCGCTCGACACCTCGTTCGTCACCGTGTTGAGGTTTTGGGTCGTTTCGTTCAGCGACTGCAGTAAGGACAGGGCCGAGGTGCTGTTGTTGACGCTGAGCGTCATGGCCATTTCTCCTGGACTTCCCCTCGCATTCGGCGGGGGACGGCAAGCGGACGGAACGATGAGACCATCGCCCGATTCTCAGCCTAGGCTTGGATCGTAAGGAGAGCGTTAACCATAGTTCTTTGTGCGAGACCGCCCTGCCCGTTGGCGAGGGAGATGAGGGAGAGGAAAACAGCGGGCGCTTCCGCGGGAACGAGCGTTTTTCAGACCGCGCGCCACGACGCCGCCTTAAGCCTTTGTGTTGATCAAGGCCCCGGATTGATACTTGGAATCCTGGCTCATCCCCAGGAGATCCTCCTTGCTTAGCCGCGTCACCGCGCCTGTTTGCCTGTTCATCAGCGTGTAGGTGAGTTCACCCGTTTCGGGGTCAGCTTCAACGATGATGCGCAGATCAGCGGCTACGACGTCCGTCGGCATCGCCGCCTCGGGACGTTGTTCAAAAGGCACAGGCGATGGCGGTTGGCCGCTTTGCGATTGCCGGTCCGGCATGTCGCCAAGGGGCGGTGGAGAGCTTACGGTGTTGATCATCTCCTGGCTCGACGATCCGTTCTAGATCGACGCTCCCTCAAGAGGTTGATGAACCCCGGCGCGCGCCACACCATTGCGACGCGCGCCGGGTCGTCGTCCGCCTCAGGCGGTTAAGCCTGAGAAGGGGCTTAGCCCTGGAACAGGCTGAGCAGGTGCGACGGCGCTTGGTTGGCGATAGCCAAAGCCTGGGAGCCGAGCTGCTGCTTGGTCTGCAGGGCGGTCAGGGTCGCGCTTTCAGCAGCCACGTCCGCGTCCACCAGATTGCCGATGCCCGTCGTCAGAGCGTCGGACTGGGTCTGGACGAAGGACAGCTCGGTCTGCAGCGCCGTGGCGCCCACGCCGAGTTTCGCCACCGCCGTGTTGACCGTGCCGATGGCGGTGTTGACCAGGGTGAGAACGCTGGCGGCGGACGCCGTGGTGGCGAACGTCGTATGGCCGGACAGACCGATGCCGCCAAGGGTCAGCTTCTCGGCCGCGACGTTGACCTTGACCGAGCCGTCGGCGCTGGCCAGGGCGGCGACCGCGGTCCCGCCGCTCTTCAGCATGTTAGCGCCGTCGAAGTCGGCGGTGGAGACGACCTTGCTGATCTGGGAGGCCAAGGCCGCGAACTGGGTGGAATAGGCGCTGATTTCGGCGGTCGTAGCCGTCGAGTCGGCGCCCGAAAGCGCCACAGCCTTCAGCTGGTTTAAGAGGTCCGAAATCGTCTGGCCGGCGTTGACCGCCACGTCCACCGTGGAGATCCCGCGGTTCAAGGAGTTTTGCACCACGCCCAGGGCCGAGACGTCCCCGCGCTCGGTTTGAGCCACCGACCAGATAGCGCCGTTGTCTGTCGCGCTAGAGATCTTAAGACCGGTGGAGATTTCGTTTTGAGCCGTGTTCAGCGCCGAGTTGGTGGCGTTCAGGCTCTCGAGCGCAACCAGGGCGCCGTTGTTTGTATTGATGCTGTTAAGCGACATCAGGTGGTTCCTTCGTTTAAAGGTAGACCGCCGCCATTTTAGCGGTGGGGGCTTTTTGCCCACCGCCTCCCAAGCAAATGCCGAGCCACAGGGTAAATCGACTAATTTATTGATTTATATGATGTTAATTACGTAGAAACCAAAATCTTTCTGCCTAGGGCGATAGTCGCTCCCGGCAATTTTTGCCGCCGACCCGGCGCCTTTTGCCGCGCCGGGCTGGCAAACGCGCGCTTCTACGACTCATTTGAGCCGCTATGCTTGGTCCATGTCGCAAACCTTCTGGCCTGATGCGGACGGCGGGTCCGCAAGCCGTTCAGCCCTCGAATTGGGGGCGCAGCTTCACGCCCAGGGACTGCGGGGCGACGCCATTGCGGCCTACCGCCGGTGTCTTGCCGCCTTAGAGCTTGCAAACGGCGCGCCCCTTGACCCGCAAACGGCCGAGACCGCGCGGACGGCGCGCCAACTCCTCGGGCTGGCGTTCCTCGAAGACGGAGACGCAGCCGTCGCTCTTGAGCAATTCGACGCCGCAGAGGCCCTTGGAGCCGGATCGGCAGAGCTCGATTTCCGACGCGCAGGGGCCCTGCGCACCTTGGGGCGGCTCAACGAAGCCCTTGCCGCCTATGAACGCGCCCGCCTGAAAGCCCCAGACCACGCCGAAGCGCTGCATCACCGCGGGGTGTGCCTCGCAGGCCTTGGCAGATATGAGGAGGCCGATCAGGCCTATGGCGAGGCGCTTGCGGTCAATCCTGACGCCAAGGCCGTTTGGAACAATCGCGGCGTCGCCCTTGAAGCGCGGGGTCTCTTCAAAGAGGCTCTTGAAGCGTTCGATCAGGCCCTCGCCCTCGACGGCGCCTATCTGCAGGCGCACCACAACCGCGGTTCAGCGCTCTTGAAGCTGGGCCGCCTTGAGGACGCCATCGTCAGTTTTGATAGGGCTCTCGCCCTCAGCCACGCCGTTCCCGAGCCCTGGAGCCACAGGGCCGTCGCCCTCGCCGGCCTTAAGCGCTATGGCGAGGCGCTAGAGAGCGCACAGCGCGCCTTAGCCCTCCGGCCGGGGTACCCCGAGGCCCTGAACACCTCCTCCGTCGCCTTAAGAGGCCTTGGACGAGACGCTGAAGCGCTCAATGCGGCGGACGCAGCCCTTCGGAGCCGCCCCGCGTTCGCGGAGGCGCACAGCAGCCGGGGCTCGGCCCTTCTAACCCTCGGCGACGCGCAAGGCGCATGCACGGCGTTTAAAGCGGCGCTTGATCTGCGTCCGGACGACGCCGCCATCCTTCTCAATTACGGCATGGCCTTAGAGGCGACGGGGGATCTTGCGGCCGCAGCGGCTATCCTAGAGCGATCTGAGGCCCTCGCTCCTGATCTGCCTGACGCCCGCTTCGCTCGGGCCCTGGTCTCCATCCGGTCAGGGGACATCAAAACCGGCTTCGCGCTTTATGAGGCGCGCTGGCGCCAGAGCGGAGGACCTAAACTCGCATATCCTGAGGACAGGCTGTGGCTTGGCCACGAGCCCCTTGGCGATGAGACGCTCCTCATTCATGCGGAGCAGGGATTTGGCGACGTGATCCAGTTCAGCCGCTTCGTCTCAAAGGTTGCGGCGCCGTCAAGAATGATCATCCAAGTGCAACCGGCCCTTCGCCGGCTCATGTACGGCCTTGGCGGCGCCAGGGTCTTATCGACGGCGGAGGATCCGCCGCCCTTTGACCGGCACATTCCGTTCATGAGCCTTCCCCTCGCCCTCAAGCTCGACCTCGACGACGTGCGTCCTAGCGGCCCTTACCTCAGCGCAACGCCAGTTTTGCGGGATCGCTGGCGCGCCCGCTTGCGGGAACAGAGGGGTCAGGCCGCGCCCCGTCCCATCATCGGTTTAGTCTGGGCGGGCAATCCGCTTCATGAGAACGACCGTAATCGATCGATCCGCCTCGAGACGCTTGCGCCGATCTTCGCTTTAGACGCTGAGTTCGTCAGCTTACAAAAAGCTATTCCGCCCAGGGACGCGGCCCTCGCAGCGGCGACGGGACGACTTCAACGGTTTGACGATGCGTTTCCCGACTTCGCCGAGACGGCGGCGCTTATTTCCCTGTGCGATCTTGTCATAGCGGTCGACACGGCGGTCGCCCATCTCGCCGGCGCCTTGGGGAAACCGCTTTGGCTGCTCCTGCCGCGCCCCTGCGACTGGCGCTGGATGAACGACCGCGCGGATACGCCCTGGTACCCGTCTGCCGTGCTTTTCCGCCAGGCCCGCGCCGGGGTCTGGGAAGACGTGATAGACGACGTCTTGAGCCGTCTTGAGAGCGTCCTTTATCCGGGCGCCGGCGCCCAGGACCGCTCATCCTGACCTAGCCGATCAGCCCTGGAAGAGACTGAGCAGGTGAGACGGCGCTTGGTTGGCGATGGCCAAAGCCTGGGAGCCTAGCTGCTGCTTGGTCTGCAGAGCGGTCAACGTGGCGCTTTCCGCAGCCACGTCCGCGTCCACAAGGTTGCCGATGCCGGTGGTAAGCGCGTCGGTTTGGGTCTGGACGAAGGACAGTTCAGTCTGCAACGCCGTGGCGCCCACGCCAAGCTTAGCAACCGCCGTGTTGACCGTGCCGATGGCCGTGTTGACCAGGGCGAGGACGCTGGTGGCGGACGCCGTCGTAGCGAACGTCGTATGACCGGAAAGACCAATGCCGCCGAGGGTCAGCTTTTCCGCTGCGACTGTGACCTTGACCGTACCGTCGGCGCTGGCCAGGGCGTTGACCGAGGTTCCGCCGCTCTTGAGGAGGTTAGCGCCGTCGAAGTCCGCGGTGGACACGATCTTGCTGATCTGGGAGGCCAAGGCGGCGAACTGGGTGGAGTAGGCGCTAACTTCGGCGGTTGTGGCCGTCGAGTCGGAACCGGAAAGGGCCACAGCCTTCATCTGATTTAGAAGATCTGAAATCGTCTGGCCGGCGTTGACCGCCACATCCACTGTGGAGATCCCGCGGTTCAAAGAGCTTTGCACGACGCCGAAAGCCGCCACGTCCCCGCGTTCGGTTTGAGCCACGGACCAGATCGCGCCATTGTCGGTCGCCCCCGCTACACGCAGGCCCGTAGAGACTTCGTTCTGCGCCTGGGTGAGGGCCGAATTCGTCGCATTGAGGCTTTCGAGGGCGACAAGGGCGCTGGCGTTCGTATTGACCGAATTAATGCTCATCGTTGCTCCGCCTCCATCTACTTCGGGCGTTGGACGGCGTTCCGCCGGCGGGCGAAACTGCCCGAAGAAGGCGAAGCAAGCAAAGTGCCATGGTTAATGCGTTGTTCTACCTCGAATATTTCTGAGATAGCGTTAGACGGGGCCCAACAGCGCCGGGCATATTCAGCCCGGCGGCAGGAATTGCCTGCCCGGGACGCGGATCCTAGGCGGCGGTCGGGCGGCCGCGCAAACCTTCCATGATCGATCGATTGACATCGATGAGCGGTTGGATGGTCTCAGTCTTGCGCATCACCGCGGACGTGTGGCGCGTGACCCAAAGGCTTAGAGAGATGATCTGAGCCCGGACGGCGGGCTCAAGGCTATTATTCTGGCGCGCGCAGTCAGACGCGAGGGCGGTCCAAAGCCGCCGGTTCCAATCCAGCGCGATGGCGCGGGTTTGAATATCGTCGGTGGCGCTCGCCTCGATAAGCGCCCGCGTCACCTCCCCAAACAACCGATATTCAGTCTCACGCGGATTTTCGACCCGCTCCGTCGCCGCCTTATAGGCCCTTAGAGACATTCGGCCCGATCCTCTCGTCTTCGTATTCGATGAGGCGCCGACACACCATCAGCGCCTTGTAGTATTCGCGGCTCAGGACGTGCTTAGAGATCGCGACGCAGTCAGCGAGGATTTCCGGGTTACGGATCGCACCCATAAACTCATTCATACGTTTCGCAAACTCCTCGTAACTCCGCGCCGCGCTGCTCTCCTCCAGGTACATGAGCATGACCGGAAAATAGATCCTCCTGGCTGGCGAGTTCGCCTCGTCAGCCTGCATGATGTCCTTTTCCCGCAGGACGCTCGCCTTATTTTGCAGGACCAGGACGCCCCGGCGATCGCCATTTTGGACCACTGCTCCGTTCAGGACGAATTTCTCGCCGGGCTTAAGCGATAGCTTCAGGGGCATGAGCTGCAGAACTCCGAGTGCCGGCGTCTCTAGGGCTTGCGCTCGGGTTCGGCGGCGGCGGCGCCCCCGACCATTGCTTAGTTCCCTAACGCCTAATTCAGCCTAAACCGGCGTGGTTAACGCCAGCTTGCGGCGCGGGGCCGCCGCGGCCTCGCCTTAGCAATGCCTTAAGGTGAATCGGCATGATTGGACGCTGTGAAAAACGGTCACGCCGAACGCTGAGATGGGGAGAGAGCCAGTGCACGCGGATCAGACGAGCGGGCCTGAAAAGGACCTCGTCGTCCCGCCCTCCCGTGTGCGTCTCGCCGCATCGACGCACCATGACGTCCGCTCCCCCGCCTTCATCGATCGCCTCCATGCGGGCCTCAATGATTTGCAGCGCTTGCGCCTCGAAGTTCTCACGCCCCTTTTGAACGAGGCGGTGGCCGCCATCGTGGCCAATGATCCCGCCCTGGGCGCCGCCCTCGCCGTCGAGGGCCTGAAGGTCGACGATCAATGCGGTGTAGCCTGGCATATTCTCGCCGTGTGCCATGAGTGTTCGGACGACTTCACCAACGCGCTGAAGTGTTACGACCTCGCCTTCAAACTGAACCCCGACGAGCCGGAGCTGGCGCACGATCTAGGGCGTCTCGCCTACAGGATGGGATTTTTGACCCAAGCCGAGCAGCTCTACAGACTCTATCTCGCCACCACCCCGACCTCCCTGGCCGGGATCAACGATCTGGCCAACACCCTTCGCGATCAGTTTCGGTTCGCCGAGGCGGTTGAGACCATCAGGTCCGGCATCCAAGCCGACAGCGGCAGCGCGCTCTTGTGGAACACCCTCGGGACCATCATGGCCGAACAAGGCGAGATGGAGAAGGCGCTCGTCTTTTGCAACGAGGCGCTTCGCCTTGATGAGGCCTTCGACAAGGCGCGCTGGAACCGTGCCAACGTCCTGCTCGCCCTCGGCGAAACAAAGGACGCCCTAGAGGACTGCACCGCCGCCCTGGCTGGACTGAGGCTCGACAGCGATCTCGCCATGACCCGGTTCGGCCGGGCGACCATGCTTCTGGCGAACGGCGATCTTGGCGAGGGGTGGGACGCTTACGAGGCGAGGCTCGACCCCCATTACGCCTTTGTCAGCCTTTTCGCAGCCAAGGCGCCGTTGTGGACGCCGGACATGGATCTTTGGGGAAAGCGCCTGCTTCTGGTCGGCGAACAGGGCGTCGGTGACGAGATCCTGTTCGCCAACATCGTTGCGGACCTTGTCGACGCCATCGGTCCCGACGGACGCCTGATCCTAGCCGCCGAGCCTCGGCTGGTGGAGCTGTTCCGCCGATCCTTTCCGCAGGTGGAGGTCGGCCCGCACGGCACAGGCAAGGTCGATCACCATGTGGTTCGAACCGTGCCCTTTGTTAGCGATTGGTCCAACATAGACGCCTATGCGCCCATGGCGTCCCCCCTCCGGCGCTTTCGTCGCCGACTCGAGGATTTTCCAAAGCGCTCTCGCCACCTGACGCCAGACCCGCAAAGGGTCGCGCACTGGCGGCGCGTCCTCTCTGACGCCGGCCTCGCTAGGCCCACAGGCATTGTCTGGAAAAGCCTCCTTAAGGCGACCAGCCGCGCCCGGTACTATGCGCCCTTCGCCGACTGGGCCCCGGTGCTGAGCACCCCCGGCGTGTCCTTCGTCAATCTTCAATACGGCTCCTACGACGAAGAACTGGATTACGCGCGCCACGTCCTGGGCGTGGATATCTGGACGCCGCCGGACGTTGATTTGAAGAACGATTTTGAAGACCTCGCCGCTATCGCCGCCGCCCTAGACCTCGTCATTGGTCCAGCCAACGCCATGACTAATCTCGCCGCGGCCGTGGGCGCGCCGACCTGGCTGATCTCCACGCCCGGCGCCTGGCCGCGCCTCGGAACCGACCACTACCCCTGGTACGTCCAGATGCGGGTTTTCACGCCGCCCACCTATACGGCCTGGTCGGTGGTTATGGAGGAGGTCGCCGACGCCCTGAGGGCTCGAGAGGGCGCGTGCGGCGACTAAACATCAACGCGCCGACGCCCCCCTGCCGGTGAACCGCGGTTCGCCCATCGACGGCGTCACGCGCGGCGAAAAACCGCCTTCGGACGGGCTAGACAAACGCTCACGCCCCCTAAGCGAGGACAGGCGCTTGCATTGGGCGCCCGCGCCTTTAGTCTCACGCGATTATTAACAGGCTAGAGAGCGGGGTCCTGACGGCTCCGCAGCAGGAGACCGGTGATGACGTCGACCCGTTTCGAGGGCACGAAAGACTATGTGGCGACGGATGATCTTCGCGTCGCCGTCAACGCCGCCATCGCCCTCGAACGTCCGCTCTTGGTCAAAGGCGAGCCCGGCACGGGCAAGACGGTCCTCGCCTATGAGGTGGCCAGGGCCCTGGATGCGCCCCTCATCACCTGGCACATCAAGTCCACCACAAAGGCCCAGCAGGGCCTTTATGAATACGACGCCGTAACCCGGCTGCGCGATAGCCAGCTTGGAGACGAGCGCGTCAAGGACGTACGCAACTACCTGCGTAAGGGAAAGATGTGGGAAGCCTTCGAAGCGCCCAAACGGCCCGTTTTGCTCATCGACGAGATCGACAAGGCGGACATCGAATTTCCTAATGACCTTCTTCAAGAACTCGATCGCATGGAATTCTTTGTTTATGAGACCGACGAGACCATCAAGGCCAAGGTTCGTCCGGTGGTCTTGATCACCTCCAACAATGAGAAGGAGCTTCCGGACGCTTTCTTACGACGCTGCTTCTTCCATTACATCCGCTTCCCCGACGAAGAGACCATGAGCGCCATCGTCGACGTTCACTTCCCGGGCATTAAGAAAAAGCTCGTGGCGGAGGCCCTGCGCATTTTCTACGACATGCGTAAGGTTCCCGGCCTGAAGAAGAAGCCCTCGACGTCGGAGCTTCTAGACTGGCTCAAGCTGCTCCTGGTGGAAGACATCGATGAGAGCGTCCTGCGCGAACGCGATCCGGGCAAATTGATCCCGCCGCTCCACGGCGCCCTCCTGAAAAACGAGCAGGATGTGCACCTTTTCGAGCGTCTGGCCTTCCTCCAGCGCCGCGAAGGCGCACGCCCCGGCCAGTAGCTTACGGCGAATTCACTGGACCGGCCGCCAGCCGCACGTGACGGTGTTTGTGTGGAGAGGTTCACGAGGAGTGCGTCATGGGAATGACACGGGGCGGCGGCGTCGCCCTCCTGCTGGCGGCGAGCTGTTTGACGGCCTGCCACCCCGTGGTGCGCCATCGTCACGCCTGGTTTGCAGACAACGGCTGGCACGCCAACGCCGACAAGCCGGAGACCGTCGCCGCCTCCCTCGATTGCCCGGAAACCCAGGGCGATCTCAGACGGGTCTCGGTCGCTCCTGACGGGAAGTCGTGCGCCTACGAGGGCGACGGCGACCAGGAGGTTAGCCTGCGGCTCATCCCCCTGGACGGCAAGGCGCCCCAGGACGCCTTGGCGGGAGAAGAAGCCGCGTTGCGGGCCTTGGTTCCGGTTAGGGCCGCGGCCGCCGACGCGGCGCAGGTCGCCGGGACGGTGGGCGGCCCCGACAAAGACGGCGACAAGGACGACGCCGAGGACAAGGACGATGACCAGGGCAGAGCCAATATCGACCTACCCGGGATCCATATCTCGGCCCAGGGAAACAAGGCCGACGTGAAGGTGTTCGGAACCGACATCAAGGCGGATGGAAACCGCGCCGACATCCACACCGATATTGGCTCCAAGGGCACGACCATCCATGCCGGTCCCGGCGGCGCGGAGATCCGGGCCGGATCCGTGGGCCGACACGCCGCCCAGATGGTCTATATTCTCGCCGGCGATGATCCAGGTCCCACCGGCTACCGCGCCGTCGGGCTCCTCGCCCGCGGCCCAGTGGACGGCCCCTTGGTCGTGGCCGAATTTCGCTCCAAGGCCCGCCACGAGGGTCACGGCGACAACGACCTTCAAGGGCTCATCGACCGAAATGTCACCGTCAAGGACGTGGACGACGACTAGGCGTCGCCTCGCCTGTCGTCATCGCGCGCCACGTCTCATCTAGGCCCCCCACCCGTCACCATGATGGGGTTGTGGGCCTCCGCGCCCGGCCTTGCGGCCATGGGCTTGAAGGGCGCCCTGAAGGCTAAGCCGCGATGGGGATCAGCGCCGTCGAACTCCGCGCCTGCATCGGGCGCGAAGCCAAGGACGATGCGGCGAAAGCGCATGACGGCCCCTGCCTGGACTCAGCCGTCAGTGGGCCAGGAAAAGCGCAGGTGCGTCTTTGGCCTGGATCAAGGTGCGGGTCGTTCCGCCGAAAACGACCTCCTGGAGGCGCGAATGCCCGTAGGCCCCGGCGACCAATAGCTCGGCGCCGGCGGCCTTGGCGGCGTCAAGGAGGGCGATGGCGGGGTCGCCTTGACCCATAAGGGTCTCGACCTCGGCGCGAACGCCGACGGCTTCAAAGTAGGCGCGGAGGCGCTCAGGGTCGAACGCCCGCGCCGTCGCGTCGGGCGCGCTTAGGATCAGCACGCGGGCGAACGCCGTGAGCCAAGGCGCCGCTGCGCGGGCGGCCCGCGTCGCCTCCCGCCCGCCGTCCCAAGCCACCACGGCGCATCCGAGGGCCTCGGACGTGGTCCCGCGGGCCACAAGAACCGGGCATCGCTCGTCCATCAGGAGCATCTGAAACGCCTCGGCGAGGAGGCCTTTCCCGACGGCGGCGTCTGCTGAAAGGACCATGAGATCCGAGAAACGCGCCTCCATGGCGAGACCCTCCCGCACGGGAGATCCCAAGGCGGTGAAGCTCGCGGGCGCATAGTCTGCGGCGAGGGCGCTGGCCCTCGCCTGGGCCTCGCCAAGGGCGGCGGCCTCGGTCAGGCTGTCCAGAGCCGCGGTCTGCACGCCGCTCATGAAACCGTCGCCCATAAGTGGCATAAGATCCGCCGCGTCGGCGGGGGCGAAGACGCAGGCGAGTTCGGCGCCGAAGGGTCGCGCGGCGCGCTTCGCCGCGGCGAGGACGGGACCATCTTCAGGTCCCCCCAATGTCGCCGCCATGATTCTGGTCCAGCTCACAGGGGCGCCTCCCTCATTAGGATCCGACGCCGTTGATCTTCCGCCTACAATAGGCCAGTTGCAAAGGATGTTATGGGAAGGACGCCGGACGTGACCGCCGGGGGGCGACGAGGAGGCAAGGCGCCGCCGCGCGCCTGGCAGCGCATGCTGTCGGGCCGACGTCTGGATCTCCTAGACCCCTCCCCCCTCGACATCGAAATTGAAGATATTGCTCACGGTCTTGCCCGCGTCGCGCGCTGGAACGGCCAGACCAAGGGCGTGCACGCCTTCAGCGTCGCCCAGCACAGCGTGGTGGTGGAGGCCATTTCAGCCCATATCCGGCCGGGTCTGGAGGCGCGCTGGCGTCTGGCGGCACTTTTGCACGATGCGGCCGAGTACGTCATCGGCGACATGATCTCCCCGTTCAAGGCGGCCCTCGGGTATGACTACGCCGCCTTCGAAGCACGTCTGGAGACCGCCATTCACCTCCGGTTCGGCCTTCCGCCCAAGACGCCTGCGGATATCAAGCGGCTGATCAAGGCCGCCGACCGGGCCTGCGCCTATTTCGAGGCGGTGCAGCTGGCCGGCTTCACCGCCGCCGAAGCCCTCTCCCTTTTTAGCGCGCCGCCGGCGGGGTACGACCTTGTCATCGAACCCTTTTCGCCCGCAGAGGCGCAGGCGCGTTATCTCTCGCGGTTCCACACCCTCGCCGAAGCGATCGGTTCAGAGCCGCACGCCCTGGCCTTCGACACGGAGTAGAGGCTGCGTGACCCTGATCGTCTCCTCCCTTCGCCGGCTTCCCGAGCTTATCGGCGCGCGATCACCCTCCCATCTCATCAGCCTCCTGGCCCCCAGTGAGATGATCGAGGAGCATCCGGCCATGAGCGGGCGACACCTGCGTCTGGGCGTCAACGACATTGTGGAGCCGGCGGAAGGCCTGGTGGCGCCCCACGAAGGCACGGTGCGCGCCATTCTCGATTTCGCAGAGGCGTGGGATCCGCGCCAGCCCATGCTGATCCACTGCTGGGCGGGCATCAGCCGCTCCTCGGCCACGGCATTCATCGTCGCCTGCGCGAAGAACCCGCAGGCGGATGAAACCGTCATCGCCGATCACCTGCGCGCCCAGTCCCCCATCGCCCACCCCAACAGCCGACTGGTGGCTCTCGCCGACGCGCTCCTCGGCCGCGAGGGGCGCATGAGCGCGGCTGTGCACTCTATCGGGCCTGGCCGTCCCGCCTTCGAAAACGAGCCGTTCGAGCTTCCCGCTCGCTTCGTCCCCACCTGAGGGGATAGGCGCGGTGAGCACGCCCATCGTCATAGGTCTTTCCGCCGTCGTGGCGGCCTTGCGGGAGGGGGAGCTTCTTGCGCTCACCGTTCGTCCTCAGGACGTGCGCACGCACAAGGCGTCCGCCCTCCCCGGACTTCCGTTCGGGCCCTTCGATCCGGAGGGGAACAGAACCTTTGAACTGGCGCTCCGCGCCTTTGTCACTGAGCAGACGGGCTTCGAGCTGGGCTATGTCGAGCAGCTCTACACCTTCGGTGACAAGGGCCGAGACGCGCCCTTGCCCGATCTGGGCGATCGAGAAGCCGAACCGGGCGCGCGGGTGATTTCCGTAGGCTACCTCGCCCTCGCGCCCAAGGCGGCGACGCCTAACGAAGCCGCCTGGTCGCCCTGGACCGCCTTCTTTCCCTGGGAGGACTGGAGGGGCGGGCGGCCCGGGGTCATTGATGAAACCCTCGCCCCGCGTCTTGAAACGTGGGCGGCGGGAGACGCGGGGCGCGCCGCGCGCGCCAAAAGCCTCTTCGCCCTGGACGGGGCGCCCTGGAATGAGGAACGGGTCCTCGACCGGTACGAGCTCCTCTATGAGGCGGGCCTGGCGGTGGAGGCGGCGCGGGACCGGGGTCGGGCGCGGGGGGTGAACGCGCCTGAGCCGTCAGGCTTCCAACTCGCCTTCGGTCAGCCCATGGTCTCTGACCACCGGCGCATCCTCGCTACCGGCCTGGGTCGTCTTCGGGGCAAGTTGAAGTACCGCCCCATCGTTTTCGAACTCATGCCCGAGGCCTTCACCCTCTACGACCTGCAGCGGGCTGTGGAGGCCATCTCAGGGGTGCGTCTGCACAAACAGAATTTCCGCCGCATGGTGGAGCGTACCGGACTTGTGGAAGGGCTAGGCCGTTTCCGGGCGGAGACCGGTGGAAGACCGGCGGAGCTGTTCGCCTACCGGCGCGAAAGCGCCGGCTCCCCCTCCGCCACGGGTTTTTCCCTTCCCGGTTTGAAGGAGGGCTGATCTCCCTATCTCCCAGCCCGCGCCGCCCAGGCGGCCCGGATCTCCTTAGCGGTCTTATGAGCCTCGTCGGGGCTCCATCCTGGCGCCCCGAAGATCTAGCCGAGGCGTGCGCAGGATCGCGCTTCACGTCGCCCACTCGGGCTGACCCATCATGAAAAG
>Ga0116230_10002788_pt1 | contig 16883 bp, 12 predicted proteins | sample S1TSphfallax_3_FD_88678 | JGI IMG/M metagenome (GOLD analysis project Ga0116230, IMG submission 88678) | Host-associated microbial communities from peat moss isolated from Minnesota, USA - S1T2_Fd - Sphagnum fallax MG | ecosystem: Host-associated > Plants > Peat moss > Unclassified | place...
CGGCCTGTCTGGCACGGCCATCATCTTGATAGAGGTCTCGCCCAGCGGCGGCGTCATCTCCGCCAGAATCTCCAAATCCAGCGGCATTCCGCTGATCGACCAGACCGCTCTTGATCACGCGATGCACGCCCAACTGCCGCCGTTCAATTCGGAAATGCCACACGCGCCGCACGAGTTCCTGATCCCGGTCGAAATTGACGCCTCCAACGGCGACGATTCCGGCAACTAATCCCGCCCTCCGCACCGTGCAGTAGGGTGGGTGAGCGGCGTAGCCGCGTAACCCACCGATGAACCACCGCGGCAAGCCTACACCTATTTTTTAAGCACAACGGGCAAAAAAACGTTCAAAAAAATTCCTTACCTGCCCCACGCGGGGAACGCCGCCCAGCCGCCCCAATGCCTTTTTGAAGGGCATGTCGACAAAAGACATAAATGAACAATCCGTAGGCCGCCGTGGAATTTTCCTGTTGAAAACCAGCCATTTAGGCAAATGAAACTGAAGTATAACGCAAATGTAACTCAGTTCGCCAAACTGTCGCGTTTGGCATTAACCTTGCAGTCACCCAACCGACACTAAAGGTTAACAGGTGGCTCTGCGTGCGAGCTTCTGTTGATCGGATTGTCATGGATCAACTGGGTCGAACAAGGGGCTTCATTATGAAAAAGACGCCGCTCAATCTGCGCGCGAGACTATTGCTGTTCACCGCCTGCACCGTTTCCGCCAGCCTTGGGCTAGGGCTCTCTGCCTACGCACAAAGCAGCGAAACACCAACGATCATCCCTGGCGAAGGGGCCAGCCCCGACTTAAATGCCTATCAGATCCAGAAGGTCAAAATTCTTTACCGTAAACTGCTGCTCAAGGAAAAAGATCTGCCGAGTTCAGTGACCGAACTTGGCCAGAAGCAGATCCAGGAGACCAATCCGACGATGGGGTCGATCCAAACCTTGCTCAGGCTCGCGCCGTCCGTGCAGGCCTATGCCCAAGGCCCCGGACAGAGCGCCCCGACCCTGGCCATCCGCGGTATCAAGAACGATGAGTTGGCAGAAACGCTGGACGGCATCCCAATTACCGATCTCCAAGGCGGCACCGGCGATTACCTGTCCAACAATATTGGCTCGCCGATCTCTTTGAACGAGATTGACGGTGTTAACGTCTATCCGGGCATCGCGCCGCCGGAGAATCAAGGCTTTGGAACGGTAGGCGGCACCATTGCCTACACCACCAAGCAACCGACGGATGAACGCTATGCGGAACTCGAGGGCGGCATTGGCTCCTTTGATACCCAGCACATCGGCTTTACCATCAATACCGGCAAAATTGGCGACGGCGTCGACGCTCCGAAGGCGCTGATGTTGTATGACCAAAGCCAGACCGCTGGTTTTGTCTCGAACACCAACGCGCAATACCATGATTTCTTTTTGAACGTTGAAAAGCCTTACGACGATGGTCTCTCAAAGGTCGGCCTCGTCATTATTTTCAATCAGGGGAAGGGTTCTGTACAGACCACGCCTACGCCCATAGCCCTGATCGACGCCAACAAATTCACCTATAACTTTCCGAAATATCTCGGCTTTTACAACCAGGCCGGGCAATTCTTGACCACGATCCTGAGCGACGAAACCTATATCAATCCTCATCTGATTTTTGACGGATCGTTGTTCTACGAGCATGCGTCCGACACCGTTGACAGCTATGCGGCGGTTTCGACTGTCAACGGAACCTTCCCCTATTCGGTGAACGTGCAGGCGCCGGTGAATTTCTTTGGCGATATCGGGCCGAGCACCTATCACTACTCCCCGGGCTACTTCACGTATGACCCGACCGCCGTATTCGGCTCTCCGGCCGCGGGCGAATCGTCGGAGTATACATTAGGGCATACCAACACCATTGGCATTACGCCGAAGCTGAACATTTTCTTGCCGTACAATACGATTGCCATTGGCGGCTTGATCGCAAAGGACAGCGGGAGCGGGTCCCAATATATTTACGGCGGCACCTTTGCGCAGGAAAACCAGATCAACGGCTATGATTCATTCGTTCTGGGCGGTGGGTCACAGCGGACGGTTTTTGTCGGATACATTTCCGACAAGATCGATCTTCTGAACAATACTTTGCACATCGAGCCGGCGGCCCGTGTGACAGCTGCTTATACCAGCACGATCACTCAAATGAACAGCTATTATCAAAATGTGAAATACCAAAACTTCACGAAAGTGGGTGAGCCGTATATCGGCATTTCCTACGACGCGCCGTTCCACCTGATCCCATTCGCCAATGCGGGTAAGGGGTCCTTGTTCTCACCGACGGCGGATTATGCTGGCGGCCTCAGCGGCTTGCCTGGCACAACCCATGCACCGACGCCGGAAATTATCCATGCGTTCGACGCCGGCATTAAATATGATACGCCGCGTCTGTATCTGAGTGCTGACTACTACTATCAGCAGGTCTCCGACGCTTTCTCTTTCTATGAGAACTACGATCTCGGCCAGTTCTATTACGCCAACCAGGGCGGGTTCTTGTTGCGCGGCGTGGAAGCCGCGGGTGAGTTCCGGATTACGCCCGAACTCGACTTGTCCGGGAATATTTCGTTCAACAGCACGAAGTACACGAATAGCGACTTCGCGTTCGTGACGCTGGCGAACGACCAGTTCGGCTACGCCTTCAAGGGCACGCCATTCTCGAACACGCCGGACTGCCTAGCCAATATCTCGCTCACCTATGACAAAGGCCCGCTCTCGGCCACATTATCCGGCGAGTATACCGGCACGGAGAACCAGACGACTGACATTCTTACGCCTAATGATCCGGGCGGACAGTTTAGTGGTGCAACGATTACCGATCTGAACAACGCGAACAACCCGGACTTTATCGCCAACTTCACGGCGAGCTACAAAATCCCGATCCAGAGCCATCATATTCAGAGTCTGACGGCGACGTTTACGGCGCTGAACTTCATCGATGTAAAATACTTCGAGGACAAATATTATTCCGAAATTGCGCTGAACGGCGTGTATAGCGTTCTGCCGCAGTATGAGAGCGGGTTGATCGGGCCGCCGCGTTCCTTGCAGCTTGATCTGACGGCCAGATTCTAAACAGAACAGCGTCCCCGGCGGAGCAGAAAATTCCGCCGGGGGCAACCCCAACTTTCCATATATTATGATGAGAATTTTAAATCGACGGCTCTTGCCGTCGTTGCGCGTTTCAGGTCAATCGTCCGCATGAGAATAGACTCATCTGCATTGCGAATTCTGGCTGCCCTGGCACTAGCGCTTATCAGCGCAACCCCCGCCCACGCCGCGGACCCCGAAAATTGCGGCACCATCGTCATCCCACCCGGCGTCGGTCTCGGGCCCGGTGCGGATATCACCTCCTTCAATCCGGACCTGATCACCTCCGCCTATAACGGCGAAGCCGCCGGCCTGATTTTCATGCCGCTGATCTGGATCAACCGCTTCCACACCATCGACTATTCCCGCAGCATCGCCAGCGCCGTCACCAGCCCCGATAATGGCAAGACCTACGACGTTACGCTGCGCGATTGGCATTGGTCGGACGGCACACAAGTCACCACGCAAGACGTGCTTTACGCCTTCGCCCTCATCAAGCAGCTCGGCACCACTTATTCCGGCTACGGCGCCGGCGGCATGCCGGACATCATCGCCAGCCTCACCGCCTCCGATGCCACCCACTTCACAGTCATCCTGAAACATCCTGTCAACCCGGACTGGTTCATCCTGGACGGCCTCTCGCAGCTCGAACCGTTCCCCGCCCATATCTGGAGCCATTACAGCGTGGACCAGATCTGGCAGGAGCAAAGCAGCCCCTCTTTCTTTCAAGTCGTGGACGGCCCTTTGCTCATCAAAAAACTGGTGGTCGGCGTGGATGCGGAATTCGTGCCCAACCCGGCCTATCAAGGTCCGAAAATGCATTTTGACCGCTTCATCATGAAATTCATGAACTCCGAAGGCCAGGAATTGCAGGCGGTCGAATCCGGTGACCTGGACATGAGCAATGTGCCGTTCGATCTGTACGACAAAGCGCGCCGGCTCCCCGGCACCTACGTGGTCACGCTGAAACCAACCTATTCCTGGCACCAGCTGATCCCGAACATGGCCAACCCCGCCACGAAATTTTTTGGAGACGTCAGGGTGCGGGACGCGATGGCGGACGCCATCAACCAGCAGGACATCATCAAACTCGCCATGCACGGCCAGGGCGTTGAGGACCACGGCCCGGTGCCGACCTATCCGGACACGTTCCTTTCGCCTGTCGAAAAAGCCGGCCAGTATCCGGTGGGCTATAACCCGGCGAAAGCCCGCGCGCTTCTGGCCGCCGCCGGCTACACCCCTGGCCCGGACGGCATCATGCAAAAATCCGGAGCAAAACTCACCTTCACCGCCATGATTCCGGCCGGCCAGCCACTGCGCATCGAAATGGCGGAAACCATTCAGCAGGACCTCCGCGCCGTGGGCATTGACATGCAGACCCACCAAGTCGAGCTCAACCAGATTTTCTCTCTAGTCACCAGCCAGCCGCACGCCTGGGAAGCTGCATTATATGCGCAGGACATGCCGGCTTATCCCTCCGGAGAGGGCCTGTTCGCCACCGGTGCCTTTTTTAACGATAACGGCTATTCCAGCCCCACCATGGACAAATACATCGCCGCCAGCACGGACCAGCCGGGTCTGGCCGGCCTTTACGCGTACGAGGATTACGCCAGCGGTCAGCAGCCGATTATCTTCCTGCCCAACGAGAAATATTCCATTCTGGCGCGAGACGGCATTCACGGCATCCAGGATTTCATCAGCCCGATGGACAATTGGTCCCCGGAGCAGCTTTACTGCACGGCCCCCGCGGCATGAAATTTCTGGTCCTCTTCCTCGCCTTGGTCGCCGCCCCCGCCTGCGCGCAGGAAAAGGGGGATTGCGGCACCATTGTCCTGCCCACCGGCATCGGCGTGTCCTCCAGCGCGGACATCACCTCGATGAACCCGATCTTCGGCACCTCCGAATACAACAACGAAATCGGCGATTTGATGTATCTCGGCCTGATCTGGATCAACCGGTTCCAGCAGATTGACTGGTCGCGCAGCCTGGCCAGCGCCATCACCACCTCGCCAGATAACACCACGTACACGGTCACCCTCCGCCCCTGGCACTGGTCGGACGGCGTGCCGGTCACCACCGCGGACATCGCGTTTACCTTCAACCTGATCAAGCGCCTCGGCGCCACCTATCCGGATTACGGCATCGGCGGCATGCCCAACCTCATCAAGTCTCTCACCCTCATCAGCCCGACCAAATTCCAGGTCGTGCTGAATCACTCGGTCAATCCGGAATGGTTCATTTATAACGGCCTGTCCCAGTTCATCCCGTTCCCGCAACATGCCTGGGGCCGTGACACACTGGATCAGATCTGGCAGGGCCAGAGCTCCCCGGCCTTTTTTAAGGTGGTGGACGGCCCGCTGGAAGTGCAGGCGCTGGATGTCGGCCTGCAAGTCATCATGGTCCCCAATCCGGCCTATGACGGCCCGAAAATGCGTTTCTCCCGGCTGATCTTCCGGTTTCTGGAAAGTGACGGCGCCGCGCTGCAAGGTCTGCAATCCGGCGATCTTGACATGATCAATGTACCGATGCCGCTATGGAACGCGGTCCAGCACCTGCCCGGCACCTATATCGTCAACATGGCGCCGGAGCCGGATTGGAACAACATCTCGGTCAACTTCCAGAACCCGCAAGTGGATTTCTTTGACGATGTCCGGGTGAGGGACGCCATGGAAGACGCGATCGATCAGACCTCGATCATCAACCTCGCGGATCACGGCCAGGGTGCCGCGGATTACGGCCCGGTGCCACCCGCCTTGCACGCCTTCCTCACCCCGGCAATGCAAGCCGGCATTTATCCGGTCGGCTTCAACCTCGCCAAATCCCGCGCCTTGCTTGCCGCCGCCGGCTGGTCGCCTGGCTCGGACGGCATCATGCAAAAAAACGGCAAGCGGCTTTCCTTCGTTGACCTGCTCTCCTCCGGTGACGCCCAATTGGAACAGGAAGCGGAAATCATCCAGGCCGAGTTCCGCCGCGCCGGTATCGAAATGAAAGTGCGAGAGATTGACTTCAACCTGCTGCTGGCGCTGATCAACCAGCCACTCGCCTGGCAGGCCGCCCAATACGCCAACAATGCCACCAGTTATCCGTCCGGCGAGGGCTTTTTCTCCACCGGCGCCACCTATAACAACGAAGGCTATTCGGATAAGACAATGGACGCGCTGATCGCCGCCAGCGTTAACCGGCCCGGCCTGAACAACCTATACGCCTACGAAACCTATGCCAGCGCCCAGCAGCCTTTCATATTTTTCGAGACTGACGGCACACCCATTCTGGCCGATGAACGCATCCACGGGATCGCCGACTTCATTGACCCCGCCGGCAATTTCTCGCCCGAACAACTCTATTGCACGGCCCCCGCGGCGTGAGATTTCTGCTCCTCCTCTTCGCGCTGCTGGCGGCCGCGCCCGCTCTGGCCCAGGACAAAGGTGATTGCGGCACCATCATCATCCCCACCGGCGTCGGCGTCGGCTCCGGCGCGGACATCACCTCCTTCAGCCCGATGTTCGGGACCTCACTGTACAACGCGCAGGCGGCGTCACTATTGTATCTTGGCCTGATCTGGCTGGACGCGGACCGTCAGATCGACTGGCCGCGCAGCCTCGCCAGCTCCATCACCACGCCGGACCAGGGGCTGACCTACCTCGTCACCTTGCGCACCTGGCACTGGTCGGACGGCGTGCCCGTCACCACCGCGGACGTCACCTATACCTTCAACCTCATCAAGCAGATGGGCACCACTTATCCGGGTTACGGCACCGGCGGCATGCCGATGATCATAAAAAGCCTGGACGTGATCGACGCCACACATTTTAAAGTGGTGCTGACGCATCGGGTCAATCCGCTATGGTATATTTATAACGGCTTGGCGCAGCTCTCGCCGCTCCCCGCGCATGCCTGGAGCCGCTATAATGTGGACCAGCAATGGCAAGCTCAAAGCACGCCGGCATTTTTCAATGTTGTTGATGGACCGCTGAAAATCCAGCGCTTGGATGTGGGACTAGACGCGGAGTTCGTGCCCAACCCCGCCTATGAAGGCCCGAAAATGCATTTCGAGCGGCTGATTTTCCGCTTTGTCGAAAGCAACGGCGCCGCCATTCAGGCGTTGCAATCGGGTGATCTGGATATGGCCAACCTGCCTGACTCGCTCTGGAATGCCACGAAGGATTTGCCCGGCATCTACAAAACGCCGCTGCCGCCGTCTTCCGGCTGGAATGAGATCGATCTGAATCTTCAAAATCCGGCAGTGGCTTTTCTGAAGGATGTGCGTATCCGTGACGCGATGCAGGATGCGATCAACCAGCCGGCGATGGTAAAACTGGTTTTTCATGACTATGGCACGATGGTCTTTGGTCCGCTGCCGCCATTGCCGCCCAATTTTCTGGCACCAGATCTGCGGGCGGGGAAATTTCCGGTTGGCTATGATCCCAAAAAGGCCAAACAGTTGTTGGCAGAGGCCGGCTTTACGCCAGGACCGGACGGGATTCTGCAAAAATCGGGCAAGAAACTGTCATTCGTGACGCTGTATTCCACGGGAGATGCGGATATCGAGCAAGAGGCCGAGTTGATCCAGTCCTTCCTCCGCGCCGTCGGCATCGACATGCAGCTCCGCCAGATCGAATTCAACCAGGAGTTGGCGCTGTTCAATGGCCCGCCGGCTGGCTGGCAGACCGCGATCATCGGCGAGACGCTGGGCGCCTATCCGACCGGCGAATCATCCTATGAAACCGGCGGCGGCGAGAATTTTGAAGGCTATTCGGACCCGGAGATGGACAAGCTGATCACCGCCAGCATGAACCAGCCCGGCATGGACGGGCTTTACGCCTATGAGGATTACGTGTTGGCGCAGCAGCCGGTGATCACCTATCCGGAGTCGGACGTCGTCGTCCTGGCGCGCGACCGCATTCACGGCATCGCCAATTTCATCGATTCCGAAGCGAACTATTATCCCGACCAACTCTATTGTACAGAACCGGCGGCATGAGATTGTTGCTGATTTTGTTTGGGCTGTCGATTTGCACACCGGCATGGGGCGCCGACCGCGGCGATTGCGGCACCGTCGTGGTTCCGCCCAACTCCGATATCACGTCGTTCGACCCAATTTTCGCGACTTCCGTGGCAAACGCCCAGGTTTCGCAGCTGCTCTACCTCGCTCTGATCTGGATCAACAGGTATCAGCGAATTGACTGGCGGCGCAGCCTGGCGAGCGCGATCACCAGCCCGGATAACGGCATCACTTATGATGTGACGCTGCGGCCTTGGCATTGGTCGGACGGTGTGCCGGTCACGACCGCGGATATCCTGTACATGTTCCAGCTGATCAAGCAGATGGGCGCCACCTACCCCGGCTACGGTGAAGGCGGCATGCCGGATATCATCAAAAGCCTGACGGCGTCGGACTCTACCCATTTTCAGGTAGTTCTGAAGCGCCGCGTCAACGCCTTATGGTTCACCTATAACGGCCTTGGCCAATTGCAACCACTACCGGTTCATAATTGGGGCCGCTACACGCTCGATCAGCTTTGGCAGATGCAAAGCACGCCGGCCTTCTTCCGAGTCGTCGACGGCCCTTTGCGGCCCCTGCGGCTGGATGTCGGCCTGGACGCGGTACTGCTGCCCAATCCAGCCTATGAAGGGCCGAAATCGCATTTCGAGCGGTTCATTTTCAAGTTTGTCCAGAGCGACGGGGCCGCGGTTCAGCAGATTGAATCCGGCGAGATCGACATGGCCGGCCTGCCCACCGAATTGTACAGCTACGTGCGGCATCTGCCCGGCGTGCATCTGGAAGAACTAGCGCCCGCCGCAAGCTGGGACTACCTCGCGATCAACTTCAGCAATCCGAACGTCGCCTTTTTCAACGATGTACGAGTGCGCGATGCGATGCAGGACGCGATCGACCAGCCGGAATTGATCAGAATCGTGCTGCATGGGTTTGGCGATCCCGTCTACACGGCCGTGCCGCCGGCAGATGCCGCTTTGTTGGCACCAGAATTGCGCCAGGGCCACTATCCGGTGCGCTACGATCCGGCAGAGGCACGGACGCTGCTGCAAGACGCTGGCTTTTCGCCCGGTCCGGATGGCATCATGCAAAAATCCGGCAAGCGTCTGTCATTTCTCGATCTGATGGCGGCCGGCAGTGCTGAGACGATGATGATGACCGAGGTTTTGCAGTCCGAGTTGCGGGTGGTAGGAATTGATATGCGGGTGCGTGAAATCGAGTTCAATCAATTGCTGGCCCTCCTCAGCGGACCGGCCGTGGGATGGCAAGCGGCGCTACTTTCGCTATCGGTCGGCGGCTATCCATCCGGCGAGGGGCTATTCGCGACCGACGCCACCCAGAACAATAACGGCTACACGGATAAAACCATGGACCGGCTGATCGATGCCAGCATCAATCAGTCGGGTCTTGATGGTCTCTACAAGTACGAGACATACGTCAGTGCGCAGCAGCCAGAAATATTTTTTCCCACGCCGTCCGCCACCTATATGGTGAGCGACCGGCTGCATGGCGCCAATGACTTCTTGGATCCGGCCGGCCAGTTGGCGCCGGACCAGCTTTGGTGCACGGCCGGAGGCGCTGGAACATGATCCGTATGATCGCGACCCGGCTGGCCTCCTCCACGCTCACCATCTTCATCCTGGTGACGCTGGTTTTCTTCATGGCGCATCTGACACCCGGCGGCCCGGCCTATTCCATCCTGGGCATGAAAGCCACCGCCACCTCGGTTCAGCAGTTGAACGCCCGGCTTGGGCTGGATGAGCCGCTGTTGAAGCAATACGCCATCTGGTGGTGGCATCTGTTCCAGGGCAAGCTCGGCTATTCCTATCTGCTCAGCCGCCCGGTCGGTTCATTGCTTTGGCAGTACGAAATTAACACGCTGGTATTCTACACGGTCTCGATCGTCCTCAGCACCATCCTCTCCATTCTGCTTGGCCTGGTGCAGGGCGTATATTTCGGCTCCTGGCCCGCGAAGCTGATCGGCGGCCTGCAACTCGCCGGGTATGCGCTGCCCGGCTTTTTCGTGGCAGCCATGCTGGTGCTGTGGTTTTCGGTTGAACTCCATTGGCTCCCCGCCAGCGGCATCACCAATCTACGCGAGGTCCATCCCGGCATCGGCAGCTACGCGGCGCATCTGGTGCTCCCGGTGGTAACCGTCACGATCCTGACAGTCTCGGGCCTGTCGCGCTATTTCGGTGAAGCCGTTCACGAAGAGCTCGGCAAGGACTATGTCCGGACCGCCCGCGCCAAGGGAGTGAGCTTCACAACCATCCTGTTCGGCCACGTCCTGCGCAATGCCTTGCGGCCACTTGTCACGATCCTCGGGCTGTCATTCCCCTACATTTTTACCGGCGGCGTCATCGTCGAATCGGTGTTCAACTATCCCGGCCTCGGCTGGCTGATGTGGCGCTCCGCGCTTTCGCAGGACTACCCGATCCTGATCGCCATCGTGCTGATCATCGGCGTGCTCACCATCCTTGGCAATCTGCTGGCGGACATCGTCAACGGCCTGCTTGACCCGCGTGCCAGCTATGAGTGAGCGCGCCCTGCCCGGCGGGGGCCTCTCCACCGGCATGCCCTCTGCCCCCCTGGCGCGGCTGTTCGGCTGGCTGGCGCTGCGCGGCACGCTCGCCACCGGCCTCGCGATTACCACCGCGATTCTGTTCATTGGCTTCGTCGCCCCCTTCCTGTACCCGGTGGACCCGTTCGCCATCCATCCGGACCATGCGCTGGAAGCCCCCAGCCTGATGTTTCCGCTCGGCACCGACGAGCTTGGCCGTGACGAGCTTGCCTTGATGCTTTCGGGCGGCTTCGCCACGCTGATCGTCGCCTTGCCCTCCGCGGTGCTGTCCTTCGTCGTCGGCGTCGCTTACGGCCTCGCCTCCGGCCTCGGCCCCGCCTGGCTCGACCGCGTGCTGATGCGCCTGCTGGACGCCATCCTGGCGCTACCATCGCTCATCATCCTGATCTTTTTCGCCTCGCTGGTGACCCTCGACAATACCAGCCTGATCTTGCTGTTGGGCCTGATCGCCTGGCCGTCCCTTGCCCGGCTGGTCCGCAACGAGACCATCGCCCAGCGCGGCCGGGACTTCGTTCTTGCCTCCGAGCAGCTAGGCGCGACCCGCTTCTACATCGCCCGCGTGCATCTGATCCGCGTCATGGCGCCGGTCCTGGTGGTCAACGGCACATTTCTGGTCGGCGATTCCGTGTTCGCTATCTCTGGCCTGTCCTTCCTCGGACTCGGCGTGCAGCCGCCGCAGGTGAGCTGGGGCAGCATGCTGGAATCCGCTCTGGACATCGTCGCGCTCGACCCCTGGTGGCTGATCCTGCCGCCCGGCCTGCTGATCTTCGGCTCGCTGCTCGCCGCCTCCCTCACCGGCCAGGGCCTGCTCGCCCGCTATGGCGGCGGCCGATGAGCGCGGTCCTGCAGATCTACAACCTCTCGGTCTCGCTGCCGCGCGGCCGCGCCGGCAATGTCGCCATCCTGGATGAGCTTAACCTCACCGTGGCCGCCGGCGAAATGCTGGCGCTGGTCGGCGAATCCGGCTCCGGCAAGACCATCGCCGCTCTGTCCGTCATGCGCTTGCTACCGCCCGGCGCCGAGGTCACGGGCCAGATCAACCTGGCTGGCCGGGACCTCACCACGCTGGACGAACGCGCCATGCGCCGCGTGCGCGGCCGGGACGTCGGCATGGTGTTCCAGAACCCGCTGGCAGCTCTCAACCCGTCACGCACCGTCGCGTCGCAAATCTCCGAGGCCTACCGCGTCCATCAGGGCGGCTCCGCCCGGGCCGCACGCGCCCGGGCGCTGGAACTGTTGGGCGAGGTCGGCATCCCCGACCCCGCGAAACGCCTGGACGACTATCCCCACCAATTCTCCGGCGGCATGCGCCAACGCGTGATGATCGCCATGTCGCTCGCTTGTTCGCCGAAACTCTTGATCGCGGATGAACCCACCACCGGCCTCGACCCGTTAATCGCCCGCCAGATCATGGCGCTGATCGCGCGCCTGCGCCGCGAGCACGAGATGGGCGTGTTGTTCGTCACCCATGACCTTTCGGTGGTGGAGGAGCACGCGGACGCCATCCACGTCCTGTATGCCGGCCGCAGCGTGGAATGGGGCCGCGCGGTGGACTTCTTCGCCCATCCCCGCCACCCGTATAGCGAGGCGCTGCTCGGCTCGGTCGCCCGCGTCGGCCAGCAACGGCTGCAGAACATCCCCGGCAATCTGCCGGAGCCGGAATCGCGCCCCCCTGGCTGCCGCTTCGCCCCGCGCTGCGCCTATCGCCAGCCGGATTGCGAAGCGGCCTATCCCCCGCCTTTGGGCCGCGCCGGCACACGCGCCGCCTGCCTGTACCCGCTGCCGCTGACCGACCGCATTTCCTATGCCCAGGAGGCTGAAAAGCCGCCCGCCAGCAACTTTACGCCGCAGTTGGAGGTGAAAGACCTGATGGTCCGCTACACCAGCGCCGCCGGCCTGTTCCGCCCGGCCAGCACCCTGCCGCCAGCCCTATCTGACATCGCCCTTTCCCTCGGTCGCGGCGAATGCCTCGGCATCGTCGGCGAATCCGGCTCCGGCAAATCCACGCTCGGCCGCGCCGTCCTGCAGATGATTCCTTATCAGGGCCATATTCTGCTGGACGGCGAGGATTTCGCCGCCCTGCGCGGCAAGCCGAAGCGCCAGCAGCGCAAACGTATCCAGGTGGTGTTCCAGGACCCACGGGAATCCCTGAACCCCCGCATCAAAATCGGTGACATCATCGCCGAACCTCTCCGCCTCGCCGGCATCTCCGGCCGCGCCGAGCTGAAACGCCGGGTTGACGCCCTGCTTGGCCGCGTCGGTCTGAATCCGGAGATGGCCGCCCGCCTGCCGTCCGGCGTTTCCGGTGGCCAGGCACAGAGAATCGCCATCGCCAGGGCCTTGGCCGCGGAACCCGAGCTGATTGTGCTCGATGAGCCCACATCCAGCCTTGATGTTTCCACCCAAGCCATGCTTTTAAATCTGTTGAAGGACCTCGCGCTCGAGGCAGGACTTTCCTACATCCTGATAAGTCATGACTTCGCCGTGGTAAGTTATATGGCGGATCGGATCGCGGTGCTCAATGCGGGGCGCATCGTCGAGATGAACCATACCGGCAGGCTGATCGCCGCCCCGCAACATAATTACACCGCCGCGCTGATCGGCGCGGCGCCACAACTGCGTACTTATTCGCGTTAGGAGATAGTTTATGGACGAGATTATCAGGCTGGTTATTCTGACCGGCGGCTTGCTGGCGATCATGCCGATCCTGCTCATCATCACCCTCGCGGTGGCGCTGGAACGGCTCTGGCTGCTGAAAAAAATCCTTCGCCAAGGCCGGGACATCCATAACAAGCTCCGCCAGGTCGCGTACCAGAACATCGCCGGCCTGCAGGCCATCGCGGATCAGAGCACAGCCACGCTGCAAGGCCATCTGATCACCACGGCGATCGCCTCGCGCGGCGAAGACGCGGACGAAATGGAAATGCATCTGGAAGAAGAAATCCTCACCGCGTTGCCGAAAATCAACCGGCTGCTATGGATTCTCGATACCTCGGTCACCATCGCGCCGCTGCTCGGCCTGTTCGGCACCATCATCGGCATGATCCAGGCTTTCAACGTGCTCTCGGCCAATGGGGGCCCGTCGAAGGTCACCGGCGGCATCGCGGACGCGCTGGTCTCCACCGGCGCCGGCCTGCTGATCGCGATCATCGCCGTGTATTTTGTCAACTACTTCAACGCGCTATCCCGCCAGATCGTGCACCAACTCGAACTGATCAAGCTGATCCTGATCAACCGCATCCACGGCAAGGGCATCGGCGCGGCGGAGGAGCCGTTGACCCAGCGCCCGGTTGCGGCCCGCGTGAAGGCAGGGGTCTGAACCATGCGCAGACGCCGCGACATGCTGGAGCGCGAACGCCCCCGGCTCGAAATCGTCCCGATGATCGACATCATGATGTTTCTCCTGGTGTTTTTTGTCATGATCGTACTGCGGATGATCCCGGATTCGGGCGTGACCTTGTCCCTGCCCGGCGCGTCAACCGCGCAGCAGTTGCCGCACACACAGGTCGTCATCATCATCGACCAACAGGGCAACCTGCACGTCAAGGACCAGGTGATGACACCGGATGCGCTGGAGACCTATCTGCAAGGCGTGAAGGCGACCAACGACACGGACGTCATCGTCGCCGGCGACAAAGGCACCAAGCTGCAACAGCTGATGGACGTCATGGACCTTACCCGCAAAGCGGGCATCACCAACATCGGCATCGCCACCAAAAATCAATAATATCGTGAGGGCCGGCGAAAATCGGCCAAACGATGCGGCTCGCGCGTCCGACCAGACGGTATCTTGGATTCGACCTAACCGGACGCTGCCCAAGCGCATTTTCATGGTCCATTAACTTGATCGGCCTATGCGCTGAGCGTCATCGGTCCCCGATGACGCGTGCGGCAAGGAGGTTGGTTTGTCGATTCTGCAAGACGTCACCACCATCGTCGCCCATCAGCTTGAGCGCGACCCTGCCGAACTCTCGGAAACCGCCGATCTTGAGGATGAGGGCCTCACCTCCATCGACATGATCGAAATGATCTTTGCGCTGGAAGATAAATTCAGGATCGATCTGCAATATAACGCCAACGAATCCGACGCACAACGAAAGCGGACGATCGGCGATATTGTGGAGCTGGTGGAAGCCGCGATCGCCAGATGCCACGCCGAATGAGGCGTGTCGCCATCACCGGCCTGGGCGCGGTGACGCCCGCCGGGCTGAACGCGCGCGACAGCTGGGACGGTATGGTGGCGGGCCGTAGCGCGATCGGCCCACTCGAACTGCCCCGCCAGGAGAAAATCACGGTGCCGATCGCGGCACAGGTGAAGAATTTTGATCCGTTGCTGCACTTCCCGCGCAAGGACGCCGGCAAGCTGGACCGGATTTCTCAATTCGCCGTGGTCGCGGCGCGCGAGGCGTTGGCGGATTCAGGCCTGGCGCTGACGCCGGACCTCGCCGGGACGGCGATGTGCGTCCTCGGCACCGCGGTCGGCGGTGTCGGCACTATGGATGACGGTTGCCATATGATCTACGGGGAGGACCGTAACCGCGTCCCGCCGCTCTCGATCCCCAAATTCATGGTGAACGCCGCGGCCTCGCAGGTCTCCATGGACCTCGGGCTGCGCGGCACGTGCTTCGCGATCGCCAGCGCCTGCGCGTCCGGCACCCACGCCATCGGCACCGCGTTCCAGGCCATCCGCGCCGGTGCCGCGGACATCGCCATCACCGGCGGCGCGGAAGCCTGCATCACCGTCTATATCGTGGTATCGTGGGAGGCATTGCGCGTGCTCTCACATGACACGTGCCGGCCGTTTTCCAGGGACCGCAGCGGCCTTGTCCTGGGCGAAGGCGCGGCGATCCTGATCCTCGAAGAGTTGGAACATGCGTGCGCGCGCGGCGCGCGCATCTATGCCGAGATCACCGGCTTCGGCGCCAACGCGGACGCCGCGGATCTGACCTCGCCGGACCCTGAAAATATCGGTCGCGTCATGCAGTTGGCTTTGGCTGATGCCGGTCTTGCGCCAGCGGACATCGGCTATATCAATGCCCACGGCACCGGCACCGCGATCAATGATGTCCTGGAGGCAGGCGCGATCAGACGCATCTTCTCGAATTCTCCGCCTTTTGTCTCTTCGATCAAGGGCGTGGTCGGCCATGGCATCGGCGCCGCCGGTGCCATCGAGGCATTGGCCACCGCACTGACGCTGCACCACCAGATCATCCCGCCGACCGCCAATCACCGTGCGCCGGACCCGGAGATCGGGCTGGACGTGGTGGCCGATGGCGCCCGCCGCATCCCGCTCACCCACGCCCTCACCAACTCCTTCGCTTTCGGCGGCCTGAACGCGGTGCTGGCGATGCGGCGCTACGACCCCTGATGCCTGCGGCGGCAACAGTTGGACGACCGGCGCACCTGTCCGAGGCGCCGAAACTGGATCTAGATAAACGCAACGAAATCGCCCGCGGCTATATCCTGATCGGCGTGTTCATTCTCCATGTCGTGATGCAGGTGCCCTACCTGGTGCACGACCCGATGAACGCGCCGGCCGCCTTCGCGCTGATCAAGCTGATCCGCCCGCATGTCGAGCTGTTCTTTCTCCTGAGCGGCATGTCCTCGCGCGGCATCGGCAAGCGTTCCCTCCATGCGGTGCTCCAGCAGGCGCTGATGCTGGTCCTGCTCAGCTGGGTTTCGCACGTGGTCGGAGTGTTCATCGTCAATTCGCTCTATGGCGGCTACGGCACCGGCCGGCTGTTCATCAAGGCGCTGTTCAAGCCGATCATCCTGGGCGTAGGCTGGTCCACCTATGTGCCCTGGTTCTTCACCGTGCTCGCCATCGTGCGCGTGCTCGCCTGGCTGTTCGCGCGTAACAAATTCGCTTTCGTGGCGGCCTGGGTCATTCTGGCCGGTTTCATTTTCATGACCAATCATCTGCATCGCGTGAATTGCTACGAATGGCAGAACTGGCCGCTCTCAACCCTGTTTTTCATCATCGGCATGAAGCTGCCGAAAAACCTCGAAGTGTCACGCAAATGGGGAATTTGCGCGCTCGCGGGCGCGGTCCTGCTCACCTGGTTCAATGTGCCGCATTTCTTTTCAACCAGGCCCTGCCTGATCTGCCATCTCGCGTTTTCGGCGAACCTGCCGCATGGCCCGAAGCCAGACGGCTCCATTGGCACGCTGCCGGTGTTCCTCGCGCAGGAATGTCTC
>Ga0116230_10002791_pt1 | contig 16878 bp, 11 predicted proteins | sample S1TSphfallax_3_FD_88678 | JGI IMG/M metagenome (GOLD analysis project Ga0116230, IMG submission 88678) | Host-associated microbial communities from peat moss isolated from Minnesota, USA - S1T2_Fd - Sphagnum fallax MG | ecosystem: Host-associated > Plants > Peat moss > Unclassified | place...
CGAAGTGATTGCCGACGTCGAACGGATCATGGCCGCGAGTGGCATCGACATCGGTGGCGTGGAGTACATCACCGACGCGCGCGACGGGCAGCGCTACTACTACGACATCAACGCGCTCTCGAATTTTGTTGCCGACGGGCCGAACGTGATCGGCTTCGACCCGTTCGTCAAGCTGGTCGACTGGCTGCAAGAGGAAGCGACGAGGGCTAACGACACGAGAGCACCCGTACCTCAGTTATCCAGGGGATAAGCTTGTTCCGGTTGTGGCTTGCTGGTCGGCCGCTACGGCTGGGAGAAATGGATGCACCGTCTACAGCGCCGCACCCTTGCCGCGTCAAGAGCAACAAATCGAAATGAGTCACTGAGAACTCCCCTATGCGCTATGGCTTCTGGCTCCCCGTCTTCGGCGGGTGGCTTCGCAATCTTGATGACGAGCAGATGGAAACCAGCTGGGCTTACACCAAGTCTCTGGCACAGAAAGCCGAGCAGCTCGGCTTCGACCTCACCCTGATCGCCGAACTCAACCTCAACGACATCAAGGGCGTCGACGCGCCGTCGCTCGATGCCTGGTCGACCGCCGCTGCGCTCGCCGCCGTCACCCAGACGCTGGAGCTGATGGTGGCTGTCCGCCCGACCTTCCATAACCCGGCGCTGCTCGCCAAGCAGGCAGCCAACATCGACCAGATCAGCGGCGGCCGGCTTTCGCTGAACGTGGTCTCGTCCTGGTGGAAGGACGAAGCGACCAAGTACGGCATCCCCTTCGACGAGCACGAGCAGCGCTACGCCCGCACCTCGGAGTGGATCGACGTGGTGGACGGCTGCTGGTCGCAGCAGCACTTCTCGCACAGCGGCACGCTCTACAACGTGCAGGACAACATCCTCAGCCCCAAGCCCGCGCCCGCACGCCGATTCAGCGGCGAGCCACAGGCCGCGCAGCCGAAGAACGGGCGTCCGACGCTCTACGCCGGGGGCGAATCCGAAACGGCCAAGAACCTGATCGCGGCCAAGTGCGACGCGTACCTGATGCACGGCGATCCGCCGGAGATTGTCGGAGCCAAGATCGCCGACATGCGCCGCCGCCGCGAAGCCCTCGGGCTTCCGCCCATGACCTTCGGCATCTCCGGTTATGCAATCGTCCGGGACACAGAAAAAGAAGCGGAACAGGAGGTCGCCCGTATCACCGACGTCAAGGCTTCGGCGCGCGGCTACGCGAACTACCAGCAATGGATCACCGGCTCCAAGCTGGAGCAGAAGATCTCGCTGGAGGACTACTCGGTCTCGAACCGCGGTTTGCGGTCGGGCTTCATTGGGACTCCCGAGAGTGTCAAGCAGCGGCTCGACGACTTTGCCGGAGTCGGCTGCGACCTGGTGCTGCTGCAATCCAGCCCGCAAGCCGAGGAGATGGAACGCTTCTCGGCGCAGGTCATTCGCCCCGCCTAGGAGCGCCGCAAGGGGGACAGGTCTCCGCGTCTGGCGCGCGAGAAGCCCCTTCTGGGTGATTCCCCCGGCCTGCGGAGGTCGCGTTATAATCATCGGGTACTATTCTGCAGCGCGCTGGAGAGTTGGCCGAGTGGCTGAAGGCGGCGGTTTGCTAAACCGTTGTACGGGGAAACCCGTACCGGGGGTTCGAATCCCCCACTCTCCGCCAGTTCCTGCAAGACTTCCCCCCTCCAGCAATCCGTTTCGGTTGGATTCCAGTGCTCTTAGGGTTGCGTGGCCGAGTTCCAGTCGGGACCGAAGCCAACCGTGATGAAGCTCCAGGAAGAACCGGCAGGATTCGTCAGCGTCACGCCGACGTGCTGCTCATCGTCCGGGCAGAAGAGGAAAACCAGAATCTGCGTTCCATCCGGCGAGCCTTTGGGCACGCCTACCGTGCAGTCGGGCTTCATGGCGATGCTGATGTCGGTTTCGACTTTCCCCGGAGTGTAGGCGCCGCTTGAATAGGCGTAAAGATGGCGCAGCGTCTGGGTGTGATCGGCCGGCAGCGGAGAGAGCCCGCGTGAGCTGTAGACGGTCTGGCCGTCGGCGCTGATGCCAGGATCAGCATCGCCGTAGGGTTCCACGTTGGGCGGGGTGCAGTTGGAACCTCCACCCGACACCTGGGTGCGTGCGCTCCCGTCGGGACGGATCTTGTCGAGCCGGACCTTCAGGCAACTGTCGGTGTTCTGTTCCACCACGAAGAAGATCCAGTCATCGCTGGACCAGGCGATGTCGTGCCAGACAAGGTCACTCGGTGAGCCGGTTGGCTGCCCGATGAGCTGCTTGCCGGAGCCGTCAGCGTTCATCAGGGAAAGCCCCGTGCCATCATAGTTCCCAAACGCGATGCGCTGCCCGTCGGGCGACCAGGCCGCCTGGAACGAGTTGCCCGAAGTCGTGAGGCGCGTCTCCGCTCCGGACGCGAGGGAATAGGTAAAGATGTCGGACTCGGGGTCCACATCGCCGAACTTCCCTTCGAGGAACTTGGTGTAGAGAAGGCGGGTGCCGTTCGGCGAGAAATGCACGAGAAACTTGTTGAGGCTGTCCTGCGGGATCTCGACAGCGTTGGAGCCATCCAGATTCGCGGTGGAGATCTGCTGCACGCTGGTGGTCCCGGGAACCCCCGGACCGGTGTAGACGATCTGGGGCTTGGCGGCTGGCGGGGCGGCGGGAGCGACGGGGCTATTCGCCGCACCGCACGCGAGTAGAGCAAGCAGCGGAAGAAGTGAGAAAATCAGAGCGAAAAGGCGACGCTTCATGGCTTTGCTCCGCGCGTGACGGTTCTCAGGAAGATTTGTGGCGCAGTTCCATGAGTCTGTTCTGCTGCTCCACGGTGAGCTGGTTTTTTATTCGAATCAGGAGAGACATTTGCGTCTTCTTGATCTCGCGTTCGCGATCCAGAACCTTGTCCACCTGGGCCAACACGGCACTCTCGTCGACGGGCCGAGCCTTGAGCAGGAGGACCAGTTTTTCCCTCTCCGATTGCATCTCCCACTGCACGTCGAGAAACTTGGCCTGCGCCTTCTGGATCTCGTCGCGAAGCGCCTTCGACTGGTCGGCGGTGAGGTTGATCTCCTGGCGGTACTGCATGACCAACTCGGGCGGAAATAACTGGGCAGCAACGGGATCGTTCGACAGTTGAGACTCCTGTCCCCAGGACAGGGCGCAGATCCACACGAAGGAAAGCAAAACGAGGTGGCGTTTCAAGGGAGTTCCTCCTTAGTTCAGTACCGTTTTCTTGAGGTGGCCATGTTTGGCGCGAGGTTCTGCCGCGGTTGCAGCTGAATCCCACGCGCCGATCGCCGGGACATCCTGCAGGAGTTCGCGGCCAGGGGTGTTCAGCAGAAAGTCTGTGGGCGGCTTCCAGGTGGTAATCGAAGCAGTTTGAATCCGCGCATGCTCTTGATAAGGGGCGCGTGATCCTGAGAGCATCGACAGGGCAATTGCAATGGTCGCGGCCACGGTCGCCGACCACGCGATAAGCTTGCCCGGCAATCGTCGTCGGCGCTGGTTGCGTTCGGCTTCAAACGCGAGCGAGAAGATCGGAACCTGAGCTTCTTCTTCCCGTCTCAGGGTTGCGAAGGCCTCGTGAAGATCGCGGTCATCGCTGTTCATACCGGCCCTCCCGTTCGGCGAGGATCTGACGCAGACGGTGCTTGCCTCGCTCGAAGTGGGTGCGTGCGGTGCCCAGGGAGATCTCCATCACCCGCGATGCCTCCTCAATGGTGAGTTCCTGGTAGAACACCAGGTGCAGCACCTGCTGCTGCCGCTTGGAAAGCTCCGCGACGGCCTGCAGCAGATGGCGGCTGCTCTCCGCTGCGCTGGCCAGAGCTTCCGGTCCGGCGGGGGGCGGCGCAGACGGCTCGCACACGATCCATCGCTCGAACAACTGCCCTCGCAGCCATTGGCGGCGGTGCTGCTCGTCCGCCGTGCGCCGGATTACGCCGAAGAACCAGGTTCGCAGGCTCGATCTGCCGTCGAACCGCGCCCGTCCATCCAGGACCTTCAGGTAGGTGGTCTGCAAGACTTCCTCCGCCTCTTCTCGCTGATGATGGCAACAACACAGTGCCCAGCCGAAGCTGGCCCGGTACATTCCTTCGAGTTCGACCCGGAGATCGGATGGGTCCATAGCGCTCCGGCTTTCTCGCGACGTTCGAATGCTCGCAGGATGAGTGTCCTAAGCGAACCCGGCATAGGACAAGAGCAGGAATGATCCGTGGCAATACCGGCGGACCCTCCACCGTAGCTCGCACATCGACCTGGCGAACATCCGGGAGTCGCGGAGTGGCTCAGCGGATCGACCGAACCGAAAAGCCCCATTTAAGCAAGCTGATTCCTGCCATTCCCTGCCGACGCAGCAGCCAGGAGAAGCTCTAGCTGCAGCTCGACCAATAAGCGGATCGCTTTAATCCTGTCGCCGACGGAAGTAGTGAATCGCAACCGTCGTGGCAAAGCTCTCGCCATTCGTCGTCGCCGCGGGAATCTCCAGAGAGCTTCATGCTGGAAATTCCAGGCTAACTTGGGTAAAGCAAATACGATACTGCTCTTAGACGGTCTCAGTGTAGGCGTGTACTCCGCGCGCCGTTCGACCCTCCTTGGGTCATGGGAGACAGCGATTGCCGAATAGCGAACCTGTCCCTTGTCGGTCATGAAGTCGTGCTGCGCAGCCGATACCTGGAAGTGAAGGATCAACTGCGAAGGTTTCGGCGAATCTGGTTCGACTCCAAGGAGGTTGACTTGACGACGACCCGGGGGCACGTGCGGCGCGTGGTGCGAGACCCCTGCGGGCCGGGGAGTTGTGCGATGACACACGCTTCCCTTGCGGAACCGGCAGTCCTCGCCGGCATACCCGAAGGTCAAACACCTGCAAACTTTTCCATGGGCGACGCTCTGCCCGAGCGGCTTCCGCCGTTCGATCTTGATGCCGTCTTGAAGCACCTCAACGGGGATACCAAGCTGGTTCGCAAGCTTCTGCTTGGCTTCCGCGACCAGTACTCTGGTGCGCCCATGGAGCTGCGGCGAAGTCTCTTTGAGCAGCGGCCAAAGAAAGCAGAAGAGCTGGCGCACTCGCTGAAGAGTATCGCCTCCATCCTTGGGGCACGCGAGCTCTCGGAGCGGGCGGCAGCACTGGAAGAAAGAATCCGGCTGGGACCTGCGTCGGATCTTGACGGCAACGTCGAAGCCCTGGCGCAGTCCCTTGCTCCGGCCCTGTCCGCTGCCGGTTTACTGGACCGCCGCAGGTGTGCAATGCCCGCAGCCCTTGGGATTCTGCCGGCTCGCGACGCAGCGGAGACGCCACGACCCTCGATCCTGGTGGTCGATGACGACCGGTGGACTCTGGAGATCATGGTCACTACATTTCGCGACGATTATCACGTCAGCCTGGCGGAAAGTGGAGAGACCGCCCTGGAACTCGCGATGGCCAGAATGCCCGATGCCATCCTGCTGGACCTGAATCTGCCAGACATCGACGGCTTCGAAATTCTGAAGCGGCTGCAGCAGGAGCCTGCCACTCATTCGATCCCCGTCATCCTCTTGACCAGTGCCCACGACATCGAGTCGGAGACAAGGGGGCTCGCGCTCGGCGCCGTGGACTATGTGACGAAACCGATGAACCCGAAGTCTGTTCAGGCCCGGGTCAGCAGTCAGATCCGCCTGAAGCGAGCCGAGGCGGAACTGCGTCGGTACGAGGCGAAAGAACATCTTGACGAGATGATCGATGAGATCGAGCGCTCTGCGGCGGTAGAGCAAAACCGCGAAATCCAATTGCAGATGAAGGATGCCTTTCTGTCGCATGTCTCCCACGAGCTGCGCTCTCCGCTCGCATCGATCTATAACTTTGTCACGTTGATCGCAGATGGACTGGCCGGAGCAATTACCGCGCAGCAGGGAGAGTACCTGAAGCTGGTTCTCGTCAGTCTGGCTCATCTGAAAGCGATGATCGATGACCTGCTGGAAGCTACGCGTCTGGGCACGGGTAAGCTGACAATTCAGGCGCAGACAGTCTCTGTCGAGGAACACATTCGCTTCGTGCTGGAGGCGCTTCGCGGTCTGGCAAACAGCAAGTCCATTCAACTTGCCTCTGAAGTTCCCGCCGGTCTCGATGGAGTGCGTGCCGACCCGACGCGACTGCGTCAGATTCTGATTGCTCTAACGGACAACGCTCTCAAGTTCACCCCGACCGGGGGAAGCGTTCGCCTCGCGGCGCACGTGTTTGCGCAGGATCCGCGGTTCCTGGTGATCGAAGTTACGGATACGGGTTGTGGCATTTCCGCGCACGATGCTCAGGCTATTTTCGAGCGGCTCTACCAATGCCAGGCAGACGACTCCTCCGGGGGCAGGGGTCTTGGACTCGGGCTGCATATCGCCCGAGAACTCGTACGCCGACAGGGTGGAGAGATATGGGTCACCAGCATTCCGGGTTCCGGCAGCCGCTTCTGCTTCACCGTCCCAATCGCATCACGGTCGAACCTTGAACCAGACAGCGTTGCCCATGACGATGCGCATCTTCTCGTGCGCTAGTGCAACGTGCCAACGCTAAGGATCAGGATGGCGTGCGCCGATACCGCCTCTAGAAAGCTTATTCAAAGTGCGCGAAGCGAAACGACACAGCTGAAGTCGCACCCACCCAAGAGTCATCAAGGGCACGGCTGAAGCCGTGCCCTTTTATCGAAGCAAAGCCGCTCAACAAACGGCGATGGAAGCGGCAAGGTTTGGTGCGAAACCCAATCGCATAGGGTCAAAAAAGATGGAGACGCACCACGAGACCGTTGAAGCGCTTCGGCAGAGCATGGAACGAGAGCAGTTGCTCATCCGCGGGGTCAAGGAATACGCCATCCTGATGCTGGCCCCGGATGGATGGATCGCGACCTGGAATGAAGGCGCCGAGAAGGTCTTTGGCTACGCGGCGGATGAGGTGATCGGTTGCCACTTCCGCCGCTTTTACACGCCGGAGGCTCTGGCAGACCGCCAGCCCGAACGCATGCTGAAGATCGCACGGGAGCAGGGGCGTTTCGAAGAAACAGGTTGGCGGGTGCGAAAAGACGGATCGATGTTCTGCGCCAACACGGTCTTAGCAGCCCTGCGTGACCAGCACGGCAATCTGCTCGGCTTCAGCAACGTCACACGTGACATGACCGAGCGCCGGCAGGCCGAAGAAGCGAAGCTCGCGAACCAGGCGAAGTCCGAATTTCTCGCCAAGATGAGCCACGAGATTCGCACCCCGCTGAACGCGATCCTGGGCATGGTACACCTGGCTCTGCGAGCGAATCCCGCGCCTAGGCAACTGGGCTATCTGACCAAGATCGATCGCGCCGCGAAACGGCTGCTCGCGATCATGAATGACATCCTCGATTTCTCCAAGATCGAAGCGGGCAAGTTGAGCCTTGAGCAGATCACTTTTTCGCTTCACGATGTACTGCACGGCTTGCGCGAAATTGTGGAATACAAGGCGAGACAAAAGCACCTTCCCATCCACATTGAGATTGCCGCCGACGTGCCTCGGTTCCTTATCGGGGACCCTCTGCGACTTGGACAAATCCTGATCAATCTGCTGAATAATGCGGTTAAATTTACGCAGCGCGGCGAGATCAAGCTGACGGTGTCGCTCTCCCCGACAGAACCGCAGGATGCTGATACGAGCAGACATCAGAAGCTTCTGGTCTTCTCTGTGACGGACACGGGGATTGGCATCACTCCATGCCAGATGGCCGACCTCTTTCAATCCTTCCACCAGGCGGATCATTCCTTCACGCGGCAGTACGGCGGGACAGGTCTTGGGCTCGCCATCAGCAAACAACTGGTGGAGTTGATGGGCGGCAGGATTGCCGCTGAAAGCATTCCAGACGTAGGGAGCACCTTTTCTTTTTCCGCCGCATTCGGGGTCGCAGCCGTGGATGTCGATCAGGGATCGGCCGCAGCGTCGTTGCTGGTTGATAAGCCAGATCGCGCGGGTACATCCCAGCTGTCGGAAGAGAATCCTCAGGTGTTGGTGGGCCGGCGGGTTCTGCTGGTGGAAGATAACGATCTTAATCGCGATCTCGCCGTCGAACTTCTTGGCGACCTGGGCATCAACGTCACCGTTGCCGTCAACGGTAAGGAAGCTGTGGAGATGGTCTCCAGCCAGTTCTTCGATCTGATTCTGATGGACATCCAGATGCCGATCCTGGATGGGCTTGCAGCGACCAGGCTTCTCCGGTCCGACCCGCGTTTCCAGGAACTTCCCATCATCGCCATGACGGCCCATGCCATGACCGACGATCGCGCACGGATTCTTGCGAGCGGCATGAACGATCATGTGAAGAAGCCGATCGATCCTGAGGCTCTTACTCAAGCACTCATCCGGTGGATGCCGATACGCTATGTTTCGGCGGCGCATTTGGAGCGAGCGGCCAACGCGCAGCCGCCTGCATTGGATCCCCTTCCATCCCACCTGCCACCGTTTGATCTCGCGACGGCGCTTGCGCGGACGAATGGCAAGCCGCAGCTGCTGCGCAGGCTGCTCGCCGGTTTCGCGGAACAGTACGGCGACGCAATCGCAAGGCTCAACCAGCATCTGCTGGCTGGCGAGTTGCGGGACGCCGAACGTCTCGCTCACTCGCTCAAGAGCATAGCGGGGACCCTCGAGGCACGTGAGCTTTCGGTGGCTGCGGAGCGCCTCGAGACCGCTCTGCGTGGCGGACAAACGAAAGGTTTCGCTGATCTCTTGGAACGCCTGCAGAAGGTGCTCGTGCCAGCGGTGGCAGCCGCCTCCACCGTCGACTGCCGAACCACCGCGCCGGTGGAAGGAAAATCGGCAGACCGTTCGCAAGGCAAACGTCTCGCGATCCTGGCTGTAGACGATCAATCGCCCGCCCTGGATCTACTCGCCGAAACGTTTCGCGATGACTACGACGTGATCCTGGCGAGTTCCGGCGAGTCCGCCCTTACATTGGCGAGGCAGAGACTTCCCGAGATCGTGCTGCTGGACATCAACATGCCCGAGATGGATGGCTTTGAGGTTTGCCGGAGATTGAAGCAGGATTCACGAACCCGGGACATTCCTGTGATTTTTCTCACGGGGTCCTGCGATCCGGAGACCGAGACGGAAGGGCTTTCGCTCGGCGCCGTCGATTATGTCACCAAGCCGATGAATCCCGTGGTGGTGCGTGCGCGGGTGAACAACCAGCTGCGCTTGAAGAAGGCTCAAGTGGAGCTTCTGCGGCTGCTCGCCAATAGGTATCTGGATGACCTGGTGAATGAGTTGGAACACTCTGCAATCCGCGATCGCAGCCGCGAGATGGAGATCAAGATCAAGAACAACGTTCTCTCCCATATCTCGCACGAGTTTCGCTCCCCCCTTGCGGTCATCTATACCTTCGTGACACTGATCGCGGATCGCCTTGCAGGCGAGATTAACGAGGATCAGGAGGAGTATCTGCAGATCATTCTCGCGAATACGGGTCAATTGAAAACGATGGTGGATGGGTTGCTCGACGCGGGCCGGTTTGAAGGAGAGAAGTCCTCCGTGCCGGCGCAGGACCTTCTGGTTACCCTGATCGCCGAGCAGGCATTGCGAGGGGTTGAGGAAGCCGCCGCCGCAAAGAAGATTGATCTTTCCTTCCGGTGTGCTGAAGGCGTGTATGCGGCGCTGGCCGACCCCATCCGCCTCCGACAAACTCTGGCTATTCTGCTGGACAACGCCATCAAGTTCACGCCTGCGGGTGGCAGGGTTTCGATCCGGGCCGGCATTTGGAGCCAGGATCCGACGATGATCCTCATGGAAGTTGAGGACACGGGATGCGGTATCGCGCCCGAAGCAATCGGCAGCATCTTCGAACGTCTCTATCAGATCGACTCTTCGGATCTCCACGGTCGCCGGGGACTCGGACTGGGACTGCACATCGCGAAAGAACTGGTTCGCCGGCAAGGGGGAAAGATATGGGTCGACAGCGTACTTGGGCAGGGCAGCACGTTCTCGGTGGCGCTCCCGTTCCAGAGAGTTCAACGCGTTTCCGCTGCCGCCTGACGCAACTTCGCCGGACAGACGGAGTATGCCTACGCCATGGAAGCTTCCATCGATTGACCATCAGCAACGGCCTCGGAGAGGACAGCGGGAAGAAACATGGTGAACTTCGATCCACACCCCGGTTCGCTCTGGACTTCGATCCTGCCGCCCATGGCTCGGCAAAGCTGCTGACTGATCGCGAGCCCGAGACCTGTCCCGCCGTACTTGCGGGTATTCGATCCATCCACCTGGTAGAAGCTCCTGAACAGTTTTTCCTGCGCCTCGCGGGTGATGCCGATCCCGTTATCCTCCACGCTCCAGCAGACCCAGTTCTCCCCGGACTTGCAGCACGTGGTGACAGCAAGCGTGATGATGCCGTCTTCGGTGAACTTGCATGCATTGCTCACCAGGTTCAGCAGGCATTGCCGAAGGCGCAGCGCATCAGCGTGCATCTCCGGTTCGCCGCCTTCGCGGCTGAGCATGATCTGATTCCGGTTCTTCTTCGCCAGCATCTCGGCCGTGGGTTGCACGTCGCGTAGAACATCCTCGACGCAGACCGGTTCCAGCAAGAGCTTCATCTGGCCTGCCTCGATTTTCGAGAGATCCAGGATCTCTCCGATCAAGCGCAGCAGGTGGCGCGCGGAGACGAGCACCTTGTTGAGGTCGCCCTCACGTTCCTGATTTCCTTCGGCCTTCGCATCCTCCTGCAACATCTCGCTGTAGCCGATGATGGCATTCAAAGGCGTGCGCAGCTCATGACTCATGTTGGAGAGGAAAGCACTCTTCGCGCGGTTTGAATCTTCTGCTGCGACGCGTGCGGTCTCGAGGTCGCGTTCCACGATCTTGCGCTCAGCGATCTCATCAATCAGATCCTGCGTCCTTACCCGCACCTTCTCCTCAAGCGAGTTCCTCGCCTCCTGCAGAGCGTTCTCGCGCTCTTCGATCTGTTCCATCATGGCGTTGAACTGATCGATGAGAACGCCGGTCTCGTCTTCCGAGAAGCGCGTCGCGCGCAAGGTGTAGTCATGCTGGCTGGAGACTTCGTTTGCCACATGGGTGAGGTGGAGGATCGGCCTGGAGATCAGCCGCTCGAGGAGCATCGCGAGCAGAAGTGCCAGCGTGGTGGTGAGCACCAGCACGCACCCGCCGACCTGCGCGAAGTGAAGCAGCAGACCGGTCATCTCGCGCAGACTCACCTGCAAGGAGAGGCTGCCGACGGTATCGTTCTGAAGCCGGATGGGACGCTCGATGAGCAGAACGCTGCGCGTGAATTCAGCGCTCGATGTCGCGATCGTCGTGTCGGGGCAGGATGCGTTCTCTCCTGGCGCATGGAACCCTGCGATCTTCTTGCCACGCTTATCGTACAAGCAGGCCAGAGTGATGCGCGGGTCGGTACGCAGCATGGATAGGGTTTCGTTGGCTGCGGCCGCATCGCTGAACAGCAATGCCGGAGCGCTGCTGTCCTCTACCAACTGCGCCATGGTCAACTCTTCTGCCAGCAACGTCTGACGATAGTGAACGAACTCATAGACCAGCAGGCTCATGCAAGCAACCAGCACGCTGAACGAAGCCATGCCCGTAATCAACAGAATCAGCTTGACGCGGAGAGAGCGTTTGAAAGAAGTCGCCATCAATGATTGACCGTCGCAAGCCGCAGGAGTTTTGAACTAATAGTGAAGCCTGCATGCTGCGCCTGCGGCAGGTTAACTTCAATATGGATGTGGTCGTCCACCAGAGGCAGACCAATCAGTTGGGCCGGTGTGTTGGTGTTGGAATTTTCCCCAACCGTGAGCACCCCGGCATCGACCAGTGCGGGCAAGCTGTGCTCGACGTGCTTGCGTTCGCCAAGGCTGACGTAAAGAACATGGCAACCTCCCGCACTATCAGTCGATGCCAGATGGCGAACCTGAACGAGCCGCCCGCTCGCCGCCTGGCTTTGCACGATGCGATCGACGCTGGGTCCGATGGGATCGGCGCCTAAGATGCAAAGCACGGTCTGGCCACGGTCGACGTCCTGCTTGTGCGATGGCCACTCGATAAAGCGCATCATGTTGATCAGCATCGCGGCGCGCAACGCATCCTCATTCGCGGTTCCGGCTTGTGCCGATGCAGGCACGCTCGCGATCAGCATGGCGAAGGCGCAGCCGCATGCGGTCCGGACCTGTCGAATCAGAGCGCGACGGTGCACAGTGGATTTCATCAGAAGCTCCACTTGGCGCGCAGGAAGAGAGAGCGTGGAACGTAGTTGGGATAGATGAGATCCGTTCCATCGAAGAACTCGATATGCCGAGGGGTTAGTAGATTCGTTCCTCCTGCGGTGAGATCGAAGCCATGCCCAATCGCATGCGAGACGTGCAGATCGAGTCTGGTGTACGCCGGAGCATAGTCGCCAGCCTGCAGGCTTACTTCGGTGGCGAGCACAGGGGGAGTCGAGATCGCGCCTACGCGGCTGAGGAAGGCGTCGGCGCTCCACTTGGGTCGGAACTCCCAGGATGCCGAGCCGAAGACGTTGTTCCTCGGCGTGGAGAACGAGTCGACAATGTACACCGAGCCTGGCAGCCGCTGAAAGGTGTGCGCTTCTTCGCAGGTTTCACTGATGCGGAAGGATAGCCCAGGACGAACATCCCAGGACAGCAGTGATTCAATGCCGAACGAGTGGGCGTCATACCCGTTGACGTACGGCAACGAGATCGCGATATGTGGTTCGGGCGTGGGTACGACCGTATACTGGCTGACCGCGATCGCTGTGAGGCGGTAGTTGCGGTTGTAGAAGCCGGCAAGATCCAGCGAAAGCCCATGCTTCAACCGGCGCCGGTAGCCAGCTTCAAAGGCTTTGACGTATTCGGGTTTGAAGTCGGCGCTTCCAGTGATGGTTGCTGTCTCGGGCAAGCCATCCAGCGTTCCGAAGTGGAGCGGCACCACGATACCACGCTCCTGGATCGCAGGGGCTACCACTGCGCGTGAGACAGCTGCCCAGAGCGACTGCTTTGTGTCCGGTGCCCACAGTAATCGGGCACTGGGCTGCACTTGAAAGCCGGCCAGGGAACCTTCTTCCAGCTTGCTGCCAAGCGTGAGGATGAGGCGGTCCCGGACCAATGTGAGATCGTCCTGCAGGAAGCCATCGACCAAATAGTGGCGGTACTCTGAGCGTGTCGTCAGCAGCACCGATCCGGCGGTGTGATCGTCGGTAAAGCGAAATTCGCCGCCCCAGACCAGGTCGTTGCTTTCTCCGGCTGCGCGATGCGCCTGGTAGTCCACGTCTGCGGTGCGCATGCGATCGTAGTCACCAATTTCATGTCGCGACTGATCGTCGAAGTAAACCGCGACTGCGGAACTGGTCTGTCCAGTCTTATGTTCCCACTGTCCGTTCAGAAAGCCGCCAGCGATGGAGCCAGTATCTTCGCCATTGGGACCTACCGGCACGGCAATCTCTCGCAGCACGTTCTGGCGGAGATGTCCTCCGTAGAGATCCCCGCTCAGGCTCAGTGTGTCAGCCCAGGTGCGCTGCCAATCGATTCTGCCACCACCACGAAGAGTGTTCTCCCCGTCGAAGGCGAGCGTTCCAGAGGAGGTCTCAAGAGGGCGTCGATCGACAAAGTTGGCGTTGGCGCGGAACTGCACACGATCCCCAATTGGGGCGCCGTAGGTTACGGCCACCTGATCGTTGACGCGGCTAATCGTACTGGAAACCCGGGTACCGATCGTCTTGCGCGGCTTCTTGGTAATAATGTTGACGATTCCATTGACCGCGTTCGCGCCCCACACCGCGGCACCGGGTCCGCGAATGACTTCGATCCTCTCCACAAGATCGAGCGGCAGATCCACCTGATCCCAATGCACGCCTGAATAGATTTCGGAGTAGAGGGTGCGCCCATCGATCAGGACCAACAGCCTGTCCGCGTAGACGCTGTTGAAGCCACGAGCGCTGATCGCCCAGGTGCCTGCGTCCACCTGATCCACTTCCATCCCGGGCACCATGCGAAGCAGTTCTGGAATGCTGGATGCCGCGGAATGAGCAATGTCTTGCTGCGTGATGACGAAAGCCGCGGCAGGCGTCTTCCAGAGATCCTGATCCTTGCGGGCAAACGAGCTGACGTCGACGCTGATTTGCGTCAGGTCTTCCAGACTCGCTGAGGCAAGCGCATCCGCGCCCTGTTGGGCAAGAGCGGTCCCGGCGTGCAGCATCAGCACTGCGGTAATCAGGGAGGGGAAGGAGAAGTGGCGCAGGGAGATTAGCCGCATGAGAACTCCAACGGTTTCATCACGGGCGCAGCCGGAGATAGGGGAGGCTGCGGGGAATCTTGCGGCCGCAGCTTGAGCGGGGCTTCTGCGGCAAGCAACTGCTCGAGATCGGCGGGGAGAACGGGCCGCGAGAAGTAATATCCCTGGCCAAAGCCGCAACCCATCTGCTGCAGCTTCAGCCTGTGCGGAGCCGTTTCGATTCCCTCTGCTACCACATCGAGCCGCAGGTTGGCGGCAAGCTGCAGAATGGTTTGGATCAATTCGGCGGAGAGAGGATCCTGTGGCGACAGCCGCGATGTGAAACCGCGATCGATCTTCAGGCAATCGAACGGCATTTCGCGCAGATAGCGGAGGGAAGAGTGGCCCGCTCCGAAGTCGTCGAGATCGAGCCCGATCCCCAGCTTCTTGAGTTCAGCCAGGACGAGCTTTGCAGCCTCCAGATCTTCGAAGAGAACTCCTTCCGTAATTTCAAGGTGCAGCATCGCTGGTGGAAAGCCGGTCTCGTTAAGGGTCCTTCGAATATGCTCGACCAAGCGCTCCTGCCTGAACTCCGAGGGAGAAATATTGACGGAGAGTTCCAGGCGCTGCTGTGCCGCCAGGCCGTGTTGCCATCCGAGCACCTGCTCGCATGCATGACGCAGAACCCACCGTCCGATGTCCAGAATGAGGCCGGTCTGTTCGGCGATTGGAATGAACTCATCGGGATCGAGAACGCCCCGCGCCGGGTGCTTCCAACGAATCAGCGCTTCCACGCCGGAGATGAACCCGGTTTGCAGGTCGACGATGGGCTGGTATACCAGAAAGAATTCTTCATTCACCAAGGCGCTGCGCAAGTCGTTCTCCAAATGCAAACGATCAACCATTGCCTCATGCATCTCAGGAGAAAAGAAGACAGCTTCGTTGCGGCCGCGCAGCTTTGAAGCATACATAGCGATGTCCGCATCGCGCAGGACGTCTTCGGGAGTTCGGTGAGCGACAGCATCGAGCGCAATTCCAACGCTGAAGGCGCAATGAATCGTCCGCTCTTTCAAGGTGAACGGAAGCGCAACCGCGGCCTGCACCGACTCGGCAATCTGCGCCACTTCTGCGGAGTTCACGGGACGTCCGCTCACGAGGATGGCGAATTCGTCGCCCCCCATGCGCGCGACCAGCGCCCTGATGCCGCTCGGGCCGCGCGCGGCCAGGGCGGCCTGGTCAACGCGCCGGGCAATCTGTTGCAAGAGTTGATCCCCGGCTACGTGTCCCAGGCTGTCGTTGATGCTTTTGAAGCCGTCGAGATCAAGAAACATCACCGCGTAGCGGCTGGATTCGCGGGTACGCTCATGCAACAAGGATTCGAGTTCTCCGAGCAGCCGTGTGCGATTGGCGAGCCCGGTCAGGCTGTCCCGCGTCTTCTCGTCCGTCACGTCGCTCTGCGAACCGGCAAAGCGGATGGCACGGCCGGAGGAGTCACGGGTCACCACCCCTCGACAGGACATCCAACGCATCACGCCATCGCCGCGCTGCACCCGGTAGCTCAGCTGCATGACGTCTTCGTTACTGTTCAGGTGTTGTTCCACCGCTGCCCGCGTAGCGTTGCGGTCGGCCTCCAGAACTCGCGAGAACCAAACCTCAGACGATGCTACTGACTCTGACAAGTCAATGCCGAGCATCTCCTGCCAGCGGGGCGAGTAGTAAATCTGATCGTTGTTGAGGTTCCAATCCCACAATCCGTCGCGCGAAGCCCGCGCCGCCAGCGCATAGCGTTCTTCACTGCGGCGCAGTTCACGCTCTGCCGACCGGCGAGCCAGTGAGCCGCGAATCCGCGCCAGCGCGACAGGAAAGTCGATCGGCTTTGTGACGTAATCGTTAGCTCCGTGCTCGAGCGCCTCGGCGATCTTCTCGCTCTCCGCGACTGCCGTTACCATGATGACGGGAAGCGCCTCGGAAGAGTGCCGGAGCCTTATCATCCGCAGCACTTCGCTGCCTGACAGTTCGGGCATCATCTGGTCCAGCAAGACCAGATCAAATTCCTGGATCGACATTTTCTGCAGAGCTTCGCGACCGCTGGATGCAACCTCCACCGCAAAGCCGCTGCGACGCAGCCTGCGGGATAGCATGTCAAGGTTCAATTCTTCATCGTCAACAAGTAACAAACACCCATTGGTCGGTATCACTTGATCTGGCCCCATTCGTGTCTGGCAGGCATCCCACCCCTTGAAGACACTGCTTCGACGGACATGCTTCGCCCCGAATTATCGTCCACCGCTAATGGAAGGAGCATCCCACTCGTGGGGGATCGCAAGAAGCGAACTTGCAAGCAACAAATGGATAAGTCACGCACGCGGGGGAGCTCCCACCAACTACTCGCGGGATGGTTCGCCGTGCTTGTCCTTTCTCTTCGGCAAAATTTGCCCGCCTCTGAAAACGCGAAATGTCAGTTTGCGCGTGGACAGCTGCTACCTCGCAGCTCCGCCGACGTGGTAGGATTCCGTGCATCGGAGGCATCGAATGGCTCTCTCCACCCGGCGCAACTTCCTCAAGACCAGCCTGGCCGCAGGCGCGATCGCTGGCGTCGGCGAGCTTCCCCTTCCCGCGCAGACGAAGACCGCAACCGATAAGGTGCTGCTGGGCAAGTCGGGCGTCACGGTGACGCGGCTGGCCTTCGGCACTGGCAGCTTCAGCGGCGAGGTGCA
>Ga0116230_10002792_pt1 | contig 16874 bp, 15 predicted proteins | sample S1TSphfallax_3_FD_88678 | JGI IMG/M metagenome (GOLD analysis project Ga0116230, IMG submission 88678) | Host-associated microbial communities from peat moss isolated from Minnesota, USA - S1T2_Fd - Sphagnum fallax MG | ecosystem: Host-associated > Plants > Peat moss > Unclassified | place...
CACGCCGCTCACGCCGTCATCATCCGCTTCCACATCTGATAGGCGGCGCGCATGCCGGTCTCGGCGCTGACGTCGCGCTCCTTGCCGCGATTGAGCATCACCCACAGGTCCTTGCCGGCGGCGGCGCCTCGCTGGACCCGCTCCCAGCCCTCGGCATCGTCCGGCGAGCCGAAGCCCATGGGTCCCTGAAAGTGCTCATGCAGGCGTAAGCGCGCGCGGTTGGCGGCCGGGGGTCCGCCGTCCATCGTGATGACCATGTGCGTGATTTCCGTCTCGTCGACGGCGATGGGGCGCAGCACGCGAAAAAACGCCATGGAGCAGGCGATGTTCGGAAAGAGATTGACGTTGAAACCGGAGCCGCCGACCGCACGGACGATGCGCCGCACCTGCTCGGGCGGATGCTCGCGGGCCAATGTATCCGCGAGCGCCTGAAATCGCTCCGGAATCGGGGCATCCAGGTTTTGCTCCAGATCCACGCGGTCCGGGATCATCACCATGACGCTGTGACCGTTGCCGAGATCCTCGACCCAGCCGCCTTGACCGAGCACATCGAAGGTCTGCTCGGTTTCATCGTCGAGCGAGGTGAGAAAACTGCGGTGGACGATTGGAAAGTGATAGGCATCCGTCGTGTTCTCGAGCTGTATCTTCCAATTGCCGTTGAACCGGAAGCGGTGGGCGCCGCCGGCCTTGATGCCATAGCCCGCGCCCTGCTTCATGAACAGGTCGAGCCACTTCTTGGCACGCCCGAGATACGCATCGAGCGACTGGATGTCGGGCCGCAAAGTGGCGAAGATCAGGCCGGCATATTGCTCCACGCGCAGGCTGACCAGAGGAAACTCCTTCTTGTCGAAGCTCTGGTCGTAGCCGCTTGCATGCGGCACGCCGCGCAAGCGGCCCGTAAGATCGTAACTCCAGCCATGATAGGGACAAACGAAGACGCTGGCCTTGCCCTGACGTTGTTCGCAAACGCTGCCCGCGCGGTGCCGGCAGCGATTGAGCAATACGTGCACGCGGCCGTCGGGATCGCGCGTGACGATCACGGGTTGCCTGCCGACGTGCGCAGTCTTGAAATTGCCAGGCGCGGGGATCTCGCTCTCATGGGCAACCCAGACCCAGGTGTTGGCGAAGATCTTGTCCATCTCCGCCTCGAAGATCGCGGGATCGACATACAAACAGGTGTGTACCCGGTCTTCGCGCACGAACGCGCCATAATCCAGTGCCGGTAAAACGGGTTGCAGGGTCATGGTGGACTCCTCATGAGTGGGGCACCGGCGTGGGGGCAGGATCGTTCCACGGCCCGATCGGTCGGCTGAACAGATTCTCGGTCTCGAAGTGGTGCATGCGCCATCGGTCCGCCGCACGCGTGAAGCCGATCCGCAATCGGGCGCTGCGCAAATCCGAGTCGCCGCGGGCGTAGGTCGCGGTTTGCAGCATCAACCAAGAGCCGCGAGCCGTGTCACCGTTGACGACGATCTGTTCCGACGTGAGGAAATGTGCGTTGAACGCGAAGTGTGGCGGGTCTCGATACGCATCGAGCATCGCGATGATGGCCGCGCGCCCGCGGTGCTCGCCGAACGCGGCGGCGTAGCGCGTGCCCTTGCCGTGCCAAACGGCGTCCTGCGTGAACAGGTCGGCCAGTTCGTCCATCGGCGTCGAAGCGTCCAGGCGGTCGCACAGACGCATGTAGTCGGCGACTACCGCTCGAATCGCGGCTGGCGCCTCCAGATCCTCGATGCGGCGGCGCAGGTGGGCGAGCAGCTCGGCATCGCTCATTGCGGGATCACGAGCTCCCGCCCGATGCGTGCCTCGACGCGTATGTACTTCCACAGGCGATGTTCGCCGACCGGCAAGGTGCGAAATAGGTTGCAGGCGGCGACGACGGTGGCGCGGTCCGGCATGTCCGCGAGGATGTAGAAGGTCCAAGGCCAACCGGCGGGCGAGGTTCCAACCATGGTCTCATCGTCGTCGAGCGTGCCCAGGATCTCTACGCCCGGCAAGTCGCGAATGCCCTTGAGCATCATGCCGGTTGCCTGCCAGACGGCGCCGATCTCGGTCGCGGGCAGGTCGAAGAAGTTCTGCAATACCGCTGCGCATATGAGCGTCCGCAGTTTCTTGGGTTTTGCGTCGTTCATGGGAAACCGGGGGGCGAATCGAGCCCGAGCAGCACCCGTCCCGCGCTTTGCCAGGTGCCCTCGGAGAGGAACGCGTGCTGGGGCACGATCAAGGCATCCTGGAAGCGGCGCGCGATCGAATGGTCCGTGAAAATGCCCGTCGTGCCGGAAAGCCGATAGGCCGTCTGGGCCACGTCCGCGCCGACCTTGGCCGCGTGGCTCGACGACAGGCGCAAGAGGTTGCGCTGCTGCAAATCGACCGGGTCGCCCCTGAGCAGGGACGCATACGCTTGTTCGGTGGACTCGTAGAAAAACGCCCGCGCGCTGCGCAGCGCAGCCTCCGCCTTTGCGAGCTCCGTTTGCACATAGGCGCGTTGCGCCAAGACGGGCGCACCGGTGATCGATTCGCGGCCTCCGGCGAGAGCCGTGATGTCGTCGAGGGCGGCGCGTCCCAGCCCCAACGCCACGACGGCAAGCACTTGCGCTGCCAGCGCGACCGTCGGATAGCGGAACAGAGGGGTATCGAGCGTCGGCGTACCACCCCGGATGAAGGTCCAGGCAGTCGGAACGACGACCCGATCGACGACGATATCGTGACTACCGGTGCCCTTCAGACCGTTGACCTCCCAGTTCTCGACGATGCTGACCTGATGCCGATGCATGACGGCGGTTCGGGGCAGCCCACCGGTCGATCCGCCATCATCGATTTTCACGCCGACCCCGATCAGGTCCGCCGCGGGGCAGCCGCTGCCCCAACTCCATCGCCCCGATACCTCGACGCCGCCCAGCACGGGCCGCGTCATCTGTGGCGGGAAGATCCCGCCGGCGAAGATCACGTCGGGTCCATCGGCATAGATCCGATCCAGCGTCTGCAGCGGCAGGGCCGCGAGATAGATGGTCGCAAAACCGAAACTCGCGACCCAGCCGGCGGAACCGTCCGCCATGGAAATAGTCTCGATGAGGCGCAAAAAATCCGCCGGCGCGCACTCGTCCCCACCGAAGCGGCGCGCAACCAAGGCGCGATAGACGCCGGCCTCCTTCATGAGCGCGATCACGTCGTCACTGATCTGCTGTCGCGCGCTGAACTCGCGGTGACGCTCGCGAACAGCCGCCAGCAAGGCGTCGAGCGCCGCGGCACGCGGCCGCGGCGGCGCGGCGCGGGCCTCTGTTGAACTTTCGAAGACTACGGACATGGCTGCTCCCAAGCTCAAGAATTCGCCACAGGCACGAGGCGCGCAGCGACGAGCCGCGCAAGCGCGCACAGCGCTGCATCGCCGCCGCGGCGGCCGACCAGTTGCAAGCCGACAGGCATACCCGTCTCGCTCAGCAAGGGCAGCGTCAGCGCCGGGTGTCCCGAGAGATTGAAGGGCCGCACGAACTCGGTCATCCGCAGGGCGGCTTGCGGGTCTCGCACGCCATCGAGGCGCAGCGGGAAGCCGGGCATCGTCGGCAGGACCAGCGCGCTGACAGTCTCCAAGGCGGCGTCGACCTCGTCGCGGAATCGCCGGCGTACCGACTCGGCCTGCGCGACGGTCTCGGTGGTGACCGCTCGGGCAGCCTCGAGCCGTTGGCGCACGTCCCGCCCTAAGCCTGCGTCGAGCAGATGGCCGTAGGCCGCCCAATTCTCCGCGGCGATGATACTCAAGCCCGCGGTGAATGCGGCATCGAGGCTCGCCAGAGCGATCGGCGTCACGGGAATGTCGAGACTCCCGAGAGCCGCGCGCAACGTTGCGGCAACTTCGCCGTCGGCAGTCACTTCGACGAGACCGAGGCGCGCGGCCGCGGGCAAGGACTCGCTCGCGAACGAGTCGTCGAGGAGACTCATCGCCCGTTCGAGCATGGCGATGTCGCGCGCGAACGGTCCGACACAATCCAGTGACGATTGTACCGGTGCCACGCCCAAGCGGCTGACCCGACCGAAGCTGGGTTTCAAGCCGAGGATGCCGCAGCAGGTGGCCGGGATACGAATGGAGCCGCCGGTGTCGGTGCCGATCGCGAAGTCGACGACACCGGCGGCCACCGCGGCGGCCGAACCGCTCGAGGAACCGCCGGGCACGAGCGCGGGAAACCTGGGATTGCGCGGCGTGCCCGCATAGGCATTGATCCCAGTGACTCCGTAAGCGAGTTCGTGCATCGTGGTCTTGCCGACGATGCGGCAGCCCTGCCCGAGCAAGCGTTCCACGACGGCGGCGTGCCGGGTCGCGACCGGCGCGGCGGCGAACACGGCGCTGCCGCACCCTGTCGGGAAACCGGCGATGTCGATCGAGTCCTTGATGGCGACGCTGGGTCCCGTGCCGCCGAGCAGCAGCGATTGCGTGAAAAGGATGTCGGCGGAGGCACCCATCAAGATCGTACCGGCGCGGCGCCGCGCTCCCGCATGCGGCGGACCGTCGCATCGAACATCAGGCGCGCGAGCGCGATGCCGACGCCGAGATCCGTGGCGGCCTCGCGGCAGCGTAGCTGTACCGCCTCGCTGATCGCGACCTTCTCGCCGCCCAGCGTGCCGGCCTGGCACTGTATCTCGGCGGCGCGCTGCGCCGTCCACAACAAGGCGAACGTCGTCGGAATGTCGCGCTCGCAGGCGGCGACGCCGTGATTGCGCAAGACCAGCACGTGCTTGTCGCCGAGGCTCGCCAGCATGCGGGCGCGTTCATCGTCGTACAGCGTGATGCCCTCGAAATCATGATAGGCGACGCGCCCAAAGAGCTGGGCGCCGTAGAAATTATGATGATCGAAGCCGGCACGCTGCATGGCCACCGCCGACAGTACCGTCGTGTGGGTATGCGCCACGCAGGCAACATCGGCGCGACTTCCATGGATCGCGCCATGCAAGGCGAATCCGGCGGGATTTGCGCGATACTCGGACGGTTCGACCAGGCGCCCGTCGACGCCGACTTTGAGCAGATTCTCGGGGGTGACCTCGTAATAATTGAGACCGAAGGGATTGACCAGATAGTGGTGCTGCGGCCCCGGTAAACGCACCGAGATATGGTTGAAGATCATCTCCGTCCAGCCCAGGAAGTCGACCAGATGATAGAAATCGGTCAGTTCACGGCGCAGGCGCCATTCGTCCGCATCCATCCTTACTTTCTCCGCGCGGCGCGGTGCGCGCACAGGGCAATCAGAATTTCCGTCGTCGGCATGCTCACGCCCACTTTGCCGGCCAGTTCCAATACGGCAGTTCCAATCGAGTTGAGCTCCAGCATGCGTCCGGCGCGGTAATCCTGCAACATCGACGTTTCGAAGGCGCCCGCCTGCCGCCCCGTGGCGATCATCTCGGCAAGGCTCAGCGAGGCGCCGACGCCGAACGCGGCCGCCACCCGCAAAGATTCCTCGATGACGGCGGTGACGATCGGCACTAGCCGCGGGTCGGTGAACTGTTGGACCAGTGTCGCCTCGGTGACGACCGAGAGCGGGTTGGTCGCAAGATTCAAAGCCACTTTGGTCCATAGCGGCGAGCGAATCTCGGCAGAGACGCCCGTGGCAATACCGGAGGCACTCAAGATCGCGGCGAGTTGCTCGATTTTGGGCGAAACGGCCCCTCGGATCGGTCCGATCTGCAGCCTTTGGGTACCCAAGGCGCGTACCTCTCCATCGCGCTCCACGCGCGAGGTCAAATAGGCGACGCAGCCCACGATGCGGTCGGCGGGCAGCGCCGCCTGGAGCAAACCCTCGGGATCGACGGCGGCGACCCGGTTGCCGGCGAATGGACCGCCGACGCCGAGAAAATACCACCAGGGGATCCCGTTGACGAGCGGCACAACCAGCGTTTCGTGCCCGATCAGGGGTGAGACATTGCGCATCAGCGATGGCAGGGCCGGCGCCTTGGTGGCAAGCAGCAGCACATCCTGGATACCAAATTCGGGTGCGTCGCTGACCGGCAGATGCAGCGCCGCGGGCGGACTTCCGTCGAATTGCACGCACAGCCCGTCGCGCCGCAGTTGCTCCAGGCGCGCGCCGCGGGCGATCAGGCTCACGGTCTGCCCACGGGCCGCAAGTCGTGCCGCGATCGTCCCGCCGACCGCACCGACGCCGGCGATGCAGAACCGCAAGGCCATCAGGAGGCCACCGCACACCGGACGACGCCCCGGCGCACTCCACCGAGTTCTTGATGACTACGCTGTCTCATCATCCCCCGATGATCCAGCCATACCCGGCTGCTTGCAATGACGAGCACCGCTGCGGACGATCCCTGGCGCGCTGGTTCGCGGAAATCGACCAGCCGGAGTGCCAATGCCGCGCAAACTCGCATAGACTTGCGGGCTGAGAATCGAGTAAATCGTGTGCGACCATCGCCGCGAGGGGTGCAGTGTTTTGCAGCGACGTTCGGGTATCTTTTTTTTGGCGTTCACGGTCGCCACATGGGTCTTCGGCCCTGGAATGTTCAACCAGGCCCGCGCCGCCGAGCCCGATCCGCTCGTCGCGATGTTCGTGTGGTGGAACGCGTCCTACAAGGATCCCGAGGGTTTTACCGCCGAGGCCTTCGGGCGTTACTTCACGCCGGACGCCGTCATGCGCATCAATGGCAGCGATCGCAGCAAGGGATTGGCGGATCTTGCACAGCATTTCCGCGCGATCCAGGCGAGGACTCAGCTGGTCGTGATCGATCTGCCGTTCATCGATGAGTTCAGGTCGGCGAGCGGCGACCAAATCTTCACGCATCATTTCGTGCGCGCGCGCGAGGACGGCAAGGACAGCCGCGAGCGGGTCATGGGCTATGCGACGATTCGCGACGGCAAGATCGCCTTGCTCAATTTCGTCAGCATCCCCGACAACCCCGCGCCGTCGCCGCTCCGCACGCCATAGCTCACGAAACGAACTTGCGAATCCAGATAGCGCCGGGTTACGAGATTTCCCGGATCATCAAAGGCGGCTGGCAGCTAGCGGGGGGGCACGGGGCGATCGACCGCGACCAGGCGATCGTCGACATGGCGGCGTTCGTCGAGTCGGGCATCACGACGTTCGATTGCGCAGACATCTACACCGACGTGGAAGCACTGATCGGCAGCTTCAGAGCACGCTACCCGGTGCTCGCCGAACGCACGCAGATCCACACGAAATTCGTTCCCGATCTCGCGACGCTCGGCAAGATCGATACCGACACCATCGAACGCGGCATCGACCGGTCCCTGCTGCGATTGGGCCTGGAACGCCTCGATCTGGTGCAATTTCATTGGTGGGACTATGCAGTGCCGGGCTACGTGGAGGTCGCGCTCGAGCTCGATCGGCTGCGCCGGGCCGGCAAGATAGCGCACGTCGGGCTGACGAACTTCGATGTGCCGCGGACCCGCGAAATTCTGCAAGCCGGCGTTCCCGTGAGCTCGATGCAACTGCAGTACTCTCTGCTCGACGAGCGGCCGGAAAACGGCATGCTCGAGCTGTGCCGGGAGCATGGAATCGCCGTGATCTGTTACGGCACCGTTGCCGGCGGATTCCTCTCCGAGCGTTGGGCCGGTCGGCGCGAACCCGGACCGGATTTGGTAAACCGCTCCTTGATCAAGTACAAGCTCATCATCGAGGATTTTGGCGGCTGGGACCTTTTCCAGGATCTGTTGCGCACGCTCGAACGCATAGCGGTGCGCCATCGCTGCGACATCGCGAGCGTCGCGTCGAAACTCATGCTCGATCGCCCCGGTGTGGCCGCGGTCATCATCGGCGCGGCCAATGCCGCGCATCTCGGGGCCCATCGACACCTCTCGGACTTGCGCCTCGACGCGCAGGACTCGGCGGCGGTACAGCGCGTGCTCAAGTCGCGCTCCGGTCCGCGGGGCGACGTGTACAGCCTGGAACGGGACCGCGGCGGCCGGCATGGGCGCATCATGAAATATGATCTGAACCGATGAAAGTACGCGCAGGCGTCGCCATGCGCCGCATCTTGCTCGTCGTCGCGCTCGTGGCCTGCGCCGCGGCAGCGTCCGCCGCCGACGAGCAACAGCGGCTCGAATCGCTCTATGCGGCCTATTGGCGCGATTGGCTCGCGCTGAATCCCGAGGAGGCGCTGAGCGAAGGCGTGACCCTCTACGAGGCAAAGTTCGACGACTCGCTCGAGGATGCTTGGTTGGGCGAGATGCGCGCAATGCTGCGCCATTATGATCGGGCGCTGCGGTCTTTCGACCCGGCGCCGCTGTCCGCCGATGCCCGCGTCAGCTATTCCATGCTGCGCTATGAGATCGACTCGGCACGCGCACTCTACGACGGCGACCTCTATGCGACGGCGCGCCTATTGCCCATCAATCAATTCGTGGGACAACACACGGCCTTCGCGCTGGATCAGGCGGGTTCGGGTTCCTATCCGTTCAAGACCGTGGCGGACTATGACCACGCCCTGCGACGCGCCGACAGTTTCGCGCGCTGGGCGGACGAGGCGATCGGCCGAATGCGCGAGGGGATTGCCAGGGGCGTGGTGCTGCCGCGCGTCGTCGTCGAACGCGTGCTACCGCAGCTGCGCAACGACTTCGGGCTCCCGCCGGAACGGACCGAGTTCTGGCGTCCGATCGCCCAGTTTCCGGCGAACTTTTCCGCGGCCGATCGCGCGCGGCTCACCCGGGCTTATGCACTGAAAATCGGTGGCGTCATCGAACCCGCGTTCGAGCGGCTGCACGATTTTCTCGCGCGCGAGTACCTGCCGCATGCGAACGCGATTCCCGGTCTCGGAGCGCTGCCCAATGGCTCCGCGCTCTATGCCTACGAGATCCGCGCCAATACCACGACCGACATGACTCCGCAGGCGATCCATGCGCTCGGGCTCCGCGAGGTGCAGCGGATCAGCGCGGAATTGGACGAGGTACGCCGCGAAGTAGCCTACCCCGGTACGCTGCCCGAGTTCTTCGCCTTCGTACGCGCGAATGTCTCGCTGCATTTCCAAAGCCCGGAGGAGGTCGTGCCGGCCTACGAAAACGCTTTGCAGCGGATCCTGCCCACGCTGCCGCGAGTCTTCGACGTCATGCCGAAAGCGCGCTTCGAAATTCGCGCGCTGCCTGAATCGGCGAAGCAGTATCAAGGCAACGGCAACTATCAGCAGGCGGCGGCGGACGGCTCGCGACCGGGCATACTGTGGATGAACATTTATGCACCGGGCGTGCGCGACAAGTTCATCGTCATGACGACGACGCTGCATGAAACCTACCCGGGCCATCACTTTCAAACATCGCTCGCGGAGGAGATCCCGGCTTTGCCCGCGTTTCGGCGCCTAACGTTCTTCAATGCTTACGGCGAGGGCTGGGCGCTCTATTGCGAGTCTCTCGGCAAGGAACTCGGGCTTTACGACGACCCGTGGCAGTACTACGGACATCTGGTCAACGAAATGCTGCGGGCCAATCGACTCGTCATCGATACCGGCATACACGCGATGGGTTGGACGACGGAACAAGGCATTGCCTGGATGACCGCACACTCCTCGATGGACGAGCCGCAAGCGGCCGCGGAGGTGGAGCGCTACGTTGCCTACCCGGCCCAGGCGGTTTCCTATAAGATCGGTCAACTCGAGATCGCTCGCCTGCGAAACGAAGCAATGCGCGAGCTCGGTGCGAATTTCGACTTGCGACAGTTTCACGATCAGGTACTGCTGGGCGGAAGCATGCCGCTCGTGGTGTTGGATGCGAAGATCGAGCGATGGATCCGCGCGACACAAGACGCCGCGCCGACCGCGGCGCACGGAGACGCTCGATGATGGTCCGCGGTGCTTGGTACTCGCTGCTGTTCGCCGCCCTCGGCGTATCTTTCACCTGTCGCGGCGAATCGACGGACGCCGCCGCACCGGCCACGATCACGGTCGTCCATGCCGGACGGCTCATCGACACCGAGACCGGCCGCGTGCTTGAGCACCAAAACATCTTGATTCAGGCGGGGCGCGTCGTCTCGGTCGGTCCCGACACGGGGTCCGTGCCGGCGGACGCGGCCGCCATCGACCTCTCGGCTTACACCGTGCTGCCCGGACTGATCGACATGCACACCCATCTCACGATCGATCACGCGGCCAAGGACCCGCTCGCGGAACTGCAGCACACGGCGGCGGTCGAGGCCTTCAAGTCCTTGCCGAATGCGCGCGCCGTGCTGCTCGCGGGATTCACGACCGTGCGCGATCTCGGACCCTACCGCGCGCTCGTCGATGTGGCGCTGCGCGACGCGATCGACCGTGGCGATGTCGTGGGGCCACGCATGTTCGTCGCCGGCGCCTACGTGACGATCACGGGTGGCGCGGGGGCGGTGACCGGATTCTCTCCGGACGTCACCCTGCCCTGGGATCTGCGCTTCGGGAATGCGAACTCTCCGACCGAGGTCCGCGAACGGATTCGCGCCCTCGCGAGCCAGCGCGTCGACGTGATCAAGATGTTCGCCACCGGCGCGGTCTTGACGCATAACAGCAACCCGTTCGGTCGCGAGGCGACGCGCGAGGAACTCGAGGCGGCGGTCGACGAGGCGCATAATTTCGGTCTCAAAGTCGCCGTGCACGCGCATGGAGCCGAGGGCATCAAGACGGCGATCCGCGCCGGCGTCGCATCGATCGAGCACGGCACGCTGATGGACGACGAGGGGCGCGCGCTCATGCGGCAACACGGCACCTACCTCGTGCCCACGCTCGAGGTCACGGACTGCGTCCTCGACGGCTATCCGGCGGAATTTCAGGCGAAAATGCGGGCGATTCAGGACGCTCAACGCAAGAATTTTCGCAAGGCGGTCGCAGCCGGCGTAAAGATCGCGTTCGGCACCGACATCGGGGTCTGCGACTTTGGTCAAAACGCGCTCGAATTCAACATCATGGTGCAAAACGGCATGACGCCGATGCAGGCGATTCAGTCGGCGACGATCGCCAGCGCGGACTTACTCGGCAAAAGCGACGAACTCGGATCGCTGCGGCCCGGCAAATGGGCCGACCTCGTCGCGGTGCGCGACGATCCGCTTGCCGACATTCGCTCTCTCGAGAACGTCGGCTTCGTGATGAAACAAGGCGTCGTATACAAGCGAGTGGGCTCTGGCACAAACTAGCGGCCTGATGTTTGCACAACTCTTGACGCCCGTCGGCGACAGCCTCGCCTTATCGTCGCTCGTCGCAGCCTTGCCCGTTCTCGCCGTATTGATCCTGCTCGGCATTCTGCGCCGGCCCGCCTGGCAGGCGGCGCTCGTCGGTTTGGCTCTCGGCGTGGGGGTCGCCGTGGGCCCCTGGCACATGCCGGTGAGCCTCGCCCTGGCGGCCATGTCGAACGGCGCCGTGTTCGCTTTGTGGCCCGTGATGTGGATCGTCGTCAACGCTCTGCTTCTCTACAACATCGCGGTGCGATCGGGACGCGCCGATGCCTTTCGACGTTGGATCATCGGCAATCTGCCGGACGATCGGCGGGTCGTGCTCGTCGTGATCGGATTTTGTTTCGGCGCCTTGATCGAGGGCATCTCCGGCTTCGGCACGCCGGTTGCGATCACCAGTTCCTTGTTGATCATGGTGGGCTTTCCCGCGATCGAGGCACTGGTGTTCGTGTTGATCTTCAACACCGCGCCCGTGGCGTTCGGCGCCTTGGGTGCACCCGTGACCGTGCTGGGTGCGGTGACCGGCCTGCCGGCCGCGACCTTGGGCGCGATGATCGGCCGGCAACTACCGGTGATGGCGGTCTTGCTGCCGTTCTATGTCATGACCCTCTATGCCGGCTGGCGCTCGGTCCGCGCGCTGTTTCCCGTGCTGCTGGTCGCGGGCCTCAGTTTCGGATTGAGTCAGTTCCTGGCATCGAACTTCATCGATTACTCGCTGGCCGACGTGCTGTCGTCGCTGGGTTCGCTGGCGGCGACCGTCGCTTTCCTGAAGTGGTGGCGGCCTGCCGTCGATGCCCGGTTCAGCCTGCGCGAAGCGCAAGCGGCGCACGCGGCGACGAGTTCGGCCGCGCCGCCGTGGCAGGGGTGGCTGCCCTGGATCATCGTGTCGGCGACCGTCGTTCTGTGGACATCCCTGAAGATCGCAGCCGTCGGCCAGATGAACATTCCCTGGCCAGGGCTGCACAAGGCTATCTCGATCACGCTCTATCACGACAAGCCGTATGCCGCGATCTGGCAGTTTCAGCCTCTGGGCACCGGCACGGCGATCCTGCTTGCCGCCGTCGTCACCGCGCTGCTCGTGCGCTTGTCGCCGCGCGAGTTCCTGCGCTGCGTAGCCGACACCATCGGCCAGATTTGGCTGGCCGTCGTGACCGTCATGTTGATCGTGGCGCTCGCCTACGTCATGAACTATTCGGGTCTGGCGTATACGCTCGGCCAGGGTGCTGCTTCGAGCGGTGGGCTGTTCATCCTGTTCTCTCCCTTCCTCGGCTGGGTCGCCGTCCTACTCTCCGGCAGCGACACCTCGGGCAATGCCCTGTTCGGCAACCTGCAAGTCGTGGCCGCCCGGCAACTCGGCTTGAACCCGGTATTGTTCGCGGCGACCAATTCTTCGGGCGGGGTCATGGGCAAGATGGTTTCGCCGCAGAACATCGCGACGGGCGCGTCGGTCACCAATCTCAAGGGTCGCGAAGGCGAGATTTTCGCGCGCACCTTCATCCACAGCATCGCGCTGACCGTGTTGCTCGCCTTGCTGGTCGTCGCGCAGCAATATTGGATTCCGGGCGTGATCCCAGCGGTGCCCGCGGCGCCTTGATATTGCGCTCAATCGCCGCCGCGGCAATACTCGTGATCGGCCTCGCTGCCGGTCGCGGCGCCATGGCGGCGGCCGACGCAGCGGCCGCCGCACCCTGTGCTGACGGCTGGTGGGCCGATCTCATGGTCGGTTCCTACCACCTGCATCCGTACAAGCATTTCGACGATTTCAATCCCGGCGTCGGCGGGGAGTGCGCGTTTACAGCCCATTGGGCCCTGGCAGCCGGTTATTACCGCAACTCCCTGGATCGTCCCTCATTCTACGGCGGCGCGATTTTCACGCCCGCACCGACCGACTGGGGCTGGGGCAGGCTCGGCGTCATGGGCGGCGTCATCTCGGGCTACAACTATGGCCGCTATGGGTTCGGCACGGGGCAACGCACGGGGCCAGTACTCGCACCGACCATCATCACCGGCTATGGACGCTTGGGAGCGAATTTCATCCTCATTCCGCCGATCCCGTCGGACAATCTGCCCTTCACGATCGGACTGCAACTCAAGTGGCGCGTGCGCTGATCGCGCGCCGCGTCGGCTGCGTGCTCTATTTTCCCTGGAGCTGTGGCATCGCACTGATCGATTGGGCCGCGAATCGCACGGGCTCGCCCCAGGCGTTCTCGACGTGGTCCGGCGCCTGCCCTGCGAGCGCGCGGGCGTAAATCGCGCGATAGGCGCTCTCGAGGCCGGCAGTGAAGCGCGGCGTATCGAACAGCGGCATCTGGTGGCGATCTCGTTCGAGTCGGGCGCGGATCCGGCCCAGCGCTGCGGAGTCGCTCGCGAGGCTGACCGCGAGATTCTCGTAGTCGTCGCGCGTGCTCGTGATCAGCTCCGACAGACCCGCGGCGGTAAGCACGCTCGCGGCCATGCGACCGGCGAAGGTGTCGCCTCGCAGCGTGATCACGGGCAAGCTCGCCCATAGTGCATCACTCGCCGTCGTCCCGGCGTTGTAGGGTGCGCTGTCGAGGAACAGGTCGGCGGCCCCATAGCGCCGCAAGTGCTCCTCTGGCGGCAACCAATCGGCGAACAGCAGCCGGTTTGCGGCGACACCATGGACGGCCGCGGACGCGGTCAGATTTTGCCGGGCGATTGCCGCAGGGGCGTAGAGCCACAAGAGGCTGCCCGGAGTGCGCCGCAGGATGCGCATCCAGCTCGCGAAGGTTTCCGGATTGATCTTGAAGCTCGAGTTGAAACAACAAAACACTGTCGTCCCCTCCGGCAATCCGAATTCCAGCCGGCTCGTCACGGGGGCCGGCACGGAGCGGCGATGATCGTTGGGCTGGTACCAGGGCAGGTAGAGAATTTTCTCGGCGTAATGTTCGCGTTGCTCGGCCGGCACCAGCACCTGATCGGCGATCAGATAGTCGAGATTCAGCGCAAGAGTCCCTAGATAGCCGAGGTAACCGACTTGCAGGGGTGCGACCCGGCCCGCGAAGACTCCCGGTCGACAGCCGTCGGTGTAGCCCATGAGGTCGACGGCGATGTCGATCTGCAGCTCGCGCGCGATCGCCACGATCTCCCGATCGCTGCAGCCATGCACGTCGATGAAGCGGTCGAAGGCGCGCTCCAGGCGCGCCCTGAGCGGATCTTGCGTGACAGGACCAAACGAGAAGGCGGTCGTCTCGAAACCGGTTCTGTCGTGGCTCTCGAATAGCGCGGCGGTCAGGGCGCCGACCGGATGATTGCGCAAATCCGCAGAAAAGTAGCCTAGCCGGATCTTGTCCCGCCTCGCTTCGCGGCGCGCGCACGCCCCCGCCGGGGCGCGGTACGGATATTTGGCGCGTGCCCAGATTTCCGCGGTGCGGCGCTGTCGTGCCGCGGACCCGGACAGGCTCAGCTGCAGAAACGGACTGCAGATCTTCTCGCCACGATCGATCGCGCGATCGAACCCCGCAACCGCCGCATCGAAGCCGCGCCAGTCGCAGATGTCCTGCATCGCGGACCGGCGCACCCCTTCTGCGAACTCGAGCTGCGGTTCGATGGCGAGTGCGCGCCCGTAGCTATCGAGCGCCTCCTCGTGCCGCTGCAACGCGTTGAGCGCGTTGCCGCGATTCAGATGCGAGCCGGCATGCTGCGGTCGCAGCGCGATCGCCTGATCGAAACTGGCGACGGCCGCCTCGAAACGGCGCAGTTCCATCAATATATTGCCGCGGTTGTATAGCGCATCGACATACGCGGGAGCAAGCTCGAGGCAACGCTCATAGCTCGCGAGCGCCGGCTCGCGACGTCCCAGGCGCTGCAGCACGTTGCCGCGGTTGAACCAAGCCTCCACGAACTGCGGGCGCAGCGCGATTGCCGCCTCGTAACTGGCCAGGGCCTCCGGCTCGCGCTGCAGCTCGAGCAAGACCGTGCCGCGATTGCAATGCGCCTCCGCATGATCGGCTTGCGCGGCGATCGCCCGCTCGTAGCTGGCCAGAGCTTCCGAGGAACGTTGCATCTCGTGCAGGACGACGCCGCGATTGAACCATCCTGGCGCATAGGCCGGAGCTATCGTCACGGCGGCGGCATAGCTTGCCTCGGCCGCGTCCCGACGGCCCAAACGCTGCAAGGCGACGCCGCGATTGAAGTGAGCTTGAATGAAGTTCGGCTTGGCGGCGATGGCCAGTTCGTAGCTCGCGAGTGCGGCCGGCCAGCGGCCGCACTGCGCATGGCCGTTGCCGCGCAGGAAATGTTCCTCGGCGGTGCTGGTCGTAAGATCGCGCACGCCGGCCGCTAGGCGAGGTAAGAGCGGAAATTGGCTATGGCGAGACCGCTGGCAACGCTCGTGAACGGGTCGTGCTCGGTAACCTTGCCCGGAAAAGCGCGCTCGAGCAATTGCCTGACGGCGACGATCAGCGAGGAGCCCCCGGTGCGCACGACGACGTCGATGTCTTGCGCCCGCAAACCGGCGCGCAACAGCACCACTTGCACCAGCTCGTCCAGCTGCAGAAGGATTCCGGACAACATGGCATCGAGCTCCGGCCGCGTGAAAGTAACGGCCAGATTCAACTCCGGAATGTCGATCAGAGCCGACTCAGCAACCGACAACTCGGCTTTCGCCCGCTTGATCGCGCTGAAAACCTGGTAGCTGTAGTTGTAGTTGATCAGATCCTTCAAGCGCGCGAACTTCACGGCCGCGGGACCACCCCCGGCGATGGCCTCGGTGAGTTTGGTCTTGTAACGATTCTGGTTGAGCGTGTGCGTAATCGCCCAATTCAGGATTCCCTCCTCGTACTCGGCGAAAGGGAACAGAGTTTGGATCAGACGCCCTTCGACGCGACGCTGCCAGTGCTCTCCGTCGCCGAGCAGCGGAAACAACAGGCGCCTGAATATCAATTGATCGATGCGATCGCCGCCGAGATCGGCACCGGCAGTGGCGAGCACGCTAAAGCGGGAATCCGAGCAACGCACCACCGACAGATCCAGGGTACCCCCGCCGAAATCGACCGTGAGCACGGTCCCGTGGGCTTGCAGTCGGCGGCGCCAGAGAAAACTCAAGGTCGCGGCCAGGGGTTCGGGATAGAACTCGACTTTGGGAAATCCGGCATGTGCACACGCTTCCGTCAGGCGCCGCAAAGCCAGCTCGTTGCGCTTCGGATCGCTGCCCTCGAAGTCGACAGGACGGCCGACATGACTGGAGGTGAGCGCTTCCGGCAACTCGCGCTCCAGTTGTTCGCGCATGCGCAGCAGCACCGGGGTCAGCAGAGCGACCAACCGATAGGCGCGTTTGAACACCATCAAGCGATCGACGCGCGGATTGCCGAGCAAGCGTTTGAGGCCAAGAAACAGACGGCCAGGCAAGCCCTGATCGTCGAGCGGCCCCCAAACGATGTCGCGCGTCGTCTCCAGCTCGGTCATCTCCGTGGCGGTGCTGTGATCTGTGATCTCGCCGGCCGCCGATCCGATCATCTCCGGCACGAGGTGCACCAAGCGGGCCGCATTCTCCTGTACGTACCGTTCGATCGCCTGCGCTCCGGTCGTGCCGACATAGTCCCTGCTGAGGTGCAGGGCCGTCGGCAGTATCGGGCTCTCGGTCTCCACGCGTACGCAATGCACCGTCTCGCCATCGAACCACGCAATCGTGGAATTCGACGTTCCGAAATCGACGCCGACGCCAATCACCCGGTATTCGCCATTTGCACGCAGCCACTCCTTGCACGCGGCTTACGATAGCGG
>Ga0116230_10002793_pt1 | contig 16873 bp, 15 predicted proteins | sample S1TSphfallax_3_FD_88678 | JGI IMG/M metagenome (GOLD analysis project Ga0116230, IMG submission 88678) | Host-associated microbial communities from peat moss isolated from Minnesota, USA - S1T2_Fd - Sphagnum fallax MG | ecosystem: Host-associated > Plants > Peat moss > Unclassified | place...
CACGAGGCCGCCGGTTCGAGTCCGGCCGCCCCGACCAGATCGGCGCGATGGTGTCGCGCCGCAGCGAAAGGAGTGACCCGATGCGCGCACGTATCTATCGGCGTCCGAAGTCGGCCATGCAGTCGGGCCACGGCACGCTGCACAACTGGGTGCTGGAATGGCAGCGCGATGAGCCGCAGCGCCCCGACCCCCTCATGGGTTGGATCGGCGGCGGCGAGACCCAGCAACAGGTGACGCTGTTCTTCCCGACGCGGGAGGAAGCCATCGCCTATGCGGACGCGCATGAACTGCGGTATGACGTTGAAGTCGCCCGGGAGCGGGTGGTGAAGCCAAAGGCCTACGCCGATAACTTCCGCACGGACCGGGCGGACAACTGGACGCACTGACCAAGGTTGAGCGAAGCGCCCTTAGCTCAGATGGATAGAGCAACTGCCTTCTAAGCAGTAGGTCGGTGGTTCGAGTCCACCAGGGCGCGCCAAGCCCAGTCAGCTTCTTACGAAATCTTGATCTCCCTGAACCGGACGGCTTGGCCGCCCCGCTCACCGTCGGTCATCACCTGCTGTCTGGAGCGAAACAAGTAGCCATCGCGCCGCCGGTACCACACCGTACCCTGCCAGCGGCTTTCGCCCAGAATATCCGCCCAGAACTTCATGAAATCCGTTGGCTCGACACCCGGAGGCCTGATCATGGCCGGGGTCTGGCCCAGGACCTCGTCCCCCTTGAACTGTGTGATATCCGTAAACACATTATTCACACTAACAATCCGAATGTCCTCGTCCAATACCATTTCCGCCCAAGGTGACACGTCACGGCTGTCCCAGCCGGCCATGCGCGCATCCTCGGGCACCACGGTACTTTCGACCATGAAGGCGAAGAATCCCTCAATATCCCCTCTTGCGTCGAATTGCGGCGAGTAGACTGACCAGAATTTCTTTTGCCGCCCGCCCGGCATTGAAATTACCTGCGTGAAGTGCTGCGTTTTTCCGCTGAGGACACCTTGAATGAATGGAATGCTTTGCTGATAACCAGATGCACCCAGCACTTCGTCGATGCCCTTGCCGACGATCTCCTCAATCTTCTTGCTAAAAAAGGTTTCATGGCGGCTGCTAACGAATCGCGCGATGAGGCCGGTGTCCCAAAATGACACGAGGCCCGGATAGATGCGCGAAATCACATCCAAGCTGCCCATGCCGTCAGACGATACGGAGGTGGCTCGCACAAGCTCCGCCACGCTGGTGACACCGACCTTCGACATGATGGCCGCGCGATGGGCCTCCACAGTACGGGTACTGAGAATCAAGTCCTGCGCGATGACCTTGTTTGGTTTGCCCGCGAGAATGCCCTCAAGCACTTCCCTCTGGCGCGGAGACAACCGGCGCCTCAGGTTCAACGGGGTATCCGTTATATGTTCAGGCACTTTTTCATTGCGGGGCAACAATCGCCACCTCCGAAAAACCTTACAATAATTTGTTTCATTTTTGGGCACTACGCCAAAATAGTTATGAATTCCGCGTGAACGATCGCTACGTATTAACCGAGTCTTGCTCTCAATCTGCGCCTAAGTAAAGGTTGAACGCTAACTTGTGACGTCTAAATCAAGCCTCGGGCGCCGCGCCCTTTTTGGGCAGGGAGAGCAGCAGGAATGACTAATTCTGGCGAGGCAAAATTGACAGGATCACACGGCAGTTTTTCGCCGACGGAGTTCGAGGGCATGTCAACTTATGACGATACAGGAACTTTTCCTGCCAAACCCGGGCAGGATACGCTGCACGTCGCGCTTATCGACAGCCATTCGCTGACGCGCGAATCCATCGCGAGCAACCTCTCCTATCATTTCGACGACATATCGGTTGTCACGTTTCTCTCCGTGGCGGATTTCAACGATCGGAAGTCTGATCAGTTCAGCCTGATTATTCTTTACGCGCACGTGTCGGATGCCGCTCCGCTCGACATCCTCCGCAGCCTTGGTTCGGCGCACGACAAGTCTGTCGTATTTCTGATCTCGGAGGATGAACACCAGACCAGTCCCGAGTTCATCCGGGCTGCATGGGGCCTTGGCACGCGCGGCTTTGTCTTGACGAGAACGACAAGCTTGACCCTGGCGCTTTCAGCCATCCGATTCGTGCAGGCCGGTGGATTTTTTGCGCCGTTCGATGAGCTCCTGACCGTATCACCGGCACCGGCCAGACCCATGCCGTTGCTTGTCGATACCCCCGACCTCACCGCGCGCGAAGCTGTCGTTCTTGGTCTTGTCAAAGAGGGAAAGACCAACAAAGTCATCGCCCGGGAACTTCGGCTGAGCAGCAATACAGTGAAGGTCCACGTCCACAATATTTTGCGGAAGATGAAAGTCAGCAACCGGACCGCAGCCGCCTTGATCGTGTCGCCGAATGTTGCGGCAACCGGCAGCGCCGTTGTCATGCTCTCAAGCGCGCGGGCCCCGCTTCCCGAGCGGGCCCCGCCGGTGGACAGGCCAAACGCCGTGAGTGCGCGCCTGGCCTAGCCGGTCCCGCCGTTTCGTTTCGGCGAGGGACGGATACGCGGGTCCGGCGCTTGTCCGGACGCCGCGTTGTCATCAACCCGGATGCGCGGCGCCGTTCACTGAGGCCAGCACCCTGTTCGCAGAACTCGTGATGACGGCCGCCGGCACCGGAGCCTTATACGGGAGGGTCGCGCTTTGCGAGGCCCGGCGGCGGTAGTGGCGTTCGAGATCCGCCGCGACCATCTTCGCGCACAACTCACGGACCGGCGTGGACGGGTACCAACCGATAACCCGCGCGGCTTTGGATGCGTCACCGATCAGGCGGTCGACCTCAGCCGGCCGGTAGAAGGCGGGTGACACCTCCACCAGGAGCCGCCCGGTGTCGCGGCAAATCCCCGTCTCGGACAGACCCGCGCCCCGCCACTCGACATCGATGTCGACCGCCTGGAAGGCCCACTCCACAAAACTGCGCACGCTGTTTGTCTTGTTCGTCGCAAAGACAAACGTATCGGCCCGCTCTGCCTGCAGCATGGACCACATGCCCGCGACATATTCCGGAGCATAACCCCAATCACGCTCGGCGTTCAGGTTCCCGAGCCGGATCGGCGCGGGGTCGCCCAGCGCGATCCGCGCCACGCCGTCCGTTATCTTGCGTGTCACGAAATCGAGCCCGCGCAACGGAGATTCGTGATTGAACAGAATGCCACAACTCCCGAAGATGTCGTAGGACTCACGGTAGTTGACCGTCATCCAATGCGCGTAGAGCTTCGCCACGGCATAGGGGCTGCGCGGATAGAACGGTGTCGTCTCGCTCTGCGGTGTCGCCTGGACCAGGCCGAACATCTCCGCGCTCGATGCCTGGTAATAGCGGATGCTGCGATCCAGGGTCCGGATCGCCTCAAGGAGATGAAGCGTCCCAAGGCCGGTGATGCCCGTTGTCGTCTCCGGCTGGTCGAATGACGTGCCGACGAAGCTCTGCGCGCCAAGATTGTAGATCTCGGACGGCCGCGCCTGCTCGATCACGCGGAAGCAGGAGCCGGCGTCCGTCAGATCGGAAACCACGAGCTTCAGATTCGGGTGGTCGGTAATGCCAAGCTCATCGAGCCGCCAAAAATTGAGCGTGCTGGCGCGCCGATGGGTCCCGACCACCTCGTAGCCCTTGTCGAGAAGAAACTTGGCGAGATAGGCGCCGTCTTGACCGGAAATGCCGGTAATCAAAGCAACAGTCACCGCGAGCTCCCGCTTGTTGAGGGTTGGTGTGGTCAGGCCGCGAAGTGGTAGAGTTCGGCAGAGTTGTCTGCCTGCGAAACATTCTTGGCGATATGCCGTTCCCAATGGGTCCAGACGAAATCGGCAAACTCCCGTTGGAACCGGTCAGTGGAGAAGCGCTGCGAGTGACGCCGGATGACCTGCGGATCCAGCGGCGTCTCCAGCGCCTCGAAACGCTCCACCGCGTCCTGGATGGATTCCGGCGTCTGCTCGTGAAAGTGCAGCCCCGTGACGCCGTCGATGACGGTTTCCTGGGCCCCGCCCCGCCCGAAGGCGAGCACCGGTGTGCCGCAAGCCTGCGCTTCCAGCGGCGCGATACCGAAATCCTCTTCCGCCGCGAAAATGAAAGCGCGCGCCTTCTGCAGATGTTCCAGCAACACGGGAAACGGCTGATACCCGAGAAGTGTCACATTGGGCGTCGCGAGCTTCTTGATCCGTTTGAACTGCGGTCCGGTGCCGATCATGATCAACCGGCGGTTGGGCATCTTGGCGAAGGCCTGGACGATGAGATGCATCTTCTTGTAAGGCACCATCCGCGACGAGCAGATGTAGAAGTCCTCGCGGACATCGCCCAGCACAAACCGCGTCGTGTCGACATTCGGATAGATGACGGTCGAATCGCGGCGGTAGGCCTTCTTGATCCGCCGAGCAATATATTGTGAACACGCAATGAAATGGTCGACGCGCTGCGCGCTCGCATGATCCCACAACCTTATCCGGTGCAGGAAATATCGTGCCAGCGCACTCTGGAATCCTTTTTCGATACCGGATTCCTGCAGGTATTGTTCCTGCAGATCCCAGGCATAGCGCATCGGAGTGTAGCAGTAGCAGATATGCAGCTGGCGTGCGGAGGTGACGACGCCCTTCGCCACCGCATGGGAATTGCTGATTACGAGATCATATTGTGAAAGATCAAGCTGCTCGATGGCGTAAGGCATGATCGGGAGCAGCCGCTTGTAGATGTGCTCGACGAAGGGAATTTTTTGCAGAATCGTCGTCTGGATTGGCTTTCCCTGCAATCCGGCCCGATGGCGCTTCGGCATGCGGTCAATCAGGCTGAAAACGTCCGCATCCGGGAATTCCTGGAGCATGACTTCAAGCACCTTCTCGGCGCCGGCGTAGGTGTAGAGCCACTCATGAACCAGGGCGACCTTCGGTTTCGTTCCGCCTTTAACCTGGGCGGGCAGTTCAAAACGGTCGCTAGTGGGCGGGTCGCTGCGCAAAGAGACCTCCAATTGATCAAATGATCTTGATCTCCAAACGCCACACCCTATCCGCTGCGACAACGTCTCCCTTAGGCGTAATAGTTCGAAGGCGAGCACTATCATCCTTTTGGTTAGGCAGCGAGCCGGCAACTCGCCGGTATATTGCAACGTTATCAGTTCTCCGGGCTTTGTCTTTGATGGATGCCGACCGCGAGACAGCAGACGGCAGTGTAGCTGTCACCGCATCCTGATATTATTTAGATGGAATGAAAGAGCGCGCTCCGGGCGCTGTTCGCACCCGGTCGCCGGCTTCGTCGCACGGCCGGACGACGCCGGATTCAGGACCGACGCACAAGGTCAGCGGTGTGGGAAGTATATTTCCATGGCGGCGCGCCGGCCGACTATTGGCCTATGGGCCAGCATCCGAAAGGCTTAGTCCGAGCAAACGTCCGGGCAGGGACACCTGGGGGCAAGACCCCAGGCGGCCCCTGCCATCGAGATTACTTCATGTACTGATCGACATTGGCCTTGGTCACGACATCCAGCCCGACGTACTCGATCGGGGCCACGCTCTTGCCCTCCTTCAGCGCCAGCAGGATATCCATGGCCTTGGCGCCCATGGCGTAAGGCTGCTGTCCGACAAGCGCCGCGACCTGGCCCGCCTTCAGCTCCGCGAGTTCCGCCGGCAGCGTATCGGCCGAGACGATGGTCAGCTTGCCGCTGTCGATGGCCTCCTTGTGCTTGTCGTAGAAGGCCTCATAGGCGTTCTGCGTGAACAGCGGCCAGCCGCCAACGAGCACGATGGAGGCGAGGTTGGGGTTGCCCGTCATCAGATCGGTCATCTGCTGGATGCCGAGCGCGCTGTCGTCGTTGCAGAAGGTCGGCGAACCGCTGATTTCCTTCCAGCCCGCGGCGTTCAGCACGCTCCGCACGCCCTCGACGCGCTCGTTCAGGTTCGCCGCGGCCGGACCGCCGGAGACCATGGCGTAGCTGCCGGGGGTCGGGTGAGCCTTGATCAGCTGCTCGGCGAGATCCTTGCCGAGTTGGGTGTTGTCCGTGCCGACGTAGGCCTGCCGCGCAGACTTCGGCGCATCGGCGTCGAAGGTGATGACCGGGATGCCGGCGGCACGGGCGTGCGCGATGACCCGCTGCACCGAGCCCTCGTCCGCCACCGAGATCGCGATGCCGTCGACACCGCGGGTGATGAGATCCTGAATGGTCTGCACCTCTGCGGCGGGATCCTGATTGACCGGGCCGGTATAGTCGCATTTGACGTTGCCGAGCTTCGCGGCCTCGGCCACGCACCCGTTGCGGGAGAGATCGAAATAGGGGTTGTTCAAGGACTTCGGCACAAGCGCGAAGGTATAGGTCGGGTCCGCCGCGCGGGCGTGGCTCACGCCGCAGGTGACCGCCACCATGCTGATGCCGGCAGCCAAAAGCCATTTCTTCATCTTGGAATCCCCATTTGTAAGTTTTGTTGGAAGCCTAATGACCCAGACGACGGCTCCTCAGGCGATCGACGAAGACGGCGGCGATGATGATCGCGCCGACGAAGGTGTCCTGCCAGTAGGTGTTGACATGGGCGAGCACGAGGCCATTGCGGATGACCTCGATCAGGGCCGCGCCGACGATCGCCCCGAGGGGACCGCCGACACCGCCGAGAAGATTGGCGCCGCCGATCACCGAGGCGGCGATGATGCGGAGCTCGTAGCCATCGGCGAGATTGGCCGGCACGGAGCCGAGCCAGCCCGCGAGCAGAATGCCCGCGAAAGCCGCCGACAGGCCGGAGATGACGTAGACGCCGGTCTTGATGTTCGTGACCGGCACGCCCGTGAGTTCCGCCGCGCGCTCGTTCCCGCCGATCGCGAAGACGTAGCGGCCGCGCGAGGTGTGATGGAGGATGATGGCCATCAGAATGCCGAGCAGCACGACATAGATGAGGGGAACCGGCAGGCCGAACAGCGTGCCGTCGGTGAGGCGGAAGAACAGCTCGCTGTCGGCGCCGCCGATGTTCACGCCCTGGCCGCCGGTGATGGCGTAGCACAAGCCGCGCACGATGCTGAGCATGCCGAGCGTGGTCACGAAGGGCGTCAGCCCCACGCGCGCGATCAGCAGCCCGTTGCAGAGGCCGATGAACCCGCCGACGCACAGGCCGCCGATGATGGAGCAGGCCATCACCGCCCCCGGAATGGCCGCGAGCGGGCTGGCGCCCAGGACCTGGAACAGCAGCGCGGTGATGATGGCCGAAAGCCCCATGCTCGAGCCGACGGACAGGTCAATGCCGCCGGTGATGATCACGATCGTCGAGCCCAGTGAGACGATGGCGACATAGGAGAAATCGGTGAGAACGTTGCTGAGATTCCCGAAGGTCAGGAAGACGGGCGCGACCAGCGAGACGATGACGATGAGCAGCAGCAGGGCCAGACTGACATAGGCCGTCTGCGAGGCCAGGAAGCCGCGAGAATGCCACGGCACCCGCGTGATGTTCGCGAAGTCGCTCATCGCCGTTCCAGGCTCCGCTGGCCGAAATGCCCCACGATCATGCCGTTTCCACTGCTCCCGTTATCAAGCCGGTCACCTCCTGCGGCGTGGTCTTCGCGATCGGCTTGTTGGCGACGACGCGCCCGCGCCGCATGACGATGACCCGGTCGCAGATGTCGAACACATCCGGCATGCGATGGCTGATGAGAATGACGGCGATACCGGAATCGCGCAGCCGTCCGATCAGGGCCAGGACCTCCGCGATCTGCCGGACGCTGATCGCGGCGGTCGGCTCGTCCATCAGGATCAGCCGGGCATCCGCCAGCCGCGTCCGCGCAATCGCGACCGCCTGACGCTGCCCGCCGGACATGCGGCGCACGATCTCGGTCGGGCGGGTCTCGCTCTTCAGCTCCCGGAAGATCTCGGCCGAACGCCGCTCCATGCCGCGATGGTCGAGAAAGCGGAACGGGCCGAGGTGCCGATGCATTTCCCGGCCCAGAAAGATATTGGCCGAGGCGGTCAGGTTGTCGGCCAGCGCCAGATCCTGGTGGACCACCTCGATACCGACGTTGCGGGCATCGATCGGATGGTTGAAATGCACTTCCTTGTCGGCGAAGCGCACCATGCCTTCGCTCGGCCTGAACACGCCCGCGATGATCTTGACGAGTGTCGATTTGCCGGCCCCGTTATCCCCCATCAGGCCGACGATCTCGCCCGGCGCGATCGAGACGCTGACATGGCTGAGGGCCTGAACCGCTCCGTATGATTTCCCTACGTCAACGAGATCGAGCAGGGTCATCGCCCGGCCACCGCGGCGGCCCGAGCATATAGACGGCGAAGGCTTCTCAGCCAATCCTGCGCTTGGGCTTGTCCAGTCACCGGACAGCCTCCTTATGTTCCGACGTTTCCCCAAGCGCCTGTAGACCACAGACCGGGCCGCCTCAACAGACCGGGCGGTGAATTCCATCACTTTTTTGCGCGGGGTCGCTATTGAGGGTCACGCTCTGGACAAGCGCTCTCATCGCGATTCTAGTGGGAGACTGTGCCGGTGGTTCTTATGAGATAATGATCTGGCCAAGGACAGTTTTCCATGAGTAACCCGCAGCCGGGCACGGCTCTTATCGCTGTCGGCACCTACACCGAGCGGATGCCGCATGTGGATGGGCAAGGCGGTGGAATCCACCTCCTGCGCTTCGATCTCCGCGACGGCACGTTCGGGGCGGAGACCGTCGCCGGCGGCTTGCGCAACCCCACCTATCTCGCCGCCTCGGCCGCCGGCGACCGGCTGTATGCGGTTTGCGAGGTCGGTGCGGCGGACGGGCCAACGCTGGAGACCTATGCCGTCGACCAGGAGGGTTTGGCGCTCCATCATCTCGCCAGCACGCCGATCGACGGCGGCTGGCCGTGCCATGTCAGCGTGAACGAGGCTTCCCGCCATCTCGCCATCGCCAATTACGAGTCCGGCGACTTCGTGGTCATGGCCCTCGACGCGCGCGGCTGCCCGGCGGGCAAGCCCGATCTCATCCGGCGCGAGGGGAGCGGCCCGCGGGCGGACCGGCAGGAGGCACCGCACGGGCATTGCGCGCTCCCCAGTCCGGACGGGCGGCATCTCTTTTTCGTCGATCTCGGCACTGATGCCATCGCCCGGCATCCGATTGTCGGCGGCCATGTCTCGGCCACGCCGGACCTGACGATCGCGGCCGCACCCGGGGCCGGCCCCCGCCACATCGCCTTCTCGCCCTCAGGGCAAAGCCTGCTCGCGGTCCATGAGCTTGCGTCCACCATCACCCTGCACAACGCCGAGGCTCCGGAAGCCACGCTGGCGACGGTGTCGACGCTGCCGGAGGGTTGGGCGCGGGACAGCAGCTGTGCCGCCATCCGCATCCACCCCAGCGGCCGTTTCGTCTATGCGTCGAACCGCGGCCATGACAGCATCTTCGCGGCCAGGCTCGACGAGGAGCGGGGCGCGCTGGAGCCGCTGGGAAGCTGGCCCGCCGGGGGACGCACGCCGCGGGACATCGCGCTGACGCCGGACGGCGCCTTCCTCCTCGCCGCATCGCAGGACGATCACGTCATCGCGGTTTTCGCGATCGACGGCGCTACGGGCGCCTTGACGGCGACGGGTCATCGCCTGAGCCTGAAAAGCCCCGTCTGTCTGTGCTTCATTCCGCCTGGAGGATCGCCGTGACCCCTCGCATCGTGCTCGTCAGCGGCGCGTGCGGCAATCTCGGCCGCAAGGTGATCGAGGCGCTGGCCGCCACGCCCTGGTGCGAACGCATCATCGGGATCGACCGGCACAACGACGCATCGGGCTTCTCGGCGGAAGCGCGCAGCCGCCTGGCGCTGGCGGTGGGCGATCTCACGCGGCCGGACGGCGCCTGGCGGCAGGCGCTCGCGGGCGTGGACGCGGTCGTGCATCTGGCCTTCATCAACCCGTCACCGGCCGCCAGCTGGGACCAGTCCCTGGCCTCCGTCGACATGACGGCGAACCTGGCGCTCGCCGCCGCCGAGGCGGGCGTCGGGCGGTTCGTCTTCGCCTCCTCCAACCACGTCATGGGCGGCTACAAGGATGCGCCGCTCGCTGACGCCATGGGGCCGGGCTGGCTGACGACGGAGCTGGAGCCCGCCCCCGGCACGCGCTGGCACAACGGCACGCGCATGATCGATTCCATCGCCTATTCCACGTCGAAGGTGATGGGCGAGCGCCTCTGCCAGGCGGTGGCGCAAGCGCCCGGCTCCAGCTTGACGAGCATCTCCCTGCGCATCGGCTGGGTCCAGTCGGGCGAGAACGATCCGCGCACGATCAACCATTCCGGCACCCACTGGGGCAGCGCCGCCGGCGAGGCGATGAGCGAGGAGGACCGGCGCGCCCTCCGCTGGTATCGCAATATGTGGCTGTCGAACGCCGACCTTGCCGCGCTGTTCGTCGCCGCGCTCACGGCGGATGCCGGCGGGTGGCCCAGCCGCCACATCATCGTCAATGGCGTCTCCCGCAACCGTGACACGGACTGGGAACTTGCCTCGGCCGAGGCGCTGATCGGCTATCGGCCCCAGGATGACCTCTACGACCACGTCGACGCCGATTAAGCTGAAGCAAAAACATTCACTGGGGAAGCATCAACGTTGGTCGATCAACTCAAACGGCGCAGGCTCGGGAATACCGGCGTTTCGGTCACCGAACTTGGCCTCGGCGGCACGGCGTTCGGCAACATGTATCGGGCGATGGACCTCGTGGGGGCGATCGCCACGATCCATGCCGCCGCCGAGGCCGGGATCCGCTATTTCGATACCGCCCCAGTCTACGGCTTCGGCCTCAGCGAGACGCGGATCGGCCAGGGCATCGAGGCGCTTCCGCGGTCCGAGTTCATCATCTCGACGAAGGTCGGCTACACGCTGGTGCCGGTCGATCCCGCGGAGCAGAAGCCCGGCATCTGGGACCAGCCGCCGCCGCTGCGCAGCGAGTTCGACTGGTCGCGGGATGCCGTGCTGCGCTCCATCGAAGGGAGCCTCAAGCGTCTCGACATCGCTGCGATCGACATGATCGCCATCCATGATCCGGACGAGTCGGTCTTTCTGAAGCCGGGGGACGACCCCTACCGGCACAGCCACTTCAGGGAGGCGATGGAGGGTGCCTATCCGGTGCTCGCGGACCTGCGCAGCCAGGGCGTCATCAAGGCCATCGGCGTCGGCATGAACCAGTGGCAGATGCTGTGCGACTTCGCGGAGGCCGGCGATTTCGACTACTTCCTGCTTGCCGGCCGCTACACCCTGCTCGATCAGGATTCGCTGGCGCGCCTGCTGCCGCTTTGCGAGCGACGGTCCATCAGCCTCGTCATCGGCGGCCCGTACAACTCGGGCATCCTCGCGACCGGCGCCGTGCCCGGTGCGACCTATGACTACCACCCGGCCCCGCCCGACCGTCTGCAGCGCGTGCAAGGCATCGAGGCCGTCTGCGACCGGCACGGCGTCAGCCTGCAGGCGGCGGCACTGCAGTTCCCGCTGCACCACCCGGTGGTCGCCAGCATCATCCCGGGCGCACGGTCGATCGAGGAAGTGGAGGCAAATCTGGCCTTCCTGCAGGAGCCGATCCCGGCAGACTTATGGGCGGAACTAAAAGCCGAGCGGCTGATCAACCCGGCGGCGCCGACACCGTGACGGCTCGCGCCCGATCCATCCTCGTCGCGGCGTTCAGCCTGCTCGCGCTGGCGCTCGGTTCCGCCGCGGCGCGGGCGGCGCCCCCGGACCCGAGCGGCTTCTGGTCCACGGGGCCTGATCAGGCCGTCGTGCAGATCTACGCCTGCGGACCCGAGACGCTGTGCGGGGCGCTCATGGGCTTCGCCCTGGACGGGCCGGCGGACCCGACACCGGTCCTCTGGAACAAGGCGCCGCAGTGCCACTTCGTCTTCATCACCGGGCTGCATCCCCGCACCCGCGCCTGGTTCGGCCGCATCACCGACCCCCAGAACGGCCATCGTTTCAGTGCCAAGATCCGGCTCATGGCACCGGACAGGCTGCGCCTGCGCGGCTACTTCCTGCTGCCCATGCTCGGCGCCACCCGCTTCTGGACCCGGTATACGGGGCCACCGCCACCGGCCGACTGCCGTATGGCCCCGCACTCGCTCGGCTGAGCGGAGGCGGACGCGGGCGAGCGGGCGAGCATCTTGCATCGTCTCCGGCGGTCGCGGCGTCGCGGCCCGTCCCGACGACCACCCGACCGGAGTTCCTGCATGAACGATACCCCGTCCTCCTCGCTCTCCCCATCGATCGACCTCGTGGAACTGACCGTCGAACAGGCACAAGCCGCCTTCGCGAGCGGCACGATCACCTCGGAGGCTCTCACCCAGGCCTTTCTCGACCGCATCGCGCTCTACAATGCGACCTATAACGCCATCGTCTTCCTCAACCCGGATGCGCTGGAGACCGCCCGCGCCATCGATCGTCGCCGCGCGGCCGGCGAGGCGCTCGGGCCGCTGGCCGGCATTCCCGTGGTGGTGAAGGACCCGATGGACATGGTGGGCTTTCCCACCACCGCCGGATGGTCGCTGCTCCACAGCAAGACCGGTGGCGTCGACCTGATGCCCGCGACCGATTCCCCCGTGGTCGCCCGCATGAAGGCGGCCGATACGGTGATCCTCGGCAAGACCAATGTGCCGGTGCTCAGCCATACCGGGAGCCACGCCAATGACAGCTGGGCGGGACCGACGCTCAATGCCGCGGCGCCCGAACTCCTGCCCGGCGGCAGCAGCGCCGGAACCGCCACCGCCGTCGGCGCCAGCATGGCCGTGCTCGGCCTTGCGGAAGAAACCGGCGGATCGATCCAGAACCCCGCCTCGGCGCAGGGGCTGGTGGGCATCAAGCCGACCTTCGCCCTGGTCCCCAATGCCGGCGTCATGCCGCTCTCCGCCAATCGCGACGTGGTCGGCCCCATCGCCCGCTGCGTGCGCGATGCGGCGCTGACGCTCGACGTGCTCGCCGGGTATACGGCCGAGGATCCCAAGACGATCGCGGGCGTGGGCCATCGGCCGCGCGGCGGCTACACGAGCAAGCTCGACACCGGCGCGCTCTCCGGCAAGCGTATCGGCCTCTACGGTCCGGGCTGGCGGGATCAGCCGCTGTCGGAGGAGACCATCGCCCTCTATGACCGCGCCTGCGCGGAACTCGCGACGCTGGGCGCGGAGCTGGTCGATGACCCCTTTGCGGGATCGGGCTTCGCCGCCCTGCGAAAAACCTCGGGGCCGGGGGTGCCGTTCGACGGCCGCGGCCTGGAATCGGTGCCCTACGACCTGCAGAAATACCTGGAGCGCCTGGGGCCCGACGCGGCGCTCAAGACCTTCGCGGAATTTGCCGCCGCAACCGCCAGCGAGAACGCCTTCGGCCCGGGCGGCGTGCTCAGCTTCATGCCCAACCTGCCGCAATTCGCCGCCTGCCTCGCCGATCCGTCCCGGCCGCCCGACCTCTCGGAGTTCATCGCGGCGAAGGAGGCCTATCTCGACATCTTCGCGACAGTCTTCGCGGAACACAGCCTGGATGCGCTGTGCTTCCCGCAGATGCGCGCCTCACTCGCCCCCTTGCATAGCGGCGAGCGCGTCGAGGAGACAACGGTGAGCGAAATCAACATCGCCGGCCTGCCGGGCGTCACCGTGCCGGCGGGCCACTATGAGTCCGGCGCCCCGTTCTGCCTCATCTTCGTCGGACCGATGTGGAGCGAGGCAGATCTGCTCGCCTATGCCTACGCCTATGAGCAGGCGACCAACCACCGGCGAGCGCCCATGCTCATGGTCGGCTGACAAACGCCCGGATCCGGCCGATCACATCCTCCCATGCGACTGGAAGGCTGGTATCGACCGGAACAACCGGCCCGATGCCGAGCGGCCGGGCGGACGCGGCAAGCGCCCGCAGCTCCGGCACGTAGTCGAGCCCGAGATGCCCCTCGTGCCGCTTTCTCGCCCGGTCCGCGTAGCGTTGCGCGATCACCTCGGGCGGCGCCGTGCACCATACCTCCAGCGTGCGCGTGACCCCGGCGCTGCTGAGATGAGTCTGCAACAGTTCGAGCGGCTGGAAGCCGAACCAGGCATCGACGACCACGGCTGATTGCGCCGGAAACTCGCCCACGAGCGCCCAGATGGCCCCGTAGCTCGCCCGGCCGAACCGGCGGTTGTGCAACCGGTCGCCGGTGCCGAGTTCGGCGAACAGCGCCTCCTTCACCGTATCCAGCGCCAGCAGCGGCCACGCGAACTCGGCGGCAATCCTGCGGGACACCCTGGTCTTGCCGCTCGCCGGCACGCCGTTGACGAGAATGGCGGTGCGCGTCACGCCCTGCCCTCAGGCGGCGGAGGGCTGGGGCGCTGGCACATCAGAAGGCCGCGCCTCAACCGGCCGCGCCTGACCCAGCGCATAGAGCGCGGCGCCGATGACGCCCGCGTCATCCCCAAGCGTCGCCGGCCGCACCGGGCACTGGTACCATTGAGAGGCCTCCGGCGCATAGGCGAGCGCCGCGCAGGCGGCGCCGCCCAGCCCGCCGCCGAGAATGACAACCTCCGGATCGGTCACCGCCACCATGCTGCCGATCGCGGAGCGGAGCGGCGTCGCCCAGGCGGCGAGGATCGTCCGCGCCAGGATCGCCCGCGCGCTGGAATGCCCGGCCTCCGCCGCCGCCAGAAGTGCTGCCGCGGTCGTGCCGGCGGGCAGGCCCGCCTTCGCGACCAGCCGGCCCAGGGCGGTGCCTGAGCTTGTGGTCTCGACGCAACCGCGCCTGCCGCAGGCGCAGGGCTCGCCCAGCGTGTCGACGGTGACGTGCCCCAGCTGCCCGGCGAAGGACCGCCCGCGCATGATGTCGCCATAGCTCGCGACGGCGCCGCCGATCCCGGTGCCGATCGTGAACATGACCACGTCGCGGCAGCCCTTGGCCGCGCCGACGCTCATCTCCGCCACCAGGGCCATGCCGCAGTCATTGTCGATGGCGACGGGCAGGCCGAGCCCCGCCTCCAGCGCCTGCGCGATGGGCAGGCCGGCGATGTCGAGGTAGCCGGCCGAATGGACCGCCGCGCGCTTCGCGTCCACGCGCCCCGGCAGGCCGATGCCGACCGCCGCCACACCCGGTTCCATGACGCGCCCGATGATGGCCATGAGGGTGGGCAGGAAGCACTCGCGCGCGCGTTCGACCGGCCCCGCTTGCTTGGCGAGGATCCGGCCATCGGCGGCCACCAGCGCCACCCGCAGCTTCGTGCCGCCGACATCGACGCCGATCGCCTTGGCATTCCCCGCCTCAGGATTAACGGTCATCCGGCGCAACCCATCAGGCGCTCACTTCCCCCGCTCAGGCGGCCTTTGCGGTCTCGCCACGCGAGGCGCGCAGCACCGCCTGGATCATGCGGAGGCGCGGCGTCGCGATGGTGCGAAGCTTCTCGCGGCGTACCTCGGGGTCAAGGGAGATGCAGTCCTTCCAAAGAGCCCGGCCGGCGATCACGCCCGAGGCGCCCGCGCGCATGGCGGTCGCGACCTGACCCAGGAAGGTCTCATGGTCCACGCCGGCCGAGAGCACGGCCCAGGGCACCTCGCCCGCCAGCGCCGAAATCCGCTCGCAGGCCGCTTCCGTGCCCGGATAGGGCAGCTTCAGCACCTTGGCGCCATAGTCGAGCGCAAGCCCGGCGCAGCCGACGATGAGGTCTGGGAACTTGGCGGCATAGTCGGCCGCGTCCTCGCCATCGAGCTGATAGGTGAGGATTTCGACGACCAGCAGCACATCCTCCCGCGCGAAATCGGCGACGCAGTCGGCGATGATCTGAAGATTGTATTCATTGGCGGCCGGCACGTCGGGGCGCAGATAGACGAGCAGCTTGGCCCCGGTCCCGCCCAGTTCACGCACGCGCCGGGCGGTTACGCCGGGCACGAGCTTCGACAACCGGTAGCCGGTAGCCGGCTCCACATCCCAGCCCGAATCGTCGAGCCCGATGAGCAACGCGGTGTCGCGCGCCAGCACCTTGTCGACGACCACATGCGGCAGGGCGCAGACCGGGTCGAGGAGCACGCAGGAGGCTTCGTTGGCGAGGTGCGTGATGATGTCGGCCTTGACCTGCCCCAGGATATCGGTGCCGATTTTCGCCTGCTGGGCAGGGTCGGAGGCGAGCAGCTTGCGCATCGCCCCTCGCTGGTCACAGGCGACGACCATCATCAGGCCGTCAAGGCCGCAAATCTGGTGATAGGCCCGAAGCTCGGACGTTGTCATGTGGCTCATCATATCGGTCCCGTTCGCCTTGGGTGAACGGGACCATAGGATCAACGCTGGCGCGGCGCGCAGCCCTGCCGCGCGTTACCTGCCGCGATCTCCGATGAATGCCCGTCGCCCTTTCTTATTATCGTATGCAAAATGCAGTTATGGCGCTGCCCGGCTCCGGCCCATCACGCCTTGATGCTCTGGCCAAAATCAATGTAATATATCCCAGAAAGCAATTGCAAGCGAAATCGATGGCTCAGGACAAGGTGCTTGCGTCGCGGACTCTCCTCCATACCGTCGCGAAGATGCATTACGTGAGCGACATGCCGCAGGTTGAGATCGCCCGGCGTCTCGATCTTTCGACCGCGACGGTCTCGCGCCTCATCAAGCGCGCGCGGGAGGAGGGGATCGTCCGTATCGAGGTGCGGGAACTGGCGGCCGAGGATCAGCTCGGCGGAGAACTGGCCGCGCGTCTGGGCCTGACCCAGGCGATCGTCGTCGACAGCACGCATGATGGCGGCGGCATCGCCGCCCTGGCGGCGCCGGTGCATGCGCTGCTTGGAACCTTGGGGCTCGGCCCCTCCTCCATCCTGGCCATCGGCTGGGGCCGCACTGTCTGGGAGATCGTCCGCTCCGGCTTGCCGCGGCTGCCGGGCGTGACGGTCGTGCCCTGCAGCGGCGGGCTGGACGAGGTCGTCCAGCACTATCAGGTCAATGAGTTCA
>Ga0116230_10002794_pt1 | contig 16873 bp, 14 predicted proteins | sample S1TSphfallax_3_FD_88678 | JGI IMG/M metagenome (GOLD analysis project Ga0116230, IMG submission 88678) | Host-associated microbial communities from peat moss isolated from Minnesota, USA - S1T2_Fd - Sphagnum fallax MG | ecosystem: Host-associated > Plants > Peat moss > Unclassified | place...
CGAACTCGCCTTGATGCGGCTGTACCGGGCATGTTCGGCCGAAGATCGCCGCATCCTCCTGCAAACAGCCCGCCGCCTCGCGCGTAGCTAGTGTCCTGAATCTGAAATCCCAAGGATTTCAGATTCAGGACACTAGAGTGCGATCTCTTTAGGTTCGCTCACTTGAGCGAGCCTGAAGCGTGAATCGCCTTCAGAAACAAAGCCAGAGCATGATCGCACGCAAAGCCATCATGCTCTACCTGTTACCGTTACGTTCCTGACCTGACAGGCCACGACATGCGACGATACCGTCAATACGATAACGCGCGCGGCACCGCCTTACCGATCCTCCGGGCCTAACAGCCTCAGTTCGCGATAGACGCCCCCCTCGCGCGAGAAGTGCCGATTATAAAAAGGATCGTATGGCAACGTATCCGCGTAGCGCCGCCGCATCACCTCATTATCCAGCATGAACCGCGACACATGCCCGGCCTGAAAGTCATCGCCGCGGCTGGCGCTCTCGCGATGCTCCGCCACCGCATCCGGCGTAAACATGATCGTCCAACCCGCCGCCGTCAGTTTCAAGCACAAATCGATGTCATTGAACGCAACCGGCAGCTCGGCTTCATCCAGCCCGCCGACAGCCAGGTAAGCGGATTTGCGGACCAGCATGCAGGCGCCGGTCACCGCGGATACCTGCTGCGCCGCCATTGCATGCATCATGTAGCCCGGCGCCGATACCCCAATTCCACGAAACGCATGGTCGGCAATGCCGCCAACACCCAGCACCACACCGGCGTGCTGCACCGTCTTGTTGGGATAGATCAGCTTCGGCCCGACCGCGCCCACCCGCTCGTCGATCAGCATTTCCGCGAGCATGATGCGCAGCCAGTCCGGATCATGGACAAACACGTCATTATTCATCAGCAATAGAAAATCATGCCGCGCCCGCGCCGCGCCGATATTGTTGATCCGCGAGTAGTTGAACGGCTCGGCGATTCGGATCACCGAAGTGTCGGGCAAATTGCCCTGCGCCGCGCAGAAGCTTTCCGCTTCCGACGTATTCGACCAGTTGTCGAGCAGGATGATTTCAAATTCCACATCCCTGGTATGCCGCCGGATCGCGGCCACGCAGGCCCCGGTCAGCTCGACCCGATCCCGAAACGGAATCAGGATCGAGACGCGCGCCGCCTTGGCAATCGCGGGCGTTGGTTTCCAGTTCACCCGGTAGCAGGTCAGCGTGCCGCGCCTGGTTACGTCCGCGGCCAGATTCCGCCGCTGCAAATGCGCCGTCACCGCCGCCTCGCCCGCCCCGGCGGCGGTCGGTTTCGCCCGCACGGCGGAAGCCGTGGAGGTCACGGATTTTCGCCAATGGTAGAGGATTTCCGGCACGTGGTGGATCTCCGCCGGCGTCAATTGCTCTGTCAGTCGGAGCAGAAAATCGTGATCCTGCGCGCCGTCCAGCCGCGGGTCGAGCAGACCCGCCCGCCGCGCCGCGGCAGCCTCCACCATCACGAAATGGCAGATATAGTTCACCTCCAGCAAAAACCGGTAGTTGAAGTCCGGCTTGAAATGCGGCTCGGACAGCGCCCCGGAGCGATCAATCTTGTCTTCATCGGAATAAAGCAGCCTGGCGCCGGTCCCGGCCTGCGCCAGCAGCATGATCTCCAGGGACTGCGGTGCCAGCGCGTCATCCTGATCGATAAACGCGATGAACCGTCCCGCCGCCATCTGAATGCCGAGATTGGTCGCCCGCGCGATGCCACCGTTCTCGCTCGCCGCCGTCGACCGTATCCTGGGATCCGCCTCCATCAGCCGCCGGATGGCGGCGGTGAGCGTGTCATCGCCGCTGCCGTCATCCACCAGCAGCAACTCCCAATGCGGATAGCTTTGCCCGCGCACCGAATCCACCATGGCGAGGAATTCGGCGAGCACCGGCCGGTAGACCGGGCAAACGATCGAGACCATATCCATGCCGAGCACCGCGCCATAGCGTGCTTTCGTCCGCGCCAGCGCGAGCGGCGCCGACTTTGCCGCCCAGCGCGGGTAATCGGCGATCATGTACCGATCCGCCGGCAGCGCGGCGCGCAGTTCCTTGCGCAGGTTATAGGCATAACCAAACAATTCTTCCGCCCGCTCGAGCAGCGCGTTGATCCGCTTGCGGTCGGTATCGTCCGGAAACCGCACCTCCAGCGGGCTGCCACGCAGCTCAAATCGGCCCGGCATCACATAAAAATGCAGCGTGGCGCGGCGGCCCAGGCGCTGGTCGGCGGTGGGCGCGTAGAAAAACCCGCAGGCCGCGTCGGCACCCAGGGCGTCGGCCACATCGCCGCGAAACTGATCCGCGAGCAGCTCGGCCACCGGGTGGCCGGCCTCCGTGACCAGAATCCGCAAGCCCCCGGTCTTCGCCTGGGTCCGGCTGTCCACCTTCAACGCCCAGCCTTGCACCAGGCCATCCACGACGCCATCCAGAACACCTTCCACGTAAGACTGGCTGGCGATGCAGAAATGCACCTCCGGCATCGCCATGCCGACCCGCGACGCCATCGTCACCGGCACCCCATCGACGGTGGCGAATTTCAGCACATGGCGCCCGCCATCGATAAAGCGAGGCGGGATCGAATACCGGAATCCGACCAGTTCGGATGGCAAGTTCAATACCCCGGTATCCTGGCGCCGCAGATCGCAGGTGATCACGTCCGCGATGGTGTCGTCGATTAAAATCCGCAGCCGCAACGGCGCCAGGGGCGCCGCCGCGTCGAACGCCCAGCCTTCGATGATGCTGTCTTCCATGCGGCTGAGGGAGGCCACGATATGATGGGGCGCGGCCGGCGTCTCCTCTTGCCTGGCCGCTGCCGATTTTGCGCCCGCCAACTTGGCCGCCGGCTTCCTCGCCATCCTAACGCGGAGTCCTCACCGGCCGCATCAACGCGCGACCGAAGCAATTTCCGCCAGCAGCGCCTGCGTGGTGATCTGCCGGCAATAGCCTGCGTTGTTCGCCAGCGAATTCTCATGCCTCACCCGGCTCTGCGTCGCGCACGCATCCGTCACCAGCGTCACCAGATAGCCCAGATCGCAGGCATCCCGCACGGCCGAGTCCACGCACTGGTCGGTCAGCGCGCCGGCGATGATCAATTGCTTGATGCCGAGATTTCCCAGCAGGTAATGGATGTTGGTCGAAATGAATACGGAGGATGAGGTTTTCGGCAACACGATCTCATCGCCGGCCGGCGCGAGCTCGTCGAGTACCTGCGCATCGCGCGAGTCCTTCGGACAGAACAGCCCGGAGATTTTATAATCCAGGCTCAGATCCCGGCCATCCTGGGTATGGCTCGCGATCACGGTGTACATCACCTCGATGCTGGCCCCCCGGCACGCCGCCTGCAGTTTTTGCATGTTCGGAATCGCCCGCGACCGCATTTCGCGGAAGAAGAAGCCGTACCGTCGCTCGATCTCCGCGACCTCCAGCCCGGCATATTCGCCGCCATCCTCCATCGTATAGTTCTGCACGTCGATGAACAGCAGCGCCGTCTGCTTCGGCACCACCGGAATGTTTCGGTTCAAACCGAAGCTCTTCATGCTTGCTTCCCTGTCAGTATCTCAAGCGCCAGCGGCAGCAGCCGCGCCAGCCTTGCCGCCCAAGCCGCCTGCCCCGCCTCATCCTCGATCAAATCCTGGCGGATTTCCACCTCCGCGTAGTCCAGACCGCGGCGCTCCGCATGCACCGGCACCCCATAATCGGTTTCGTCGCTGACCCGATACGGCGCGTTTTCCGCCACGTCCAGATCACCCTCCGCCCGCAGCAGGTCCACCAGACTCCGGGACAATGCCGGATTCCGGTTGTACAGCAAAGCCACCTCCATCGGCCGCGCCTGGCCGAGATAAACCGGCGTGAAACTATGCATCGCGATGTACACGGTCCGGCCGCGCGCCGCGACAAGTCCGGCAATCGCCTCGTGATAGGGATCAAAGATGGCCGCCCGCCGCGCTTGCTTGCCCGCCTCGGTGAGACCCGCATTGCCGGGAATCGCGGTCGCCTCGCTGACCAACGGAAACGCGCTCGGCACGCTGGGCTGCCGGTTGCAGTCGATCACCAGCCGCGAATAGGTCTGCAGGATCGCGGTCGCATCCAACATCTCCGCCAGCCGTTCCGTCACGCCGGCGATCCCGATATCCCAGGCGATGTGCCGGCGCCGCGCCGCCTCATCCAGCCCCAGATCGCCAAGCGCCCGTGGTATCACCCGCCCGGCATGGTCCGCCGTCAACAGAAATGGCGAACGGCCCGCCGGGTTGATGACCCGATACGGCGGCGGCTCGTCTTCGAACAGCAGGCCAGCCAGCTCTGTCACGGCCGCCACACGATCCGCTCCGGCGCCGGCGTCCGCGGATCGTATTCCAGCATATCCCCGTTCGCGACCGAAACGCCCGTCAGCGCCAGAATGAACGCCCAATGGCTCACCAGCAGCGTGCTCGCCTGATCCTCCCGCCTTGCCATCTCCGCCCGAAACGCATCGGCCCGCGCCACCGTCTCGGCCTCGGTCTCGCGTCCCTCTGGCCACCATCGCTCCGGCAAATGGCCGAATTCATGCGCCGGAAACCTTTCCGCCAAAACCGCCGGCGGGCTGCCGACGTCGCACACGAACGCCGCCCGCTCCCGTACCTCGTGCATTACCGTCACCGCCACCTTATGCACCGCCAGGATCGGCGCCGCCGTCTGCAAAGCCCTGGTATAAGGCGAAATAATGATCCGCGTGATCGGCACCTCCGCCAGCATCCGCGCCGCGCGCGCCGCCTGCTCGTGCCCGAGTTCGGTCAGTTCCGGGTCCTCGATGCCCGGATCACGCCGCGTCTCGGTGAAATGCAGGTTGAACAAACTCTGCCCATGCCGCAGCAGATACATGAAAACTCCTTTAGGTGCCGCCGATTGCCGGCTCGCTGTCCCGGACGTATGTCCTGAATCAGTCACATCTGGCCAGGGGTCGTGTTGCAGAGCAATGCTTTATCGGGCGCGTTGCAGAGCGCGCTGCAGGGATCGGGGGCGTTTCCCGTCGCCCTGATCATTTTCGCCGGCATCGCGATCTTCCTGATCCTGCGCCTGCGCAGCGTGCTTGGCCGGCGGGTCGGCTTCGAAAAACCACCGATTCCCACCGGCCGGATGCCTGGCTTCGGCGCCGGCCCGATCATCGAAGGCCAGGCGCTGCCGCCGAACACCGGCCGCGCGGTGCCGGACCCGCGTTCCGCCCTCGGCGAGCGCCTGATGCAGATCGTCAACATGGACCCGAATTTCGACCCGCCGAAATTCCTGAACAGCGCCGAGACGTCCTTTCGCGTGATCGTCACCGCCTTCGCCGCCGGTGACCGGCCAACCCTGAAAAACCTGCTCAGCGACAATGTCTATCAGACCTTTGACGGCGCGATCACGGCGCGCGAGACGGCCGGGGAGCGCCACCGCACCGAAATCAAGGCAATCCGCTCCGCCGTGATCGAAGACGCGCAGTTGATCGGCGACCAGGCCGCGATCATCGTCCGCTTCGTCTCGGACCAGGTCAACGTGACGCTCGACGCCACCGGCAACCCTGTCAACGGCAACGAAGCCCTGGCCGAAATCGTCGATCTATGGACGTTCGAGCGCCGCCTGAAGAGCCAGGATCAGACCTGGCGGCTGGCCGCGGCCCGTAGCGGCTGATGTGGCACCGCATTTTTGACGCGGCGCTCGCCTTGGCGGCGGCCGCGCTGGCCGGTTGCGTGCAACCGCCGCCGCCTGTCCAGACAACCATCTCGGGCGCCGGCGAGCCATCGCTCACGCCGGTTTCACTCACCGCCTTGCCCGGCTGGAGCACCGATGACACGGCCGAAGCGCTGATCGCCTTCATCCGCGGCTGCCGCGCCATCGAGGTGATGCCGCCGGACCAGGCGCTCGGCGGCAACGGCTTCGTGCAACAGACCGCCGGTCAGGCCGGGCAATGGCAGAACGCCTGCGCCGGCGCCGAGGCGGTCAGCCCGTTGAACGACGCCACCGCCCAGGCGTTTTTCGCGGCCAATTTCAATGCTTACCAGCTCGATCAGCCCGCCCGCATCACCGGCTATTTCGAACCTGAATATCCGGGCACGAAGAACCCCGCCCCCGGCTTTCACGTCCCGCTCTACGCCAGACCCGCCGACCCTGACCTCGCCAAGTTGCCCCGCGCCGCCATCGACGATGGCGCCTTGTACCGGAAGGCCCCCGTCACCGCCTATCTGGCCAGCCCGGTCGCCGCCTTCATGCTGCAAATCCAGGGCGCCGGCCGCGTCCTGCTCCCTAATGGCGAGGTGCTGCGCGTGGGTCTCGACGGCCAGAACGGGCAGCCCTACACCCCGATCGGCCGCATTCTGGTGGCCGACGGGGACCTTGCCCCCGGCGATGTCAGCTTCCAGACCATCGAAGCCTGGCTGGAGTCCAACCCGGGCCAGGCCACCAGCATCATGGAGCAGAACGCCCGCTATGTTTACCTCCGGCCGCTCGGCGCGCTGCCGGATGACGAAGGCGCGCCCGGCGCCCTCGGCGTGCCGCAAACCGCCGGCCGTTCGCTCGCCATTGACCGGTCCACCATCGCGCTCAACACGCCGGTCTTCATCGCCACCACCGATCCGACCACCAACGCGCCGCTGGACCGTCTGACCATCGCCCAGGACACCGCCGGCGGCCTGCGCGGCGCCGCCGCGGAACTGTTCTTCGGCGGCGGACCGGAAGCCGAAGCCGTCGCCGGCCGTATGCAGCAGCCAGGCATCTTGTATATTCTGCTGCCCCGCGCCACGCCAACATCGTGAGCCTCCCATGACACAGCCCCGCGTCGCCTTGTTCGTCACCTGCCTGGTCGATCTGCACCGGCCGAGCGTCGGCTTCGCCGCGATTTCCCTGCTCGAAGCCGCCGGCTGCACCGTCGAGGTCCCGCGCGCCCAGACCTGCTGCGGCCAGCCCGCCTATAACGCCGGTGATCGCGCCACCGCGCGCGAACTGGCAACCGGCATCATCACCGCGTTTGCCGCCTATGACTACGTCGTCGTCCCCTCCGGCTCCTGCGCCGGCATGATCAGCCGGCATCTGCCGCATCTGTTCGATGACGATCCGAACCTGCGCGGCCGCGCGGACGCGCTGGCCGCGAAAACCTTCGAGCTGACCGCGTTTCTGGTCGATGTCCGCGGTTTCACGCCAACCCCGCCGCCGCTGAACGGTACCGCCACCTATCATGACGCCTGCGCCGGCCTGCGCGAACTTGGCGTGAAAACCCAGCCGCGAAAGCTGCTCGCCGCCGTTCCTGGCCTGACCATCACCGAAATGACCGAGCCCGAACTATGCTGCGGTTTCGGCGGCACATTCTGCATCAAATACCCGGAAATCTCGACCCGCATGGTAACCGATAAGGCCGCCGACATCACCGCCACCGGCGCTGCTTTGCTGCTATCCGGCGACCTCGGCTGCTTGCTGAACATGGCCGGCAAACTCGGCCGGGACCATGCCCAGATCGAGGTTCGCCACGTCGCCGAGGTGCTGGCCGGCATCACCCACGAACTTCCCGCCATTGGCGCGCCGGTTGCGGCGGCCGTTCCGAAGCGGTAAAGCGTTCGTTTCATGGCGACGAATCGGACCGCGTGAAACTCCGTTCATCCGAGCAGCACGGCCCAAACGAACGCCTGCGCATCAGCGCCCTGGTCGGCGTGCTCGGCGTCGTGTACGGTGATATTGGCACCAGCCCGCTCTATGCCTTGCAGGCCAGCCTCGGCTATTTCACCAAATCCGGCCTGAAATACGACGATATTTTCGGCGTCCTGTCGTTGATCTTCTGGGCGCTGATCATCACCGTCACACTAAAATATGTCACCTTCGTCATGCGCGCCGACAATAACGGCGAAGGCGGCATCCTCGCGCTGATGGCCCTGGCCCAGCGGGTCGCCAAGAACGATCACACCCGCGCCACCCTCGGCATCGTCGGCATCGTTGGCGCCGGATTGTTTTTCGGCGACGGCATGATCACCCCGGCCATCTCCGTGCTGTCCGCGGTCGCCGGGCTGGAAGTCGTCTCGCAGGCGTTTTCTCCGGTCGTCGTGCCGATTTCGATCGTGGTGATCGTCGTCCTGTTCCTGGTTCAACAGCGCGGCACTGGCAGCATGGGCCGCGCCTTCGGCCCGGTCATGACAGTCTGGTTTCTGGTCATCGGCGCACTCGGATTATGGCAGATCATCCAACATCCCTTCGTCCTGAATGCGCTGATCCCGACCTATGGCTTCGCCTTCATCCTGCGTCATGATTTTCTCGCCTTCATCGCGCTCGGCGCCGTGGTCCTGGCGGTCACCGGCGCCGAGGCATTGTACGCCGATATGAGCCATTTTGGCCGCAAGCCGATCCGCATTGCCTGGACTTGGTTCGTGCTGCCCTGCCTGCTGCTGAACTATTTCGGCCAAGGCGCGCTGGTGATCGCCGACCCGACCGCGATCGATAACCCGTTCTACAAGCTGGCCCCGCACATCATCCGGCTACCGCTCGTGGTGCTCTCGACCCTCGCCACCATCATCGCCAGCCAGGCGGTGATCACCGGCGCGTTTTCGATGGCACGGCAATGCATCCAGCTCGGCCTGTTCCCCCGCATGGAGGTCCGCCACACCAGTGAGACCGAGGAGGGTCAGATCTACGTGCCCCAGGTCAACGCCATGCTGGCGGTCGGCGTCGTGCTGCTGGTCCTCGCCTTCCAGACCAGCGACGCGCTGGCATCCGCCTACGGCATCGCCGTCACCGGTACGTTCCTGTGCACAAATATTTTGGCCCTGGTGGTGTTCCGGCGACAATTCAAATGGCCGCGGCCGCTCGCGCTGTTCGTGTTCGGCTGCTTCGGCCTGGTCGACCTCGCGTTTTTCACGTCGAACACCTTGAAAATTGTTGAGGGCGGCTGGGTGCCGCTCGCCATCGGCCTCTCCATCGTCCTGACCATGACCACCTGGAAGCGCGGGCGCAATCTGCTGCTAGCCCGGTGGACGCAGGACAGCCTGCCGCTCGCCTCGTTCCTGGCGCGGCTCCCGCAATCGCGCATCATCCGCGTGCCCGGCACCGCCGTCTTCATGACCGGCAATCTTGACTTCGTGCCGAACGCGCTGCTGCATAACCTCAAGCATAACAAGGTCCTGCACGAGCAGGTCTTCTTCGTCACGGTCCGCACGCTGGACGTGCCGCAGGCCGATCCAGGCGACCGCGCGCGCGCGGACGAGGCCGCGCCCGGCATCTACAAGGTCACGCTGAATTACGGCTTCATGGAAAGCCCGAACGTGCCGAAGGCGCTGGAAAGCCTGTCCTCCCAAGGCATCGAGTTCAAGCCGATGCAGACCAGTTATTTCGTCGGCCGCGAAACCGTGGTGCCCGCCACCGTGCCAAAACTCCGCTTCATCCGCCGCTGGCTGTTCCTGTTCATGGCCCGCAACGCGGTCTCCGGCACGGAATTCTTCCGCATCCCCTCGGACCGGGTGGTCGAGCTCGGCGTCCGCGTCGCCATCTGACCCGCGGCATTCAACTCAAACGTAGGGTGGGTGAGCGCGTCACGCAGTAGCGCGTAACCCACCGATGAACGTGGCTATACGTAACCCTTCGACTTCGCGCTTTGCCGCGCAAGCTCGATGCATAACTGTTTGTCCGCGACGCACCCGCCATCCATCCACCACCGCCTTACCTCCAGCAGAACCGTCCCAACCGCCTCCCCCGGAGCCACCCCAAGCGCCACCACGTCTCGCCCCTGCAACGGAAACACCGACCGCGCCATCGCCCCAATCCGCGCCCGCAACCCGTCCCAACCGGGCATATCATCCTGCGCCAGCCAGCTTCGCGCCATCAACATTTCGCCGTCTTCCCCAGCCAGCGCCCGCCGCAGATCATTGTCATCCGCCGCCGGCGCCAGCGCGCTCGGCACGCGTAGCGCCGCCAGCCGCTCCTGTTCCGCGCCGCTCAGCCGCAGCCGCGCGGCAAATTCCGGCACCTCCTCGCGCAACAGCGCCGCCACCCGGAGCAGTGGGTCCGCCGGCGCGCCACGCGCCACCAGCGCGGACAGCGCATCGAGATCCGCCCCCGGCATCACCAGCCCCAGCACGCCGGTATGGTTCATCAAGCCAACCGCCGCACGCGGATCATCCGCCCGCAAAATCGCCTTCAGCTCGCTCCAGACCCGCTCCGCCGAAAGCCGCCCGATCCCCTCGCGCAGCGCCACGATCGCCGCCACCGCCGCATCATCCGGCGCACCCAGCCCATAGCGCGCGAAAAACCTGAAAAACCGCAAAATCCGCAGGTAATCCTCGCCGATCCGTGCCGCCGCGTCGCCGACAAACCGCACCCGCCCCGCCGCCAGATCGTCCTGCCCGCCGAAATAGTCGAACAGCGTGCCATCCCGCGATTGCGACATCGCATTGATGGTGAAATCGCGGCGCGCCGCATCCAGCCGCCAGTCATCGGTGAAATCCACTCGTGCATGCCGGCCGTCGGTGGCCACATCGCGCCGCAGCGTGGTGATCTCAAAGTTCTGTCCCGCTATCACCGCGGTCACCGTGCCATGGGCGATCCCGGTCGGCACCGCCCTGATGCCCGCGTCCCGCAAGTTCGCCATCACCCTGTCGGGCCGCAGTGGCGTGGCAAGGTCAATATCGGCCATCGGCCGCCCAAGCAGCCCATCGCGCACCGCGCCGCCCACCATCCGCGCCTCCGGCAGCGCCGCCCAGACTTGATCGAGCCCCCGCATATCGTTCACGCCGCGCCTCGCAGCCGCAGCGCCAGCTTGCGCAGAATTTCCGCCGTCGCACCCCAGATCACGTGCTCATCATGGGACCACACCCAGAACTCGCCACGCGCGCCACGCCCCACCGCGCGGCGCCGGCGCGGCTCATCCTGATCCAAAACCACGCTGAACGGCAGGCAGAAGATATCCTGGACCTCATCGGCCGCCGCGGTAAATTGGACGTTGCGCGGCACCAGCGCCAACACCGGCGAAATGTGAAAGCCGGTACCGGTGATGTGGTCATCCATCCGGCCCAGCAATTCGGCATCCTCCGGACGCAGCCCAATTTCTTCTCCCGCCTCGCGCAACGCGGCCGCTTCCACCGACGCATCCCACGGCTCGATTTTACCGCCAGGAAACGCGACCTGCCCGGCATGGTTTGGCAGATGCGCGGTCCGCCGCGTCAGCCAGACACCGCGCTCGGGCTCCAACGGCACCAGCACCGCCGCCGGCCGGTGCGCCGCCCAGGCCAGCGGCGCATGGGTCAACCCAGGCGGCAGCCGCGCCCTGATCTCCGCGGCGGTCATCGGGACACCAGGCGGCAATCAGGAAGGCTGATAATCCTTCGGCAGATCGCCCAGCGAAAAGAACACGCCCTCGCTCCACACGCCGAGCACTTTCCGCCCGCCCACCAGACCAGGTTCGGCCAGCGCAACCAGCTCGTAATAGGTCGCGCGATTGATCCGCGCCTCGATCGCATGTTCGCCCTTGCCATCACGCACATGAAGATACGGCGTCGGCTCGCAATTCAGCAAATTGTGATTGATCCGGATCGGGTGCTCTGGCCCGGCCGTGACGCATTGATCGACATTGGTCCGGAACGTCAACGATTGTTCACGGCCATGCCCCGTCCAGTGCAGCTCAACCGCCACAAACGGCACATCCTCCACGTCGATCCGCCCGCGCTCCGCCGGCGTCTCCAGAAAATAGCTGCCATCCGCCTCGCGCTTGAGCACCGTCGAGAACAGGCACACCATCGCCTTGCGATTGATCGGCGTGCCCTTATACAGCCAGGTGCCGTCGCGCTTGATGATGAAGGGCAGGTCCCCACAGTCGATCGAAGACCTGGCCGGGGCCGGAGTCTCCGATTTCTTGGGGGGCCCCGACCGCTCAGTCACTATCCCAAAATTCCTTGCCGTCGATGTTCTCATCATAAACGGATATAGGTACCATCAAACTGCAATCAAATGGGTAAGGTACTTGACATGGCGGACGGCAGCGGGATCGAGGAGCGGCTGGATGACGTCATGGCCACCATCGGCGATGTGCGCGCCGCCGTCTCCCGCGTCATCATCGGCCAGGCTGCCGTCATCGACCAGTCACTCGCGGCGATCCTGTCCGGCGGCCACGCCTTGCTGACCGGCGTGCCTGGCCTCGGCAAGACCCGTCTGGTCGAGACGTTCGGCGTCGTCCTCGGCCTGTCCACCCGACGCATCCAGTTCACGCCCGACCTGATGCCCTCCGACATCCTCGGCAGCGAAGTGCTCGACGAAACGCCGGAAGGCCGGCGGTTTCGCTTCATCCCGGGACCGATTTTCACCGAATTGCTGATGGCCGACGAGATCAACCGCGCCTCGCCACGCACCCAGTCCGCGCTGCTGCAGGCGATGGCGGAGGCCAGCGTCGCGGTGGCCGGCGAGAACCGCAAGGTCCCGCGGCCGTTTCACGTTCTGGCCACCCAGAACCCATTGGAACAAGAGGGCACCTACCCGCTGCCCGAAGCCCAGCTCGACCGCTTCCTGCTCGACATTCGGATCGACTATCCGGCGGAGGCCGACGAGCGCGCGATGCTGCTGGCCACCACCGGCACCTACAGTACGCAGCCGCAGCCGGTCATCACCGCGTCACGTTTGTTGGAGGCGCAATTTCTGGTGCGCTCGATGCCGGTCGGCGCCAAGGTGGTGGACGCGATCCTGCGCCTGGTGCGCGGCGCCCGGCCGGAAACCGCCGCCTGGCCGGAGCTGAAAACCTCGCTCGCCTGGGGTCCTGGCCCGCGCGCCGCGCAGTCCCTGATGCTGGCCAGCCGGGCGCTGGCCCTGCTGGATGGCCGGCTTTCGCCCAGCCTCGATGACGTCGTCGCGCTCGCCGCGCCAGCACTACGCCACCGCATGGCGCTGACCTTTTCCGCCCGCGCGGAGGGTCTCGATCTCGACACCATCATCGCCCGCCTCGCCGACCGGCTTTGACCCCAACCGCCGCAAGCCGTGCTGAAACCCTCGCCGCCGGCCTGCCCCGCCTGCTCCTGGCCGCCGAACGACTTGCCTTTGTCGCTGCCCCCGGCCTGCACGGCCGCCGGCGCGCCGGGACCGGCGAATCCTTCTGGCAATTCCGCGAATGGGCAACCGGCGATGACACGAAGCGGATCGACTGGCGCCGCAGCGCCACCGGCGAACGCTTGTTCATCCGCGAACGTGAATGGGAAGCGCAGGCTGGTTTCCTGGTCAGGCTCGAAGATACGCCCGGCATGGCATTCAAAAGCACCAAAGCCCTGCCCACGAAACGCGAGCGCGCCATCCTGCTCCTGCTCGCTCTGTCCTCCCTGCTGCTGCGCGCGGGCGAGCGCGTCGCCCTGGCCGGCATCACGCCTCCGATGTCCGGCAATGCCGCCCTTGGCAAGATCGCGCAGGCCCTTGATGCCGGCGGCACGGCCCCCGCCGACCCACGCGCCCGCTGCATCACCTTCGGCGATTTCCTGGCGCCCGATCCGCGTTTCACCGCACCGCCTGGCGGCGCCGCGCTGCAAATCCTCGACCCCGCCGAGTGCGACTTTCCGTATTCCGGTCGTGTTATCTTCGAGGATTTTAACCCCGGCCCCAAGATCGAGGCGCCCAGCGCCGCCACCTGGCGGTCCGCCTACCTGGCTCGCCTCGCGGCGCAGCGTGACGCGGTAACGCAGGCCGCCACCCGCGCCGGCCAGACCTTCCTGTTCCATCGCACCGACGCACCGCCCGCCGCCGCCCTCGCCGCGCTCTACCAGGCGCTGCAAAAGCCATGATGTTTGCCGCGCCGCTCGCCTTGCTCGGCCTGGTCGCACTACCGGGCATCCTGCTGCTGTTACGCCTCAACCCGCCGCCCGCGCGCCGTATCGCCTTCCCACCGATGGCTTTGCTGCGCAACCTGCCCGCCGCCCAGACCACCCCGCGCGGCATCCCGCTCTGGCTGCTGATCCTCCGCATCGCCGCCGCGACCCTTGTCATCCTTGGGCTGGCCGCCCCATCCCTGCACCAGCCACCAGCTTTGCCAGGCGACGGCCCGGTATTGCTGGTCATCGACAATGGCTGGGCTTCGGCCGCCGACTGGCAGCAACGCCATGACGCCGCGGCCAGCCTGATCACAGCCGCCGCCCGCGCCGGTCGCGACATTGCCATCCTCGCCACCGCCGGGGACGCCGCCGGTACCGCGCCCCGGATCACCGGCGTCATGACCGGCGACGCCGCCGTCCAGATCATCAACGCGATGCAGCCTGAGCCTTGGCCGCCCGACCGGACCGCCGACAGCATTGCCTTGCGGGGCGCACCAGAACGCACCCGCATCTACCTCGCCGACGGTATCACCGACGGCGCCGGCTTCGCCGATTTCCTGAAAATATTGTCCCCCACGCGCACCCTCGCCGGGCCCAACTTGCCGCCACTACTGCTCCCGCCGCATCTCGGCCCAGATGGCAGCCTGATCGTCCACCTCGACAACCCGCCCGAGAATGCCCGCCTCACCGCAACCAACGCCAATGGCGAAATTCTCGCCAGCGCTGGATTTTCCGCCACGGGCGACGCGGCCATCACCTTGCCGCTGCCGATCGCGGCGCGGATCACCGCGCTCAGCCTGCAGGGGCCACAAACCGCCGGCGGCACCGTGTTGCTGGACGGCACCATGCACGCGGCACTGGTCGGTCTCGCCGCCGGCAGCAACACCGCCGACCTGCCATTTCTCGGCCCGCTCTACTATATTCGTCGCGCGCTGCCGCCTGGCTCCCAGGTTTTTTCCGGCGATCTCGCCAGCCTGATCGGGGCGAAAGTCAATCTCATCGTCCTGGCCGATCTGCCGCTGACACCGCCGCAGCAGGTTATCGTGCGCAGCTACATTGCGCAGGGCGGCATCGTGATCCGCTTCGCCGGGCCGATCACCAGCGCCGATCCCGACCCGGTCACGCCCGACCCCCTGCTGCCAGGCGACCGCCGACTCGGCGGCGCCTTGACCTGGGCCTCGCCCGAGAGCATTGCGCCGTTCCCCCCTGACACCGCATTCGCCGGCCTGGAAACTGATCCTGCGGTCACCGTCTCCCGGCAAATCCTGGCAGACCCCACCCGGCTTGCTCCCGCCACCATCTGGGCCAGCCTGACCGACGGCACACCGCTCGTGCTCGGCACCCGAATCGGCAAAGGCTACCTGATCTCATTCCTCACCACCGCCAATGCCGACTGGTCCAACCTCGCCTTATACGGATTATTCCCAGCGATGCTGGACCGGCTCGCCGGTCTGGCGGAGGGCGGCGCGCCCCGGCCGGGCCTCGTTCTGCCCCTCGGCAGCGCCTTATCGGCATTCGGCACGCTGAGTCCGGCCACCGGCAGCATCGCCATCCCGGCCGGCCGCCTCGCCACCACCGTGATTTCACCGGCCGCGCCGCCCGGCCTGTACGGCGAGGGCGGCGTCTCCCTCGCGCTCAACCTCGGCGGCCATATCCCGCCACCGCAAGCCGCCGTCCTGCCCGATGCTACGCCCTTCACCGGCCCGGCCGCCGTCAATTTCGGCCCGCCAATGATCGCGGCAGCCCTGCTGCTGCTGACGTTTGACCTCGCAATCTCGCTGCTCCGCCGCGGCCTGCTCGCGATCCCACGCCTTGCCGTCCTGGCCCTTGTTCTGCTGCCGCTCGCCGGCCACGCCCAATCCGCCGCCTTGCAACCGACGCTCGGCTATCTCCAAAGTGACGATCCCGCCACCGACCAGATGGTGGACGATGCGTTGTCCTATCTATCGGCGGAAGTCTCCGCCCACACCTCGGCACAGCTCGCCGCCCCGGTCGGGCTGGACCCCGCCGTCGACGATCTCAGCCTGTTCCCGCTGATCTACTGGTTGATCCGGCCAGACACGCCGGCGCCAGCACCAGCCGCTTGCGCCGCGCTGACCAGCTATATGAGTCACGGCGGCCTGCTGGTGATCGACACCGTCGGCGGCGACTCAGGCGATGCCGGCTCCGGCGCCGCCTTCTCCCCAGGAACGGATGCGGCACTGGCCCGCGCCACCGCCTGCCTGGTCTTGCCGCCGCTCTCGCCACTCTCCCCGGCTGACGTCCTGGCCCATTGCTTTTATATCATAGATGACTTTCCTGGCCGCTTCGCCGGCGCGCCGGTCCTGATCGCCGCCCCAGCCGCCCGCGATGCGGACGGCGTGACCCCCGTGATCGTCAGCCAGAACGATTGGGCCGGGGCCTGGGCGCGCGATGCCAATGGCACGCCAGAACAAACCCCCATCCCCGGCGGCGACGACCAGCGCGTCATCGCCGACCGCTTCGGCACCAACCTGGTGATCTACGCCCTGACCGGCAGCTACAAGGCCGACCAGACCGACGTTCCAGCGCTCCTGGATAAATTGGGGCAGTGACCGTCGCCCAGATCGTTTTCGCGCCGCTGCTGCCGTTACTCTGGCTCGTCATCCTGGCCGTGCTTGCTCTGTTGGCCAGCTTGCCGGCGCTGCTGCGCGGCGCCCGCGGCGCCATCCTGCGCGCCCTCGCCTTCCTGTTCCTGCTCGGCATCCTGTCGGGCCCCCACTGGATGGCCGAAACCAAGCGTCCGCTCCCCGACATCGCCGTCCTGTTGGTCGACCATTCGCCATCGATGAAAATCGGCAACCGCGTCGCGCTCGGCGATCGCGCCGCCGATGCCTTGCGCGCCGCCGCCGGCGGGATCGATCTGCGCACCGTGGAGGTTCCGCCCATGGATGACGGCGGCACCAAGCTGTTCGCCACGCTGCGCGCGACGCTCGCCGGCATCGCCCCCGACCGGCTGGCCGGTATCGTCGCCATCACCGATGGCGAAATCGCCGATCCACCAGCCCAACGCCTCGCTGTCCCGTTCACGGCGCTGCTGACCGCGCGCGGCGAGGAAACCGATCGAGAG
>Ga0116230_10002796_pt1 | contig 16870 bp, 9 predicted proteins | sample S1TSphfallax_3_FD_88678 | JGI IMG/M metagenome (GOLD analysis project Ga0116230, IMG submission 88678) | Host-associated microbial communities from peat moss isolated from Minnesota, USA - S1T2_Fd - Sphagnum fallax MG | ecosystem: Host-associated > Plants > Peat moss > Unclassified | place: USA...
ACCGACACCACCGGCTACTCGCAGACCAGCTACTCGGTGCCCACTGGCACTTCCACGGGTGTCATTCCGGTGGGCGTGAACGCTCCGCTGTCCAACCCCTTCGGCGGCACCGCAGCCATTCTGGCACCCAGCGGCAACACCCTGGGCTACCTCACCGGGACCGGCGGCTCCATCACCGCCCAGGACTTCAAGCGCAAGGCCCCGCTGGTCGAGCAGTATTCGCTGAACGTGCAGCATCAGCTGCCCTGGGGCGTGTCGCTTGAGCTTGGCTACATCGGTGCTCACTCCAAGTACTTCCCGCAGAACGTAAGCATCAACCAGCTCACCGACGGCCAGCTCGCCCAGTTTGCCTCTGGGGCAGTTGCCCTGCCTACGGGCTCTGTGCCCAACCCCTACTACGCGCCGACGCTCACCAACGGCACCACCACCTACCCCACCACAGGCTCCCTGGCTTCGACGACGATCGCGCCTACCAAACTGCTGTTACCGTATCCGCAGTTCGCCGGCAACGGCGTCACCCTCATCGAGAGCGTCGGCTACTCGCTGTACAACTCGATGGAGGTCAAGGTGCAGAAGCGCTACCACGGCCTTACCGTGCTGGCCGGCTACACCTGGTCCTCCAACTGGGACAACTTCTACGGTGCGGCCAGCGCCTTCTCGTCGTCCCTCAACAGCACCTCCGGCCCGCAGGACAACTACAACCTAAAGGCCGAGTATGCCCGTGCGATCAACGACATCCCCAACCGCCTGACCGTCAGCGGCACCTATGAGCTGCCGATCGGCCGTGGCCGCGCCGTCTTCGGCAATATGCCGAAGTGGATCGACTTCGCCGTCGGCGGCTACGAGGTCAACGACGTCAGCATCCTGCAGAACGGCAGCCCACTCTCCTTTACCCAGACCAACCTCAGCTCTTCGGTCGGCACCGCTGGCTTCGGGGGCAGCACGCAGCGGCCCACGCTCATTGGCAACCCCTGCTACCATGGCACGCCGGAGAGCCGCTACAACAACTACTTCAACCAGGCTGCCTTCCAGGCCACGCCTGCCTTCACCTACGCCAGCACGCCACGCAGTCTCGCCTGCCAGGGCCCCGGCTACGCCAACTCCGACTTCTCGGTCGATAAGACCTTCGCGGTCGGTGAGCGGGTGAAGATCCAGTTCCGCGCCGAGGCGCTCAACGCCACCAACACGCCGGAGTTCGCCAACCCGGGTCTCGCCTTCACGACCTCACAGACGGCGCAGGGCGTAGCCCCCAAGGCACTCAGCGCGTCCAGCACTACTGGCATCATCCAGGGCACGGTCGGCTTCAACCGGCAAATCCAGATGGGTGGGCGCATCACCTTCTGACCTTGCACGCACCCACAACCGCGAAGGGGACGCCACAACGGCGTCCCCTTCGTCGCATTGCTCGTCACTCATAAACCGCGCACGCCGCGTCCGGTCTGTACGGTATGACACAATGGGCCCCTCGGAGTCTTTGCGAACGACCATGCCGTCTCCTACCGCGTCCAAGCCATCGGCCAAAGCCAAATCCCCCGAGCGGGCGACTGCGAAGAGCAAAGCCGCCGCTACCGCCGCTACCGCCAATGGGGCCAACGGGGCCAGCGGAAGCAATGGCGCGGCCTCCGCACTGCCGCTGCATCGCGCCATCTACGAGGAGCTGCTGTCGGAGATCCATGCCGGGCTGTACAAGCCGGGCGACCGCCTGCCCTCCGAGGCGCGGCTCTGCGAGCGCTTCCAGGCCTCGCGCATCACCGTGGCCAAGGCCATCCAGACGCTGCAGCGCGAGCATCTGGTGCGGCGTCGCGCCGGCTCGGGCACCTTCGTCGAGTCGCCGGCCGCGACGCCCAGCCTGCAGTTCGGCCTGCTCATCCCGGACCTCGGCACCACGGAGATCTTCGAGCCCATCTGCCAGGGCCTGATGCGCTCGCCCGCGGCGCGCTCGCACTCGCTCACCTGGGGGCACTCGGTGGCGCCGGCCGGGCCGGTGGCCGACCCGGTCGCGGCCACCGAGCAGCTCTGCCGCCAGTACATCGCGCAACAGGTCGCCGGGGTCTTCTTCGCGCCCACCGAAAACGCCGACCACAGCCTGGAGACCAACCAGCACATCGCCTCGCTGCTGGAACGCGCGGGCATCCATGTGGTGCTGCTGGACCGCGACTTTCTGCGCTACCCGGAGCGCTCCGGCTTCGACCTGGTGGGCATCGACAACCACCGCGCCGGCTATGTGCTTACCCAGCACCTGCTGGAGAGCGGTGCCCGCCGCATCCTGTTTGCGGCGCGCCCCAACTCCGCGGTGACGGTGGAGGCGCGCATGGCCGGCTACCGCGAGGCGCTGCTCGCCCACGGCCTCGTACCGCCGGGGCCGGCCGTGTGCGGCGACTTCGAAGACCCCGCCTTCGTGCAGGAGTTCCTCGACCGCGACCGCCCCGACGCCGTCCTCTGCGCCAATGACCTTACCGCCGCCCGGCTGATGCGCACGCTGGTCTCGCTCGGCGTCCGCATCCCGGCCGATGTGCGCATGGCCGGCGTGGACGACGTCAGCTACGCGCGCTTCCTGCCGACGCCGCTCACCACGCTGCGCCAGGACTGCGCACAGATCGGCGCGGTCGCCATGCAGACCATGCTGGAGCGGCTGCGGTCACCGGAGCAGCCCGTCCGCGACATCCTGCTGCGCTGCGAGCTCGTTGTGCGCGAGTCCAGCGCCGCGCCCCCGCCCAGCGATGCCTAGGCCTTCGCGCCAGGCCTTAGCGCCTGCGCGATCCGCGCCACCAGCTCCGGTGGCAGCGGCGGCGTGGCGCCCGGCCGGCTGGCCACATAGCTGCCGCAGAGATTGCTCACTTCGTTGATCTGCGCCAGCGCGGCACCGCGCACATAGGCGTGCACCAGCCCGGCGGTAAAGGCATCGCCCGCGCCGATGGTGTCCGCCACGGGTACGGCGAAGCCGTTGTGGCGATGCATGCCGCGGCGGTCGGCGAGCAGACTGCCGCGCGGACCCAGTGTGATCGCCACCAGCTGGCAGCGCGGCGCGCGGCGCAGCAGCGCCTGGGCCGCCCGCGCGGCCGCCTCGGTCACAGCTGCCGCATCTTCCTCGGCTGTCCCCACTGCGATCGCGGGATCGTCCAGCAGCCGCCCCACCGCGCCCAGCTCCTCGTCGCTCACCTTGAGCACGGTGGCCTGTGCCAGGCACCAGAGCAGCACCTCGGCGGTGCAGAAGGGTTCGCGCAGGTTCACATCGCACACCCGCACGCACTCCGGCGCGGTGGCCCCGACAAACGCGCGCACGGTCGCGCGCGAGCGTTCGTCCCGCTGCGCCAGCGTGCCGAAGCATACGCCGGAGGCCGCCCGGGCGAGCTCGCGGAGGTCCGCGCGCATCTCCATCGCGTCCCACGCCACCGGCTCATGGATGGTGTAGCGCGGCCGCCCCTCGGCGTCGAGCTTGACGGAGACGGTGCCGGTGGCCAGCTCGCTCGACTGCTGCACATGCGAGAGGTCGAACCCCGCGGCCTCGCTGCCCAGCACCGCGCCCAGCCGTCGCATCGCCTCCTGGCCCAGCTCGTCCTCGCCCACCTGCGTCACCAGCGCGACCCACTCGCCCAGCCGCGCGCTCAGCACCGCGAAGTTGGTCGTCGTTCCGCCCAGGCGCGGCCCGCTCGGCAAAAGGTCCCACAGCACCTCGCCGATGCCGACCAGGGGTTTGCCCGGACTCGATCGCATTGCCAGCCTCCGCCGGGGTACTCCGGCCCACCGTGCCGCCGGATTTCGGCGGCTGCTCTGTCATGCCAAATACTAAGACATATGCAGGCAAATGTATTGGCAGCTACTCGCAGATCGGGTCCTGCTATCGGGGTACACGCGTAGGCAAGCGTGCCTGCGGATGGAAATTTCGAGCAGGAGCGAGCACTGCATTTATTGCATCGTAAAGCGATACAGTGCCCGTTCTGGTCCACGTACCAAAATGACCTATAGGGCCTACGACTTTGATCACGCGTAAGGGGTATTACACTTCGCCCGTACGCTGCCGATACTCAACACAGCCATGCGAAACGCTACAGGTTTCACCACGCGCGCCGCCTTCGCTTGTTTCGGGCCTCTGATGTGCACTTTGGCATTGGGACCTCTTGCACCGACCGCTGCAGCTCAATCCGTCAGTCTCTTCTCCGGCACCACGGCCGTGGGTCAGCAGTCCTCCCCGCTGACGGTCAGTGTGGCCATTGCAACCAGCGGTGTCGCGGTGGCGCCGGTGGCCGTCGACCAGGGCACAACCGTGGCTGAGTTTGCGCTCGCAGCCGGCGGTAGCTGCGTTGCCGGTGGGGTTACAGCCGGTACAAGCTGTACTGTCAATCTCATCTTCCAGCCGCTGTCGCCGGGGCTCCGTACCGGCGCGGTGGAGCTGCTGGACGGCAACGGGGTGCTGCTCGGCGAGGCCCTGGTGGCCGGCAACGCCACCGGCTCGCTGCCCGCCTTCGACGCCGGCGAGCTGACCACCGTGGCCGGCACCGGCAACTGGCTCTACCGTGGCGATGGCGGCCCGGCCATCGACTCGCCCATCTTCCTGCCCACCGGCGTGGTGGCCGACGCCGCGGGCAACTTCTTCCTCTCCGACTCCAACAACAACCGTGTGCGCCGTGTGGATGGCGTCACCGGCATCATCACGACCGTCGCGGGCGATGGCAACTCAGGGTACTCGGGCGATGGCGGCCCGGCCACCCAGGCCATGATCAGCAACCCAGCCGCGCTGGCGCTCGACGGCGCGGGCAACCTGTACTTCGTGGACAGCGGCAACCACGCCGTCCGCCGCGTCGACGCCGTCACCGGCATCATCACCAGCGTCGCCGGTACGCCCGGCGTGCAGGGGTATTCAGGCGATGGCGGCCCGGCCACGGCGGCGCGGCTCAGCTTCCCCGAGGGCCTCGCCTTCGACGCCGCCGGCGACTTCTTCATCGCCGATACAGGCAACGCCGTCATCCGCAAGGTGACCGCCGCCGGGACCATCTCGACGGTCGCCGGCAACGGCACGGCCGGCTATATCGGCGACGGCATGCAGGCCCTCGCCTCCGAGCTCAACCAGCCCTGGAACCTCGCCGTCGCCCCCGACGGCAGCCTGTACATCGCCGACCTGAGCAACAACCGAGTGCGCAAGGTGGCCCCCACCGGCATCATCGCCACCGTGGCCGGCAACGGCACGGCAGGGTATGGCGGCGATGGCGGCCCGGCCTCCGCGGCGGTGCTGAAGGCCCCGGCCGCGGTGGTGCTCGACCCCGCCGGCGACCTGTACATCGCCGACTCCGGCAACAGCCTGGTGCGCAAGATCTTTGCGGCTGGCGCGGAGATCGTCTCGGTCGCCGGCAACGGTGGCCAGGGCTACAACGGCGACAACGTGCCGGCGCTCACTGCGCAGCTATACGGCCCGTATGGCCTGTCCTTCGCCAGCAACGGCAACCTCTTTATCGCGGACCTGTTCAACAACCGCATCCGCATGGTCAGCGCGACCTCGCTCACGCTGCAGTATGCGACGATACGCGTCAGCAAGACCTCGGCGCCGCAGGCTGTGCCGGTGGATAACGACGGCAACGCCGCGCTCAGAGTGGCCGCGCCGGTCCTGAACCAGTCCGCGCTCGATCCGGCCACCACGACGTGCAACGCCGGCAGCTCGCTCGCGACCTCGGTGGAGTGCAACCTCGGCGTCGAGTTCGCGCCCACCATGGTTGGCTCTCCGACCGTGGGCACGCTCACCTTTGGGTCGGACTCCGCCGCCGCGCCGCCGGTGGTGACGCTCAGCGGCACCGTGCTCTCGGTGGAGCCGACCACGGTCTCGCTCAACTCGAGCGCCAACCCCAGCCTGGTGGGCGCGGCGGTCACGTTCACGGCCACGGTCTCGGCCGGCGACAGCTTCACCGGCACCGTCGTCTTCTACGACGGCACCACCCAACTGTGCAGCGTCAACCTGACCGGCGCCTCGGCCAACTGCACCGCGACGGCGCTCACGCTGGGCTCGCACAACATCACCGCCAACTACTCCGGCGACGCCAACAATGAGCAGAACACCTCGCCGGTGCTGGTGCAGGTGGTCAAGCAGATGCCGACGGTGGCGCTCACGGCCACGCCCAACCCGGCGCAGGTAGGCGTCACGGTCACGCTGACGGCGACCGTGACCGCACCCACCGGCACGCCCTCCGGCGTGGTCAGCTTTCTCAGCAACGGGACGGTGATCGGCTCGGCCTCGCTTTCGACCGGCGTCGCCAGCTTCACCACCGGCTCGCTCAGCGTCGGCACCGACAGCCTGACCGCGCAGTACGCCGGCGACACCCTGAACGCCGCGGCCACCTCGAACACGGTGCCCGAGAGCGTCCCGCAGGCCACGACCAGCATCTCGCTCGGAACCTCGCAGGCCAGCGTGCCCGTGGGCACCGGCGTCACCTTCAGCGCGACCGTGGCCAGCCTCGACCCCACCGGCCCGATGCCCACCGGCACGGTGCAGTTCTTCGACGGCGCCACCAGCCTGGGCACGGCGGCGGTCGGCGGCACCGGCTCCGCAGCGCTGCCGATCTCTACGCTCGCGCCTGGCACCCACTCCATTACAGCGGTCTACTCCGGCGACACCGACGACGCCGGCAGCCACTCCACCGCGCTCACGGAGACCGTCAGCCAGCTCGGCACCGTGACCGGGCTCGCCGCCGACGCCAATCCGGTGCAGGCCGGGGCCACGCTGCATCTGACGGCCACGGTGGCGCTCGCGCCCGGCACAACCGCGGACGGCCCGATCACCGGCAACGTCACCTTCACGGACAACGGCAACAGCCTCGCCGTGATCGCGGTGAACGGCAGCGGCCAGGCCGTGCTCGCCCTCGGCACGCTGCCCCCCGGGCAGCATACGATCGTCGCCACGTATGCCGGCAACACCAACTACAGCGGCAGCGCCTCCACAACGCTGGTGGAGACTGTACAGCAGACCGGAACCAACACGGCGCTGATCAGCTCGGCCAACCCGTCGGTGGCCGGCCTGTCGGTCACCTTCACGGCCACCGTCTCCACCGCTACCGGCACGGCGACCAGGACGGTCACCTTCTACGACGGCGCGGTGCCGATCGGCGTCGGAACACTGAACCCGCAGGGCATCGCCACCTTCTCCACCAGCGCGCTCGCCGTCGGCACGCACAGCATCACCGCGGTCTACTCGGGCGACAGCTTCTACACCACCAGCACCTCCGCGACGCTGCAGCAGCAGGTGCAGCAGGGCGCGAGCACTACCGTACTCAGCGCCAGCCCCACCCCCGGCACGCTGGGCCAGGCCGTGGTGCTGACGGCCACGGTCGCCAGCCCCAGCCCCAACGCGGGCGGCTCGGTGCAGTTCTTCGATGGCAATAACCCTCTGGGCCAGCTCCCGCTGGGCCCCAACGGCACGGTCGCGCTCTCGGTCTCTACGCTGGCCTTCGGCACCCACACGCTCACGGCGGTCTACTCCGGCGACACCAACCACGCCGGCGGCACCTCCACCGCGGTGAGCGAGTTGATCGTCGAGCCGGCCACCGCGGTGCTCGCATCGAGCCTCAACCCGTCCACCTCCGGCGTCGCGGTGATGTTCTCCATCCAGGTCTCCGGCAGCGGCGGCCTTGTGCCTACAGGCACGGTGCTGCTGCGCGACGGGAGCACGCTGCTCGGCACGCTGTCGCTGAACTCGACCGGAGGCGCAAGCCTCTCGATCTCGACGCTCGCGGTCGGCTCGCACAACCTCACCGCAAGCTACTCCGGCGACGGCAACTACTCCACCGCCGTGGCCACGCTCATCCAGACGGTGCAGAGCGCCAACACGCAGATCACGCTCACCCCCTCGGCCAACCCGGCCACCTATGCTCAGCCGGTCTCGCTGACGGCGGCCATCGTCTCCAACGGCAGCATCGCCAGCGGCAGCGTAACGTTCACCTCCAACGGTCAGGGCATCGGCTCGGCCGTGCTCAACCCGCAGGGCGTGGCGACGCTTACGGTCTCCACCCTGACGCCCGGCAACGACAGCATCGTGGCCAACTATGCGGGCGATGGCAGCGCCTCGGCCTCCAGCTCCACCCCGCTCACACTGGCGGTGAAGCAGACCACCACCGTGGCGCTGGCCTCCAGCGCCAGCCCCGCGCAGACGCTGACGCCGATCACGCTCACCGCCGCGGTCAGCAACGCAGGCGTGGGCACGGCCAGCGGCACCGTCACGTTCTTCGACGGCGTAACGCAGCTGGGCATCGCGCCGCTCAATGGCGCGGGCGCGGCCGCGCTGACCGTCCCGCAGCTCTCCGCCGGCAGCCACAGCCTCACCGCCAGCTACTCGGGCGACACCGCCGACTTCGCCTCCACCTCCCCGGCCATCTCGCAGAGCGTCACGCTGCGGCCCACCACGACCACCGTCTCGGCCTCCAACCCCGACCCCGCCAACCCGCAGCTCGCCCTGCTCATCGGCGTGGTGGAGTACACCGGCTCCACGCCCGCCACCGGCACCGTCACCTTCACCAGCGGCGGCCTGACGCTGGGCAGCGCGGCCATCAACGGCGCCGGTGTGGCGACGCTCTCGGTCACGCTCAACTACGGCAGCAACACCATCGGCGCCAGCTACTCCGGCGATATTGACTACGCCAGCTCCAGCTCCGCGGCCACGCCCGTCTCCGGCGGCACGCCCACGCAGTTCACCCTCACCGTCGCGCCGCTCAGCATGTCGATGCCCAGCGCGCAGCACGGCACCGTCACCGTCTCGCTGACCTCGGTCTCAAGCTTCACGGACACCATGCAGATGGGCTGCCTCGGCCTGCCGGTCGACGCCACCTGCACCTTCACCCCGGACACCATGAGCCTGGCCGCGAACGCGACCGCCACGATGCAGCTGACCATCGATACGGGCAGCCCGCTGGGCGCGGGCGCGCAGGCGCGGCTGCATCCGCCTGCGGCAAGCTCAAAGGCGCCGTTCTATCTCGCCTGGCTGCCGGCGGGGCTGCTGCTCGGCCTGTGCGTCTCGCGCCGCCGCCGCCGCTGGCTGCGCTCCATGCCTGCGCTGCTGCTGGGCTGCGTCGCGCTGCTGGCCACGCTCACCGCCTCCGGCTGCGCCGGCCTGCAGACGCAGAGCACGCCCCCCGGCACCTACACCTTCAAGGTCACCGCCGCCGGCCAGGGCACCGGCGCTACCCAGAGCCAGAACATCACCCTCACGGTCACGCAATGAGCTTCCTCGCAGCCTCTCGTCGCAACCGCAGCGCAGGCCGCCGCGCGGTCCTCGCACGCGGCTTGCGCTGGGGCGTGCTGTGCGTCTGGCTGTGTGGCGGCGGGCTTGGCAACAGCGGCGGCGTGGCGCACGCGCAGGCGCTGCCCGCGGCCACCGGCCCTGGCAGCTTCGTCTCGGTCGGCGGCGGCATCTCCGCCTTCCAGTCCGACTACGGCCAGCGCATCCTCGGCGGGCTGTGGGCCTTTGCCGACGTGAACCCGGACTCCCGCGTCGGCCTCGAAGGCGAGTTCCGCACCCTGCGGTACCACACCGACGAGGACGTGACCCAGACCAGCTGGCTCGGCGGCCCGCGGGTCTCGCTCACCCATGGCCGCATCCGCCCGTATGTGAAGTTCCTCGCCGGCGCCGGGCACATCGTGCTGCCGTTCCACTACGCGCAGGGAACCTTCCTTACCTATGCCCCCGGCGCGGGCGTCGACTGGTACCTCTCCCCCCGCTTCGCCGTCCGCGTCATCGATGTGCAGTACCAGGTGTGGCCGCAGTTCACCTACGGTGAGCTACACCCCTACGGCATCAGCACCGGCATCGTGATACGGCTGACACCGCCGGAGCAGTATCCGCGCGGCACGCATTCCCGCCACTAAAACGCGCGCACGCCCTCCTCCACCACCAGCTCATCCACGCAGATGTTCAGCGCCTTGCCGATCTTGTGGAAGCCCTCGCGCCACTCCCGCGACCAGTAGCTGCTGTCGCTGCGCTGCAGCAGGTCGTTCCAGATGTTCTGCGCCTGCCACAGGTTCACCTCCATCGGCAGCGTGCGCAGCGCCTCGGCGATGGCCATCGTCTCGTTCAGCACCCCGAGGCCCTGCTGCGCCAGCCCCGCCTGGCTGGTGCTCTGCTGCTCCACCGCCGCCTCCAGCCGGACCATCGCGCGCTTCATCCGCTTGTCCGCGGTAAAGCTCAGCAGCGGTGCGTCCAGGGTCACATGGTCGATCTCGGCGCGGCGCAGCAGCCGCGACAACTCAGCCGCATCGAAGCTCTCGGCCTCCAGCGCCCGGCGCAGGCTGGCGTTGATGGCAAACCCCGCCGTCACCGCCAGCGCCGGCGGCGCCGGCACGTTCGACTCGCCAAGATAGTCCAGCAGCGTCGCGTGCTCCTCATAGATCCGCATCAGCGACTGCTCCACCTCGGCCAGCGTCTGGTCGAGGATGCCCTTCAGGATGCGGTGCTGCTCATCGGCGAACAGGCTGGTGAGCGAATACACCGTGCCGCCGAAGTAGCTGTCGATGCGGCGGATGAGCTCGGCGAGGTTCGCGCGCCGGATCGCGCCGCGCGCGTCCGCGACGAAGGCCGTCCACGCGGCCGCGTCCTCCGGACCATAGCGCTTCACCGCCGCGGAGAGGTTCTGGTCGCCCAGATGCAGCACGGCGAAGCACACCTCCTCGGTCTCCTCGGTGATGCGCGAGCGCACCGACGCGCTGCCCACCGCGAAGCGCCCGCGCCCGCTGGTCAGCACGTCCAGGCTGTGCCGGCGCACATCGAAGCAGAACAGCTGGCCGAAGTCCGGATAGCTGCGGAACATGGAGCTGATGGCATAGTGCGCGCCCACGTTTTCGAGGTCCAGCCGGCTGCCGGTCACATAGCGGCGGTAGACCTCGGCGCCGTCGCCGATCTCGGCCACATTGCTCTTGGCGCGCGCCAGCACCTTCAGGAACTCGGCCTCGAGCGCCACGCCGGGCTCGCCGAACAGCCGCGCCGCCAGCTGCAGCACCCGCCCCGCGTAGGCGATGATCTGCACCGTCTCGATGCCGGAGATCTCGTCGAAGAACCAGCCGCAGCTGGTGTACATCAGCTGGGTGTGCCGCTCCAGTTCGAGCAGTTCGAAGACCGTCACCCGCTCGGCGGCATCGAGCGTGTGCAGCGCATGCTGCTGCAGAAAGGCCTCCACGTTCTCCGCGCCGCGGTCGAGCACGACGTCGATGTAGGCATCGCGCGCCGCCCACAGGTCGCGCAGCAGCCCTTTGGCGACGGCCTCGGCCAGGGGCGCGGTGCGGTCGCGCAGCAGGTCCAGGGCCTCGCGCAGCGGCCCGCGCCACTGCTGGTTCCAGCCCGGCCTGCCGCCGTTGCAGCCGCAGTCGCTGCGCCAGCGCTCTACGCCGTGGGCGCAGCTCCAGCTGGTGTTGTCGACCACCTCGGCCTCCCAGGTGGGAGGGAAGCGCTCGAGGAACTCGCCGTAGTTGGTGAGCTGCGCCAGACCGCTGTTCTCGGTCCAGCGCATCGCGTAGCTCAGCGCCATCTCGCCATGCTTGTGGTGGTGGCCGTAGCTCTCGCCGTCGGTGGCGACGTGGGAGAGCTGCGCCTCGCCGAGCTCGGCGTTCTGCCGCAGCCCGTTCACCAGCCGCTGGCCGAAGTCCACGCCGCTGTTCAGCAACCCCTCGAAGGCGATCGCCCGCGAGGCGGGGCCGTCGTAGAAGAAGACCGCGATGGAGCGGCCGTCCTCCAGCTGCACGCGGTAGGGGTGGCGCGGGTCGACGCTGGTGTTGGGCGTGTCTCCCCAGATGCCGCCGGCCGCGGCCAGGGTCTCGGCCTCGGCTGAGTCGGTGGCGCTGGCCGCGGCCGGCGCGAGCCGGCGCACACGCTTGCACTGGTGCGGGGCCAGGATGGTGAACTGGATGCCCTCCTGCGCGAGCAGGTCCAGCACGGTGCGCGACACGGCAGTCTCGGCCAGCCACATGCCCTCCGGCCGCCGCCCGAAGCGGTGCACGAAGTCCGCGATGCCCCAGCGGATCTGGGTGCGCGCGTCGCGCTCGCTCGCCAGCGGCATGATGATGTGGTTGTACACCTGCGCCAGCGCCGAACCATGGCCGCCGTAACGCTCCGCGCTGGCCTGGTCGGCGTCCTGGATCATGCGGTAGGTGCGCGGCGCGAAGTCCTCCAGCCAGCTGAGCAGCGTGGGGCCGAAGTTGAAGCTCATCCGCGAATAGTTGTTCACGATGCGGACGATCTCATTTTCCGTGTTGGTGATGCGCGAGGCGCCGTTGGGCGCATAGCACTCGCTGGTGATGCGCTCGTTCCAGTCGTGGTAGGGCGCGGCGGAGTCCTGCACCTCCACCGTCTCCAGCCACGGGTTCTCGCGCGGCGGCTGGTAGAAGTGGCCATGCACGCAGACGAAGCGCAGACCGGCGTCCGCGCCGGCGCCGTTCGAGGCAGAGGAGGAGGAGTTTCGCGCGCGAGCCGTCGGCTTCACCATGGCTCTGCCCAGAATACCGTGAGTGCCGCCGCTCTGCCGCCGCGCCGCGGGATGGGCGGCATTACTTGTTCGACTGCTTCGCCGGCGTCGTCCTGAGTTTGGCCTCGGCCGCGGCCAGGTCGCAGGCGCGCCACAGGTACCAGCTGGCGACGGAGCGCCACGGCTGCCAGCGCCGCGCGCGCCGTTCGATGTCGGCGGGCCTGGCCAGCAGCTCCGGCGTCACCTTTACCCCCGGCTTGAGCCCCTGAAAGGCAAGCGCGAAGCCCTTGCGCACGCCGTAGTCGCTGCTGGGCATCACGTCCGGCCGGCCGAGCCGGAAGATCAGCATCATCTCCACGGTCCAGCGGCCGATGCCGCGCACCTGCGTGAGGTGTTCGATGATCTCTTCATCGCTCATCCTCCGGATACGCGCCAGCGTGGGCACGGTGCCATCGAGCGTCTTGGCGGCGAGGTCGCGCAGCGCCAGCATCTTGTTGTGCGACAGGCCGGCCGCGCGCAGCTGCTCGTTGGGGCAGTCGAGCAGGTGCTGCGGCTGCGGGTGCCTGGCCCGGCCGTCGGCATGCAGGCCGCACACCGGCGCAAAGCCCGCCAGCAGCTTGGCGTGGATGGCCGCGGCGGCCTTGCCATGCAGCTGCTGGTAGACGATTGATTCGGCGAGCGCCTCGAACGGCGACTGCCCGGCGGCCAGCCGCAGCGTCAGCGGGCCGGCGCGCGCGATCAGCCGCCCCAGCCGCGGGTCCGCGGCGGCCAGCGCCGCGACTGCCTCGGCGGCGTCGTAGGGCGGTTTGCGGGTCTGGGAGGGATGCGGCATGAGGATAAGTCTGGCACAGGTTCGCTGGCCGGCAGCCACATCGGCATGGCTTGCCGTAAAATACGGTTCATGGTTGTGCAGCTTCGCAAAAACGGGGATGAGTTCACCTTCGTGCTCCCACCGCAGAGCGCGGAGGAATTGAACATCGGCGATGGCTCTACGGTTGAGATCAGCCCCGTGGATCCGTCCGCGCCTGTCATCCGCTATGCCTCGGTGGAGGAGACCATGGAGATCCATCGCAAAATGGAGCCCCGTCACGCCGCCGCCTACCGCGAACTGGCCAAGTGAACTGGATATTTCTTGATGTTGCGGGCGTCAAGGCGATTCAAGCCGACCTGATTGATACATATGGTGGTTCTCACGGTATTCGGGATGAGGGACTTCTCGAATCCGCGGTCATGCGTGCCGAGAACAAGGCCACATTCGATCCGAAGGCGACCGCGGCCTCGATCGGCGCTTCCCTTAGCTATGGCCTCATCAAGAACCATGCGTTCATTGACGGCAACAAGCGCGTTGGACTTGGCGCATTGGTGGATTTTCTCGCCTTCAACGGCTTCTTCCTGACGCCGACCGAGGACGAACAGATCGCCACCGTGCTTCGTGTGGCGGCCAGCGAGATGACCGAGGATGAATGGACGGCCTGGGTGGAGCGAGCGTCGCGCCCCTCATCCCGGGATGAGACTGCATCCTGAACGGGCTGCCCGCCACCCGTCACGCGCTGTACTGGCGAAGCTCGCAAACTCGGACTCAAGTGGACGCCCTTTACAAGCCGCACCCACTTCATGGACGATGAAGGCGTTCGTTTCATTTCATCCTCCGCATCGTCGTCGCATGGCAGACATTTGCGCATGCTGGAAAATTTTCGGCAATGGGACATTAAGTTCGGGCATTTGTTCGACTATCGTCCATCTCCTTGATTGCAGTCACAAAGCGCGCGTTTGTGGCTGCTATACTCGGCTCTCATAGAGGGTCCCGTTTCCAGCCGAAGTCATCCGCAGTGCACGCCGACCGTGCCGCGACTGGCTCCGGTCAGCGCCCTTCACCGCAGCCGCAGCAAGCAACCACCACGGATGTTCCGGTCACGAGAGGAAGCAGGAAGCACTCATGGCGCAAGTTTTTGACCGCAGTTCGAACGCCTTGGCTCGTGCGAGTCTCGTGCTTACGGGCTTGATTGTCATCGCGCTCGGCGTGGCGCTGGACCAGCTGCAGCGGTCGCCCTGGGTGACGCGGCAGGGTCAGCGGCCCGACCAGCCCGTACCCTTCAGCCACAAGCACCATGTCGAGGGCCTCGGGCTCCAGTGCCAGTACTGTCACACCTCGGTGGAGAAGAGCGCCTACGCCGGCATCCCGCCGACCAAGACCTGTATCAACTGCCACTCGCAGATATGGACCAACGCGCAGCTGCTGGAGCCGGTGCGGCAGAGCTGGGCCACCGGTGAGAGCCTGCAGTGGATCCGGGTGCATGACCTGCCGGACTACGTGTACTTCAACCATGAGATCCATGTGAACAAAGGCATCGGCTGCGCCAGTTGTCACGGCCGCGTCGACCAGATGCCGCTGATGTACGAGCAGAACTCCCTGCAGATGGAGTGGTGCCTGAACTGCCATCGCAACCCAGGCAAGAACCTGCGCCCGACCAGTGAGATCTACAATATGGCGTGGGCCGGGCCCTCCAGCGACAAGCCGGTCTGGTGCACCGTCACCCAGAACACCTACGCCACCGACGTTCCCACCGCGCAGGGTGTGAGCTGCGTGACCAGGGACCCCTCGGGCGCCAATCCGGAGCTGGCCCAGCTAAGCGCCAAGCCGCTCGGCATGGGCCGCGAGGCCTCCGGGTCGGGAACGGCGCTGCAGCCGCATCCGCCCTCCGCCGGCGAGGGCGAGACCGTCTCCGACGTGCCCGTGGTGGCCATGCCCGCCAGCTATGCCAAGTTCACCAGCCAGGCCGACCTTGGGAAGTATTTGAGCCAGCAGTATCACATCCGGACGGCCAATGAGCTGTCCAGTTGCGAGACGTGTCACCGATGAGCGAGACCTTGAACGAGACCGAGTTGCCGATGGCCGCAGACGCGCCGCAGATTCCCTCGGGGAATGACAACCGCGCCGCGGTCCAGCAGGCCGCGGCCCATGTGGCTGCGGTCCAGGTGGTGCATGCCATCGCGCCTGCGAAGCTGACGCTGGCCGAGGTGCGCGCCCGGCTCGAAGGCAAGACCGGCAAGCGCTTCTGGAAGAACCTCGATGAGCTGGCGGAGACGCCCGCATTCCAGGAGTTGATGCAGGAGGAGTTTCCCCGCCAGGCGGGCGCGGGCGAGTGGGTAGACTCGGTCAGCCGCCGCGGCTTCCTTAAGGTGATGGGCGCCAGCTTCGCGCTGGCCGGCCTGGCCGGCTGCACCAAGCAGCCCGACGAGCCGATCTTCCCCTACATCAAGCAGCCCGAAGACCTGGTGCTTGGCCGGCCGATGTACTTCGCCACCGCGCATCCGTTCCCCACCGGCGCGGTGCCCGTGCTGGTCAAGTCCGACGCCTTCCGCCCGATCAAGCTGGAGGGCAACCCCGAGCACCCCATGTCGAAGGGCAAGTCCGATGCGTTCACGCAGGGCTCGCTGCTCGACCTGTACGACCCGGACCGTTCGCAGCATCCGCGCTTCCGCGGCGAGCAGGCCGACTTTGCCGCCTTCCAGCAGCAGTTCGCCGGCGCGGTCGCGGCCACCAAGACCGGCGAGGGCGTCTACTTCCTCTCTGAGACCATCACCTCGCCCACGCTCGCCGCGCAGTGGAAGCAGGTCTCCGCCAAGTATCCGCAGGCCAGGCTGGTGCAGTACGACCCGGTGAACCAGGACGCCGCGCGGGTCGCGTCGAAGGCGGCCTTCAACGGCTACTACGACACGCAATACAGGCTAGAAGACGCCGACGTGATCCTCGCGCTCGATGCGGACTTCCTCGGCGGCATCGGCTTCCCCGGCTTCCTGCCCATGGCCGCGGCCTACGCCGAGCGGCACCGCTTCGACAAAGACAAGCCGATGAACCGGCTGTATGTGGTCGAGACCAATCCGACCGTCACCGGCTTCAAGGCCGAGCACCGGCTGGCGCTGAAGCCGAGCGAGATCGATGCGTTTGCGCGGGCGCTGGCCGGCGGCGGTACGCTGTCGACCCCGCTGGCGAACCCTGCGGCGCAGGCGTTCCTCGCCGCCGTGCAGGCGGACCTGAAGAACTCCGGCGGACGCTGCGCGGTGGTGGTGGGCCCGCAGAGTTCGCTGGCCGCGCACCAGGCGGCGCTGGCCGTGAACGCGGAGATGGGCGCGGTGGGCAAGGCTGTCGTCTACACCGAGACCGTTGCGCCGATCCCCAGCGTGCAGGGTGAAGATCTGAAGGCGCTGGTTGCGGACATGCACGCGGGCAAGGTGCAGTGGCTGGTGATGCTCGGTACCAACCCGCTGTACAACGCGCCGGCGGACCTGGACTTCATCGCCGGCTTCAACCGCGTGCCCAACAGCGTGCATCTGGGCTCGCATCTGGACGAGACCGGCTTCTACTCCACCTGGCACATCAACCGGACGCATTATCTTGAGAGCTGGTCGGACGCGCGCGCCTATGACGGCACCATCAGCATCCT
>Ga0116230_10002797_pt1 | contig 16862 bp, 12 predicted proteins | sample S1TSphfallax_3_FD_88678 | JGI IMG/M metagenome (GOLD analysis project Ga0116230, IMG submission 88678) | Host-associated microbial communities from peat moss isolated from Minnesota, USA - S1T2_Fd - Sphagnum fallax MG | ecosystem: Host-associated > Plants > Peat moss > Unclassified | place...
ACAACAATTTTTTATGGAACATGATGTTTAATCAAATAAAATAGAACATAATGATAACATAAAGGAAAATACACATAATTCAATATGCATTGACATTTATAAAAGAAATCCAAGATTTTCCCATAATTCCATGTTTAGTTGTAAAAGGTTATGTTTTTCAAAATAACTTGAATGTTTTTCAAATCAATTGTCAAGGCAACTTTCTATTTACTTTCAAATTCAAATAGAACCTAGTTCAACATCATAAATATGTACAAGTTGTTTACATAATATTAGTGAAAATAAACCACCTTTATATCAAACACCAAATAAAGTTTTTAAAAACAAAATCATTCCATCATTCCAAAAATTAACATAATTAGAATCATGTTTTATTTCACCATGTTTTATTTTTGCTCAAATTTATAAATCACAAAGGTATGGGAAATATAAGATGCATGGTAATGTTATTAATGTCCTTGCAAATGTGAATCAAACTCAATCAATATTACCACGTTTACCACATGATGGTGCAAAAATAAGCGTGTTTTTTAAACGACATTTTGAATGCAAATCACCCTACTAATTATATGTTAAGAAATGTTTGTCCAAATATGGTGATGGTCACTTGATGAGATTTAATTGAAACACCATTATAAAAAAATTTGAATGTTACCATTCATCATCAATGGGCAAGTTTGTTTACTTGCATATGAATTTAGAATCTCAAATTTCGACTTATAATAATGCATCATTTGATAATTGGATTTTTTCCTCAGTCACAAGGTTGTAATATTTATGATGTGATAGCAAAGTTTTTGTTCTCAATTATATGCATTTTTAATCATATCGAATTTGTAAGAAATTAAATTTTGATGATTAATTATTTTCATTGGAAATTTGTTTTTCAATAATTTTTAACAATGTTTTTTATGTATATGTATTGAAGAATTTTGTATTACTTTGGGATTTTTTGTTTAATATCAAAATATCATAAGAATATAATAAACATGTGTATTGAAATGTTTGAAACTTGTGATATTTTGCTTGTTGATGCCATATAATTTTGTTGGTTTGAATAACATTTTTAGGATTTCTTTTTATGAAACCTACAACAATAAAATTAAACATTACAAATGAAAATGATCATCCCATATACACATGCACATAAATGTATATATACAATGCAAACATATGCACATGGTTAAACATATGAATATATATGACATTGTATCATATATTTTCAATATACAAATGTGTAGATGTATACATATCATGATATATACACATGAACATAAATCATATCACATGACGTATTTTAAACCCATAATCATTCAAATAAATGTGTATATGCATCATGATATTATGTGTATATGATCTTATAAAAATATGTGTATCATATCATTTAGGCATTCTCACTAAGCGGATGTATTTATGATGCAAAAGCATTGGGAAACACCATCATGAACCTTTCTTTTACAAAAATAAAAGAAATAAATATTAGGAGAGGGCTTATGGTAAAGTCTCCCCAAGGCGAGGAGACAAAATGATACTTCAAAGAAAAATATGCAAATAAGAAAGATAAATTGGATCAAGTTTTAATGCGTTAATGGAAGGGTATGTCTAAAATATTAGTGACATTCACTAATGTTCGAGCTTAACCAATGGAAAAATTGTAGCACAAAATATATCTTCTTTTCAAAAAAACAAAAAAATCACACTAGTGAGTTAAAAAGTTCTTATTTGAGTATTTATTTATTTCACAAAATTGTGAAAACATTTTGATTTTGAAAAAAAATGCAAAAATTATTTTACTATTTGAAAAAATTACAATTTCACAAGCTCCAAAAAGAAGTTCTTGAAACATCCCAATAAAAATAAAATAAAATAATTTTTTGCAATTATTAAAGTGAAATTTATGAAAGGGATTATAAATGTTTTTCCTCGTTCCCAATTAATGTTTGTTTTACGCAGGAAATTTTTGTCAAAGCTTGTAGAATAAAAAAATAATTTAATATTGTCATAAGATTCTTGTGTTGTTTTCAATCCCCTTTTCATGCAACCATTTAATGGTAAACATTTTTATGGGATAGTAATCAATAATGCAACATTTGAAATTCAAAAAAAAATAAAATCAACATACCCAATACAATAAAATCAATTTTCCATAAGTTCTTCCAACTAAAAATGACCAATCAATTATTTTTATTCTACAATACAAAAAAAAATCAAAGAAATTACATTTTTTTGTGTTTTTTTCTCAAATGTTTTTTGTCAAGTTGCAATTTTTTTGTCAAAATAAAAAATTAGTAAAAAAATAACATAGGTTGAAAACTCAACATAAAACCCAATTGGAACCCCAATTGAAACTTGGGTTGAAATCCTAGAACAAAACCCAGTTAAAACCTAGATTGAAAACCCAATTGAAACCTAGGTTTAAAACCCGATATGAAACCCAGAGGAAACCCAGGTTTAAGACCCAGTGTTAAACTTAGTTGAAAATTGAATTAAAACATGGGTTTAAGACTTGATATGAAACCCAGAGGAAATGTAGGTTTAAGACCCAACGTTAAACTTGGTTGAAAGTCAAATTGAAACCTAGCTTTAAGACCCGATACGAAACTCAAAGGAAACCCACATTTAAAACCCAGTGTTCAACCCAATTAAAAGTCGAATTTAAAACTTATTATAAAATTGGGTTCAAACTTGGGATAAGACCAAGAATAAAATTTGGTTGAAACCTAAGTTTAAGACCACATATAAAACCCAGTTGAAACCCCAATTGAAAACTAGGTTAAAACCTAGGTGAAGATTTGACATAAGATAGGGGTGGAAATGTAGGTTGAAAACCCCATATTAAACTAAGATGAAACCCAAATTGAAACCCAAGGTAAAGACCTAACATAAGACCTAATTGAAACTCAATAAAAAACCTAATTGAAACCAGGGTTGAAGCCTAGGTTGAAAATTGGGTAGAAAACCCGATTAAAATTGGGGTTGAAAAATGAATCAAAACTAGTGTTGGGTGATTTTCGAATCTTGACCCAGTTCTCAACCCGGTTCTCATAATGAGAATTAGTTGACATGGTTGATTGTGAAAACCAAATGGAGAACTAATCTCCGATTTTCACATGAATGAAAACTGGTTGTGAATTCTCTTTATTTTTTATTTTGGAGAATTGAACAAGTTCCTACAAAACCATGCATACTATTTTTTATAGTTTAAGGCTTAGGGTTCCTAAATAGTCGCCACTACTTAAGGAAGCAAAGGCACTATTTAGGGTTAGGGATAAAAAATGTGTATAAAAATGAAACCCATGCTTCATTTTTTGTCACAAATTATTTTATTTTTCCAATGTTGTAGGTATGTTCATTTGTGTTTGTTTGATTATTATTCTTGCTTTGTGTTGCGTCCCTTTAGAACCTGGTTTTTAGAATTTAGTTTTTTTTTTCACATTCCTCTTACACTTCTATGTACTCATGGTGTTGCTCTTTGTGTTGCTCTTGTCGCATTGCTCTTCTAGTGTTGTTCTTCACATTGTTCTTGATGTGTTGCCATTATTATCGCGCTATTATTCTTCACATGTTACTACTCCTCTAACAATGCTAATCATCGCATGTTGCCATTCCTTTCACGTTGCCACTCCTTTTATGTTGTTGCTCTTTACGTTGTTCATTTCAGACTATAGTTTGTGCACTGTTCCTCCCATGCAATTCCTCTCATGTTACTCCTCCCACATCACTCTTTTCACGATGTTCTTCCAATACTGCTCCTTTCACACTACTCCTTTCGCATCACTCCTTGCACATTATAGCTCCCGTGTTGTTCTTCACGCACGTTCCTTGTACGTTACAATTCATGCACTACTCGTCGTGCATTGCCCTTCTTGAGCTACAACTATAACTCTTCTTCTCATGATGCAACACCTTTCCCATAATCATTCCTCCCACACTACTTTTCTCAAATACCTAGTATTTGTTACCATTTTCATGATTTCGTTGTTGTTCCTTTCGCATTGTTGCTCCTTTGTTTTGCTTGGTTAATATGGTAATTCCCCCCTGCCCTTACCATGTGTAGGTCAGAGCTTAGAACTTTGACACCAACTCAAGCACCAAAGGTAAGTTACATTGCATGTTTTTATTTTTATTTATTTTTTTCATAGTTGGAACTTTTTTTTTTTTTCGTTTTTTTTAAAATGTTGTTTGTTGTTTTTTTTCGTTATGTAATTATTTTTTAATTGATGTGCTTTGGTTTTTTTTTGGCAATATTTTTTAAATTTAAACAAAAATTATAAATTTTTTTCACCTAAAAAACCTATACATTTTCCAACTTTATAATCCCTAATCCCTAAATTTTTTCAATGAAATACTCATATCTTATTTTTCTATAATCTTAAAAGATAGATTACATTTCGTAATTGTTTGTAAATGTTTTTAGTATTTGATAAATAACATTTTTTAATTTTTTGTAAATGTTAGTTTCTTGTCTTTTATTTTATTTTTTATCATCTCGTACATTTTTTTTTCTTTTTTTTCATTACTCATCAAGGTAATAATTCTTAATCACAAAATAAATTTTTTTTAATCAAAAATTTAAATAATAATGGAACAGTCTTCGAAAAATGAAAATACATGTGATGTGTTTATGATTGAGATATAAGATGAAATGTTGGTAGAACTTAAAGAAATGGTCAATCTTCAAACAAAATGAAATAGAAATTTAGAAATGAATGAAAAGAAGTTATATGCTCAAAGAACATTTTGAAGAGGAAATAGTATAAGCACATTGTATTGGACATTTTATTGTGTTAATGATAACAAAGAAGTTAATGCAATGGCTCCTCAAACTATGTGGTGTATTCTTTGTCACAATAATCCAATATTGAATGTAAATCCAAAAACACAAACTAGGAAAGGATTAATCATATATAATTCATCTAATGGCATAGTGGCATTGAAGAAACAAATCAATTCATATCATCCTAATATTTTTTAAAAGTTTGAAAAAGAAATTAATTGTCCTTTAAGGGAAGATGAAAGACAACCTTCCAAAAAGAGATCCAATGTTTCTTCTAATTCCATATCTAGTTTTTGTGTTATAAAAGAACCTTTTAAGAAAGATGATGTGTAGCTAAATTAATTTCTAGAAGATTTAACTATTTTAATTGTCAAAAATCATCTTCCTTTACAAATTGTTGAAAGTAGTTGGTTAAAAAGATTCAGTATGCATTTGTGTCCTAAAATTGTTTTTCCTTCCTAGAAGAACAATTTTCTAATGAAATACTCCCGAATTAATGGAAAAAACCAAACAATTATATGTTTTACCAACTTTAATAAAATGACATTGTACAACTGCAAGCTTTGATTTGTGAATGTCAAAAGCTAAACATGATATTTTTGCATTTTTAGGAAATGATTAGTAGCCAAAGCATATTACCCTTGGTTTTTTTGAGCCAATAAACACTACCAAACAGACTTTGGTTAAAAAGTTGACAAAATTGTTGGACAATTATGCATTGAGGGAAGTAATAATTACTTATGTCAAGGATGAAGGATTTAATCTAAACACTATGACTACAACTCTAAAATCAATTGTAAGATGTGATATGTTGGGTTTGGAGGAAAGTTTCTAGGGCATTTGTTTTGGGCATGCAGTTTCCAAGGCTTGTCAATATGTTACAAAAGAAGAAAAAGCTTGCAAAGACTTATGATATGTGTTAATCAAATTTGCTCAAGCAAATTTGTAGAAATGCATAACTTGGCCAAAAAAATCTAGAAAGGGTAGGCAAGAATGGAAAAAGGCATGTGCAAATTCAAGGCTTCCCCCTTAGAAATTAAATATTCCAATTAGGACAAGGTAAATTTTTTGTTTTGTAGACTTTTTTATGTTAACATTTTTTGTCAATATTTTCTTTGCATAACATTTTCTTCACTTTTTTTCAACTACTATTATGCATAATCTAACATTTTCTTTACTATTGCAGATTTGCCAACAAAGTTATCCTTTTCCAAGAAGCTTTGTAGTTTAAAGAAGCAATTATATTATGTTATAGTAAGCCAAATTCTACAAGAATAAGTGCAAGAGTACCACCTCCTTTGACATGGAACATTGGTTGCATCATTGTTGACTCTCTTGGCCCTGTTGTGTCTCCTTGTATTTTGACCCAATCTAGGGGTCATTGGTTGTTAAATGATGCACTAAATTCTACAATATCCATGAATCTAAAATTTAGAAATGAAATGGATTCTACAACCTTTGACAACTTAATGGAAGAAAATGGAAATGTTGTTTATGAGTTGTCATGTTTGGACTCCAACATAAAGAAGGAAGTTATTCAAGTTTTGGATTCTTTTCTTTCCTTTTTTAAAAAAGATGAGGAAAAGAAGGCCCATAATATGTTTTCTTTAATGTTGGACCCTAGATTTAAAACTCTTTGTCTTGTGTCCTCATTTATTGGTCTTGAACAAAGTAAAGCAATTGTTGAAGCATATGACAAAAATTATTTATTTCTTATGCTTCTAAAATGTTATTATCATTTGCATCCATTAGTTGAATCTGAAAAGGTTGTTGTTGATGAAAGGGTTGAAAAGGACAAGAATTTGGATATCTTTGAGATGACAACTAGCACCAGTGAGCCAATAATGGAATTGGTCAATAGAAAGCTTCTGATTTTTAAGCATTATCCAGTGGATGTTAAAGACATCAAACGTCCACTATAGTGGTGAGAAAAGCATGAAAACATGTTTCATACAATTTGTTTTTGTGCTAAAAAAATCTTAGAAATAGTTGGATCTCAAATTGAGACAAAAAAAAAAAATTCATTAGCTGGAATTCTTACTAGTCTTAGGAAATGTTGTTTACAATCAGAAAATTTGGATAAATTGATTTTTGTAAGCAAAAATTGGGCCAATGATCCTAGGATAGGTTGTAAATCCCCTTCTAGTTTGACGAATTTTATCGAGAGTGTTCTTATTTAGAAGAAGAGTTTGAAGGAGCTTTTGAAAGGGACAAAGTTGTGGAGTTATAAAATTTGAATAATGTTTTTCCAAATTTCCATGTATTTTAAGTAATTTTTTAAGTTTAAATAATTTTTTAAATAATAAAGGAATTAAATAATTATTAAATTAAATATTAATTTCAAAAAATAAAGAACCAGATTATGAGAAGCGGTCAAGAGAACCAACTATTATCATATATGCAAGAGCCGCCCTATTTGAGAACCGGGAGAGTTTGGAGAAAAAAAAATCCTAAAAACCTGATCGGTTCTCACCAGCCCAAAATATATATATATGAGAATCAATCAGGTTTTCATAACATAATGTAAGTACCAGAACCAGCAGGTTCTCAATAAAAGTGAAAACCACCCAACATTGGTCAAAACTTGGGTGGAAAACCCAAGTTGAAGCTGGGTTGAAGACCCAATATAAAACTTGTTTTCAACCCAAGCCAAGTTGAAAACCCAGTATAAAGCCTGGTTGAAACCCGGGATTAAGACTCTATATGAAACCCAATTGAAAACCCGGTCTAAAAACTTGGTACCAAACCTAGGTGGAAAAACCCGGTACGGAACCTAGTTGAAACCCAAGTTAAAAAACCGACAGAATCTCAAAATTTATTACATTTTGAAAACACAAGAGATTTTATCTTTTTGTTTTTTTAAAACATCCTAAAATTTGAAGCACAAAAATCTATAATTCCTAAGTAACAAAAACACCAAAGTAGTTGGGTACTTAGAACACACAAAAATTAAAATTAACCTCAAAATTCAAAGTTAGCAAGTGGTGATAAAAACAAATTTCAACATTCACAAGTGTCTATGGAGACACTTGGGAGGCTAGTTTACATGGGGAAGGTACATGTACAATTGAGTTTCAACTTGGAGTTTCTCAAAGGTGGTATTTTAAATGTTATACAATGACATTCAACAAAATTGAAAACAATGAAACTAAATAAGAAGAAAAGAGTTGAAGAAGATAATTTTGGAGAATATTTGATGATCAATGAAATTTGCACTTTTCTCTTTTAAGGCCTTTCTTTTTTAAAATGTTATTTAAATTATAAGTTCCATTTCCAAATTGTTATAGTTCTTAAAGTAAGAAAGATGTTTCTTTGTAACTATGGTTGGGAGCCTAATCATCAATTTAAATTCATCATGGTTGTGAGTTGTTAGTGTGAAATGTTCCCAAAGTTTCCATCATGGATATAAATTGTTTATGGCAAAAATTAAAATTTTGATGCATATTTCCAATTGAAGTATTGCATATCATTTATATGCAAATTATTGGAATACTTCACTTTGGTAATGACCCACTCACTACTAAAAAATGAAAGTGGAAGGACTCTTTTGCATTTTATTGATCCTAAACTTTGTTGTCATTATGGGCAAAATCATTCTTTGATGGGGGTTGATTGTATCACAACGTAATTCTAAGTGTGTCACATGTTAATGAACAATTAGTATTGTATCAATGACACTATTTCATGGTTGCAACAACTAGCAAATTTTTGTTGAACATTTTTGAGTGTGTAAATTGTAAACTTTGAATTCAAAAGTGGGTGTTGGAATCTGATTCATGGATGTTTAGATTAGACTAGATTTTAGACTAAAGTTTCAAAGAGAGGTAAATTGGGTGTAGAAAAAGGCTTAAATTCTAAGGGTTAATCAAATATATGATTTTGTAATGAGTGTTCAAGGATCAAAAGTTAGGTTTGTGCATTGATGTAGTATGGATTTCGAAATGTTTTCAACATTGTGAGTTTTAAGTTGGAAGCACAAATTGAAAGTTGGAATTCTTTGCCCCTTTGTCCCCTTTTTTATGTTCATGGTTGGGGATGGGAAATAAATGACTATTGGATTTTATAAATATTGTTCAAAAGTATCTTTGGGTGGTACCATTAGGAATCATTTTAGGGAATGATCAAACTAATAAAACTGCTCAAATAATATTCCTAACATTTTTTGCTTAAATGTTTTGTAGTCACAAATTTATTTTCTTAGGTTTATCCATTGCCCTATTGCATGCCAAAGTATATGATTTAAAATTTTCATTGGAATAAGAAAGATGTGGATTGTTACAAATGTATTTTCCTAATTGCAATGGCCCTTTTCAAAATCACATTCTTAAACTTTGGAAAATTCATAATTATATTATATCTATTGAATTAATTAAGTAAAATACCATCAAAGGTACTTGGAAATTATATCTCAAAAAAAAAAAAACATATTGCAACTTGTGTTCTTGACCAAAAAGTTCAAGGAAAGTAAACATTATTACATTTTTTATTTTTTTATCTCATTAAAATTTCAAAATTTACACAACTTGAAGATTTTTTTGTCACTAATAAATTCTAATGAAATTATTTATTTATTTTTTTATATTTTTGAAAAATTGAAGGGTCCAATAAAATGAGGTTATGACATTTTAGCAATGCCAACCAAGGATATTTTTATTTTGCTAGAGGCCCAAATAAGAAATATGGCTGGAGTTGCTCTTACATAACTGGGCATTCCAATTAATACCTTTTTAAAATGTATGGCCAAATTGTTTGGGTTCAACCTTAATTGGAAATTTGGAGTCAAAATTTCCCAAGTTCTAAGTTTCAAATTCTTAAATTTCCTATCTTGATTTTTATTTTTTTCCCAATCTTAGTATATCATAGTGCCATGACAAGTTCAACATTTCAATGTGGAACAATTGTTTTATATTGAAAATTCCATATTGAAATCTTAAATATTCCAAAATATTCTAAAATATTCTATATTTTCCTTCACAAATTATGGCTTCTTGAAAAAAGAAATTCCTGAAAACTTCAAAATTCCTGAAAATATTATAATAAATGTTGAAGTTCCCATGGTATTATGGTATGAAACTTAGTTAATCTACCTAAGTTTGAAATTTTCAACTTGTTGATTTTCATTTCTTGAAAGTAACTTTATGTGAAAATGGTGGCACAAGTATGGTTTATGTCTTGTTTCACTCAACATTTATCCCTACCGTTGCACTAAAAAAAATTGTGCTTACACTTTCCCAAGGTTTAGACAGGATGTTTGTAGAGTGAAGGTTAGTAGGTATATCCAAAAATAATAATAATTCCAGGGGCCAAAATAAATTCACCACCATTTCCAAAATTCACAGCTAGTTGAGTTGAAGAGTTTGAATTCATTGTCACTCATGTTTGAACATATCTTTCTAGAGGAACATTGAAAGTGAGCAAACCAAACACACAAACCCACACAAGGATTGCCCCCAAAAGCCTTAACCATTTAAGCAAAGCATTGTATCTTGAGAAGGGGAAACAACAACAACAACATAAATAATGATCAATATACCCTTATCTTAACCCTAAAGGATCCCATGATTAGTGTTGGTGATTAAGCTAGTGCCCTAGAAATGGGGCATTTCTAAACTAAGTGTGCCCTTCTTGACGAGGCCTCTTACTTCGAGAATGCCATGCTCCAAGGGCATTGCAAGGTGTAAAAGTGCAACCATCAATTTTTTTTCAGCACGGCCCAGATTGCACAATGAAAGCAGCCCCAATATGGATAGAATTTATTTTTTTGAAATGCCCTTTGTATGGGCATATATAGGGCATATATTATTCTACCATACACAAGCTGGCCCACTTATTAGCTTCCTAAAATTATTATTCGGGAAATTTTGCTTCATTAACATATTCTCAAAATACACTAAAATTTTTCAAGGACGACTTTTAGAAATCCAGAGCAAGGGTGAACTGGCACCCGCACCAAAGCCCAAAAAACAATAGCTATGGACTCATAGACCCTGATTTAGTCTAATCACGGGATATTTGTAACATTTAGAAACAATTTGAATGTGTTTTGGGGGTTTTTAGTTTTTACCATGGTAGTCAGAAGCCTATTTAGTTGGATTTGCCTATTAACAAAATATGAAAAGGAAAAAAAAAAAAAAAACATCATTACATAGTTTTGGGTACCCTAGTTTTGAACCCATGTATAGAAATGTGACAATTTCTAAAGATTTTTTTTAAAAAATAAATTTTAGATTATTTGTTTTCAAAAATTCATTGAATTTGTGATAAATTGTATATAAATTTGACAACAGTGCGAAATTTTGCACAAAAAATGAAGGCCAGTCCCACCTCAGAAAAAGCCTGAAACCCGTGACCCATCCAAACCCATTACAATCATATGCAACAAGTGAACTTCAATTGCCAATAAAACTTTTGTTCCTGTATGTTGAGAGTTTGAGAGATGACAATTGAGAACAAAAAAGAATTGGGACACATTGGAAAGCATGAAAAGACAAAAACAAATAAATTAAAAAAACACCAACAATAGACTAGGAATCCATTTATCAACATGGCAGTTGAAAAGACAAAACAAATGCAACAATTTGCTCTCACAGACAAAACAAACAACATGAGAATTTTGTGACAATTTGCTCTGAAAGATGTGCTCATTGTAAGACATTAAACATCCCCTTATGAACTTTGCAGTTCACAAGCAAGCACATTGATGTTTATCGTGCTTCAATGTTGCATTTATCACAAAGCACAGTAAATGCAACATTGTTGTTTAGATGACAACAACAACCAAAAAAACATGAGTAAATTGTTATTTCCCAACATTTATATTGGTATTTTGTATCATGTGTTTTGCATTTAAAAGACAAAAAGCTAGAAGACCCTAATTGCATGTCCCATTTGGCTAATACCTAAATAGCCATATACTCTCAAAAAAATTTAATCCGAATTTGATCACCCTATTAAACCAAAAACTATTGGAGTTGATTTTTAAAATTTTAAACAAAATCCAAATCACCTCAATATATTAATTGACAAAGTATTTATTTACCATTCAAAGCATTTCTTGTCCCAACTTGTCATATATTTAGTCTACGATTTTGAATTTAGAAGTTTATGGGAAATGGTGTTGAAGTTCAAGTAGCAATAGTAATGCATAATTCAACAAAATGGATTAATGATAAAAAAATTTAATTACAGGTTTTAAAAATGAACCATTATTATAACAATTACAAAATATGCAATTGATTAGAGTTGCAAGTTCCAATATACTCAAACTCTGGGGAGATGACGATAAAAATATGAATTTATGAAGTAATACTATTTTCAACCATTTGAAAAGTAACTCATGTTCTATGCGGAGTTGGTTTGATCAGGTTCTTAATATGTTCCCAGGTTCCCAATGTGTTCCCCAAGGGTGTTCCCAATAGCACCTCGCTTTAATCCCATATGTTTTGCCCAAAGTCCTCCCCTTCTCACCTATGTAGCTGGGCCAAAGAGGAAGGCACTTCATCTTTCCATGTAATCTTCTGTTTTTGTGAGTCTTAATAGTCTGAACTTTTTTTTGGCAAAGGGCCAATCAAATTGGCACATTGGGAAAAAAGAAGTTGGACTTGTGAGGCATGCCCAACTAATTAATATGAAACACAATAAGACAATGCTCTTGTTACTAAAAACGTGAATCTTAAATAATTCTCATTTAACAACCCTCATTACACCAAACTTCACATTGAAATTTGGATTCATCTTCAGGTGCAAACTCAATTGATAACTCAATTTCAATTTGAACAATTGCTTGCCACTTGTGTACTCAATTGAGAGGTGATTTGTCCAAGTTTCACACTCTCAAGAAGCACTTGGATGTGTGCTGGCTTGGTCCATATTATATCTCTAGTGCATCTCTATCCATGTTTTGCAATTCAATCCAGTCCTTCACTTTCTACCTAGTAAACAATCAGCATAAAATCAATCATTATATTTGATTTAAGAAGCAACCCACCTTGTTCAAAGAAAGAAATTTGGGTTCTTTGGGGAGAAGAAATGAACTGAATTTCCAACAATTTTCTCTTTATTGAAACTATAGAGATCACCTTCTTGTCCTTCATCCTCTATTGCATACTAGCAAAGCCTTTAAAAAGCTCAGACACTTTGAGATCGCCCTAACAAAACCCCACAAGATGTCACCATGGTTTTTTCAACATAAACCCTCGTTCAGCTTACAGCAAGCCCGAACTATTAGTGTCATAGCCAAGTTCCATAAAACATCTACATGAGTTCAACATGAATCCAAAAACAATGCATGCCAATTGAAGGATGCCATGCTGAATGACTTGTGATTTGAATAAGTGCATCTGATTGAGGTTTTGCAGGATCAAATTCAAACCTCTTCAAATTGATCCCCATTGAAACCATTGATGATTTGTTAACAGGTAGCCAAGCTTGTAGGTCAAGGTAGCTTTTTGAGATCAGTAAGAACTTTGAACATGCCCTCCTCCACTTGAAGATCCTGACTTGGAAGACCACAGAATGGGGCATCTTGAACATGTTAGATCTTTCATTGGTGGAGGATGTGAAACTCACTAGAGCTTTGAAAAATGGATCCCTGTTGCATGGTTGTCCTTTAAATATGGCTAATGAAGAGGATTGGGGATTTGCAAACAAATAACCCATTTTGGCTAACCCTTGTGTTGTGAACTTGGTAGTGGATGATGTTCACTATACTTAATCCTTGCAAAAGAAGAACCCATTTTGGCTAACCCATGTTGTGTTTGTGACTTGGTAGTAGATGTGTATGATACTTGATCCCACCTTTTGATTGGGTTTGGTCTTTGCTAACTAGCAAAATTTGTGCTAGTTCTCCTTTAGGCCACACATCTGTTCACACCCCAAAGAAAACCTCAAGTATTCTATTTTGTTTTTGCTATCAGGACCCACAAGTAAAAATGCCTTAGCTGTGAAGTCAACATTGAGAGTATAGTTCATTACCTTTGTCTTTCTGTGATGCCAATTCCATTGAGGTAGGCCAAGAAAGAGCTTGATATCTTCTTGTTCTTAGCCACTTGAGTCTTCATTCCTTTACCACTGCAAACAGCTCACCCTAGGATACCTTTGTACTTTGTACCCATTGAATTGATCAACGTCAACTAGGATATCAACCAGTCACTACAGAAGAAAGAAGCTTTGCAAAAATATTCCCAACACCAAACACCCACAATTTGATTCTTTGGCATAGCTTGAAGGCGACAAAACAAGTACATATTTGGTCACACATGTTGATTGATTGCATTCCTCCAAGCCCAATGCTATCTGGCCATGATTCTAGCACTTGTCTCAGCACATTGGCCACAACTTGTAGGTTGAGGAAATTTGATATAGCTGACCCTTTTATCTGGATAGGCTTGAAATATGCTTTTAACATGAGTCAATACAAGCAAAACATTGAGTCAATGACAATGTAACAAGTGAAAGTTCACATTGCTGTCTCTTTGCTTGAAGTTGGCACATATGAACCAACCACCAATATATTCATCATGGGAGTGCTCACATTGCTCTCTCTTTGTTTGGAGTTGCCACAACTGTACCAACAGGCAATATATTCATCATTAAGCACTTGTCACCACCATACCAAGCAATTAACCACTTTTGAAAAAGATCAATCTCTAATAACTAAACATCACATTCATGTTGGATGTATATGTTCACATTCTTAAACATGTTTCACAAATTGTTAATACCGGTTTGGTAATGCTTGCTCACATTGTCAAAATTGATTGGTGCAATCAAAGCCTCAATCAGCTAAAAATTGTAACCACCCACAAAATGTTCAAAAGCCTTTACAGTTTACAGTTTGCTCTTTTACCTGAAAAAACTTGTCAGCTCATCAACCATCCACAGAAAGACTACCCGATTTGAGCAAAGAAAACCCATAATGCTCATTATGATGCATCAGAGATCAAAAATACAAATTTACAGCTAAAACACAATCACCACCCAAAACATAAAAATATACATAGTTCAACTGCTACATGCTGAGAGGTCCACATAAAATCAATCCTCTGTCACGCGTCTATTTTTAACCATGTTCACTGCACACCTCATCTATTTGAGTTTCAAGGAAACCCGATTTTGCTGCCACACTTAGGCAAACGAGATATAGATTGTTCCAGAAATCACTGAGGATCCCAAAAAAAAGTTAAGACATCAAAATTTCAGCTAGCGCCAGATCGTTCCAATTATCACTCATCATGATCTGCTTTTGCCCATCTGCAAAAGAATCTTGAAGAGAAGACAATAGTTTCTAAACAATGCAGTGTAGGAAAAAAAGAAAAAAGAAAGAGTTGTCTCTCACCCAAGAATTCCATCATTGGAGCAAAGCCATCAAAAGCCACAAGACTTGGTGTGACTGACATTGGTCTGAAAGCATTCTGAAACATTTGGATGGCATAAATGAATGTAATCGCAGTCGCACCCAGAGTGATTGCCAGTTTTGCATGTCACTGTGAAACCCTCCTTGCAAACCGGCTCTGCAGATTGACATACTGGAAGAAAACATAACAAACATTCACAAACTCAAATATTGCCCTCAAATGAATTAATAAATTCTCATTCAATCTGGTGGGTACCAACTGTGGCAAGTTTTTTGGTATACAAAGTAGCTGTGTACATGAGACTTACATGGTGGAATAAGTGCCTGAACTTCTTCTACACTCTGTGATTCTGCAATCTGCAATGAACAAATGGCTCCTGTTGGCAATGAGAAACTATAGCTACGAAGGACCAGAATTTGATATAAAATACAGTAACAAAAAAACCTGATTAGGTTTATCACTTGAACTCAGAGACCAGCAGTCTCTGGAATTTTGGTGAAGATTCAAGAGTCTTTAACAATTTGTTTACCTCTTGATTTTGGACTCTGCTCAATTGGGCAATCCACGACCAATTCCTGCTTGCTTCTGCACACAGTCTCACAACCAGCTTAATAGTCATCATCATCATCAGCAGCAGCAGCAGATGGAGGAGCATCAAGCCATGAGCCACCTAGTTTGTTTTCATGTGTTCAGTCCCAACATTAAGATGTGAAGCAAACTAATGTAGAAAATTATCCTCAAGTGATCACTGGATTTTCCAAAATGGTGGAACCTAGTTAGGGTTTACCCGCAAGGAGCAGAAACAACACAAGACCTCCCAACAGATCCCTGACATGCATTGCTCCAGATATATAGGTATCAAAACCACTTCCAGAGATTTTGTTCCTCAAAATGTGTCTTTTTAGTCTTGGCCTTGCACTCACTACTTGTAGAGCTCTGATAAGAAATGCAAAAAATGCCCAAATATCAGCAAACAACAATTCTTCAAAAGCTAGAAGCTGGAGAGATGAATCCAGATCAGCTTCCAGTTGCAAAAACAGTATCATTTAGAGGTTCTACCTACTACTGTAACATCATGCGATCTAGTACCTCTAAATAGCACCTACTGTTGTTGCCAAATCAAAAGAGAGAACACCAAAACAGTATCAGAAACCCTAATTCTTTACTTTTTACAAATATACAGCAAATGAAACTAGTTGAGCTGGATCTTAACAAACCCCAAATAGAAATAAGTAGGTACCTGGAAAAAAAATGCAAACCAGAACTTGACCCAAATCTCTTAAGTCAATGATTACTACTACTACTACTACTACTCATCAAAAGTAAAAAAGCAGCTTATGGTGAGCTTGACTATTTGTAGAATGGAAATAATGGGTTGCACACAAATAGACTTTTTTCAACTCCAAAAATCTCATTATGAAGTTTAGAAACACATTACACAATCACTAAACTCAGCAAACAGGCAGACTGACAAAACCTATCTACCCAGCTAGCTAATAAAAGCACATTTCATTAAAACCTTCCTTATAGAGCAAGAAACTATTATCTGCAAAACAACAACAGCTCAGCTCAGCTGCAGACTAGACCTTGACCAAAATCTTCAGCTTCTCCAACTATCTATTTTGTATTTACAACAAAGCACAGATAATGCTCCCAGTAGTACTAACTATACCAACAAGAGAGAAAGGGTAAGAGGTCCATACTTCTTTAGATAGATGAGTGATGGACAA
>Ga0116230_10002804_pt1 | contig 16846 bp, 9 predicted proteins | sample S1TSphfallax_3_FD_88678 | JGI IMG/M metagenome (GOLD analysis project Ga0116230, IMG submission 88678) | Host-associated microbial communities from peat moss isolated from Minnesota, USA - S1T2_Fd - Sphagnum fallax MG | ecosystem: Host-associated > Plants > Peat moss > Unclassified | place: USA...
ACAAGGGACACCATTCTAATCTAGCAACACCCACAATGTATTAAAAACAAAAACATTAATATATTTGAATTCAATAAGCTATGAAAAGAGTATTCTTCCTATTGGCCACCATGTGATATATATAATAATAATAATAAATTATTAATAATGACAATCATGTGTTAGTGCTCCCATTAGTGACAAAGAAATTCAAATATTTGAAACTCAAAGAAAGGCCCCCATGCCAATCCAACAATGGCTACAATGTCTATGGATTTAAATATGTTATTTGTAATAACTTTTGTTTTTTTGGTTTCAAATTTTATACACCATTTTTCTTGGTGGCCACTAGGTGCAACATAATAGATTATTGAGTTTAAAAGCCAGAAATGAAAGGTCCAAATTCTAACTTCAATTACAAACACAATTATAAAAAATTCACACAAAGGACATTAATGCCAACAATGAACAGGAATCAATAAATTATTAATTATGAATATTAAGAAAAAATCATGAATTAAAACAGAAATTGCTTAAATAACACAACACAATCTGAAACCAAAAGTGAAATTAATTAAATGACAAAAAAACATTGAAAAATAATAATATGATCTTAATTTGTTAAGGAAAACATTCACATTGATGTTTGTTTGTTGGATCATTTGGTCTACAAGGAAAACATTATTAATATTTATTAATATCTATTGTTGCATTGAAATATTATGGTGGCCCCCAAACCATAATATGTAACTTCTTCAATGGCAACAATAGATTGAACCATGACTAGTTGGAGTTTATGAAAACTCATGACTTCGTACCCTCATGAAAGCTCAATGAGCTCCCAACTATGTGTTGAAGGATTGTGATGGCCCTATTAGGTTTCCAAAACTTTTGGCAAAAGACATTTAAACTTATAAAAAAATTCCCATTTTTGGGAATAAGTTTTTTAGTTGTTAGCAATTTTTATTAAAAAAAATTAATTCCAAATCCATTTAAGTACTATGATATTCCATGATTGTCCAAAGTCCAAAGATTGGGTCCAAAAGTTGATTTAGTTACACAGGGAGAGCACTCTAGAAAAGAATTCTCAAAGATAAGAAGTTCATATTAGTGTTAGGATTTTCTTTTCCAATTTTGTGAGGTAAGTGGACTAACTTTGCTGGTTGAAGCCATGGTCTAAATATGACAATTTCAACCATTTTTTCCCCTTGAAATATGGCAACTTTGCACCCTTTTTTTTCCAAATACAATGTTCAAAGGATTTGTAGATATGTTGTTTTGGTCACTGGTCAAGTGGAGAAATTTCGCCACCCCCCAAAAAAAAATTGGATATAGCTGAAAAATTATTTTTTTAATTGGAGAAATTTCACCCAAAAATAAAATAAATTTGGAGGGTTTCAATTGCCACTAGTGTGAAAATAATAATAATAATTGCCAGATTTTTATATTTGGCTTCTAGTGTGTATTGATGGATATAGAAGGTTGATTGAAGATTTGTACTTCATATTTGATTTATAGCCAGATTTGGCTAAATCTTCCTACGACTAATTGCCACATTAGGCTACATTAAAAAAGTCCTAAAAAGACATTGAAGTGAAGTGGCGATCATTGACAAGACAGTTCAGCCAAATTTGGCTATAAACCAGATGTGAAAATTAAAAAGTTCAAACTTCATGCTAGAATTCACTAGAGAAATCTGAAGATTTTTCCAAAGAAAAAAGTCTGAATTTGCCAACTACAAAACCCAAAGGAAAAGCACACATTTTTAGTCCTTTTGGGCGAAAAGAAAAAGAAAAAAGTAAAAACCATCTAAATTTAGCCAGAGAGAAAAAACTATACTTCAACTTGGGACTGGGAAGGTTGTTTAAATTTTCAAAGAACAGGTCAGATCCCATTTTTGGATTACTTGGACATGACGAAATGCCTTCAATGAATTTGTCAACAAGAGAGGAAAAGGGTGAACAAATCTGTACTGCGTGTTGTATTTGAGAAGGGTATAATTACGTGGTAGAAGTAAATGTCACAGTACCAATTACTTGGGAGCAAAATGATGAGGACTCGCGAGCAGTAGTAATTTTTTCCCAATTTTCTGATATTGTGTCATTGGCTAGCATCCCAATTAAATGGCGATACATTTTTAGAACCTACATAAATCAGTGTTTTTTTCTTTGGCAAAAACATTGCGAGGTGAGAAAGGGAGGTGCGAAAGGCACACATGATTTTTTTATAGAAAAAATGGGCCCAAGTCCTCACATTATGAGGAATTGTTTTTCTAAAGTCACCATATTCCAGAGAATAGGTTCCAATAAGTTGCCAAATTATAGGAGGTATCCTAAATTTTTCTACTTCTATCTGTGAGCTCTAGCCAAATTTGGCTAAATCCTCTTGTGCATGATCAGCAACCCACCTACTTCACAAATTTGGAAAAAAAAAATTTGGTCTAAATAATTAAGAAAATGTTACCAAACCAAAATCAAAGTCCAAATGTGAAGAAATTATTCCAAAATTTTGCTATTTTTTCCGAGAAGAAAAGAATATTGTGACAGAATATTTCCTTTGTATTTCCCTACCCGTGCCCCCCAAAAAAAACAAAAAAAAGCAAAAAAAACGCTGCGTGTCCAGAGCCCCTTTTCAAAGCGGCTTGACTATGAAACATTCTAATGAATTCTCCCGCCATGTGTTTTGCAAGAGTCGTAAGAGGTGGCTGGAAATGGCTTTAGTACGAGGGCTGTGATCACTCTGCACCAACACAAGAAGCTTGGTGAACAAGCCTGCCCTTACCGCTTCCAATTGAATTTCTGCATCCGGTGCAGAGCGGCAAACCGACCACAATGCTGCAAGTGCATGCTCGGTGGCAAGTTTCGATTGTCTCAACACAATTTTCACAAGAGCGGTGATTGCGAGAGGGCGATCACATACTGCAGCACGACCTTCAGCACATGCACACAGAAGCTCTAAGACACACACGGCTAACTCAGTGATCTGATTGTCACTATTGTCTGGCATCAGTAGAATCTTGTCCACTAACACGGGTACCACTCCGACATCGATTGCTTTCAGTCGGTTTTTCCTCGCTGAGCAAATGGCCACAAAGCATTTAAGGCTTGCAATGGCACCTTTAGGATTGCTATTCCCTTCTTTAAGGAGACTTACCAATCCCTCTAGCAATAGATCTTGTGATGCTACTGCAAGTTTAAACTCGACGTCGTGCTCTACTGCAGTAAGGTTTCCTAACAGACTTGCAGCGTAAACTCTGGATTCTGAACTGCCTTTTACTAGAAACCATTTTATGTGGTCCAGCTGGGTGGGACCTGTGAGTGCTTTCCTATTCTTTTCATTCATGGGAAGGAGAGCGAGTGTACCAAGAGCCTCTTCACACTCACACACACTTTCAGACATCATGTCCATACTATCCTTGTCAAGTTCTTCTCCTGGATCATCTTGATCCACATTTAGACGGACGTTTTGCAGGGATGCAAGCACCGATGCTAAGACAGGGACAGCTCCAGCTTCTAGCACGCACCTCCGGTTTTTCTCGCTCTCTCTGGCAAGGGAGTGTAATCTCTGAAGGTTGTCTAGCCGCATGTACCCATCTGTTATATCCTGCAGCGAGTGTTGCACTTGCAGCAGATCGGCTGGCTGCTTCGGTGTGGGTATTCGTTCTACACCCTGTGAAAGGTTCTTGACACACCACTCCTGGATGAGACGGCGGAGAGTGTGGTTGGGCGTCAGATCGCGGCTATGGACATGCTGCATCGTTGCGGGGCAAGTGGTGTTCCCATCATCAAACCATCTTTCTATGCTTACGCGGTCATAGGTAATTCCAGTGCACAGACTGACTGGATCACTCATCAAGTTGAGGGAAATTGGGCATCTAAAATATGGTGGAATGTTCGCAATCTCAAGCTTCGTGGGAGTCATCAAGCCTCAGACGTTAATGAATTGCTCTGTGCAAGAGATATATTCAAGCTCGATGTACGTTGGCCTGCCAATCAGAGGTGTCAGAGTTGATATCTAGTTGATAAACATTCTACAACTCTAGCCTAAAGCTTGCTCAGGGTTGATTCCTTAAAAACATGAGAGAACAGGCAGATCTACAAACTAAAGTGGACATTATTCTGATCAGTTGTCATCAGAAAAGAGTCTTCCTCAAGCTCCAGTGCAGCATGTTGCTTGATTCACAGCAAAAATCTCGCTTCCCTGAGTAAGCTACAAAGGGAAGCCATCCAAAATATTATAGGAGCTGGATCCAGGCTATTCCAAGTGACTGTTCTTGAAAACTGAATTGCTAAGCCTCTGGAATAAAAGAGTGAACAACAAACAGATGTACGTAGACCTAATCGCTGCTCAGTGCTGCACGAAGATCCTCCACACCAATATCTACCCACTAGCTCGAATTCCCCAAATTGATGAGTAGAGCCGAAAATATGATCAGTTGCAAAGTAATTGTTTGAGCTAATCAGCAGCAGCTGCAGAAAATTTTCTGAGTGCAGTATTGGGATCACGAAACACGAAGACCACAGTTCTCGATCCTATATATATATAAGTGAAACATAATGCTTAGAGTAGAAAGAGTTCACGTTTGCCTAGCATGACACACGACTCCATGACTCACTCTCCTTCCCATGTTTCCTGGTAACGATACGATTTTGTGGGCGGTTCTATTGCAAGAGTTCTAGAATTCCAGTCAAAGGCTCGAGCGCTGACAGTCACGTTGGATTCAATCAGAGATTACCGCCTATGTTCGTCGTCGTCGTCGTCGTCTTGAGCGTCTATTGGACATCCCAAGTAAACAAAGCCCATTTTGAATTCTGCACGAAAGTGATGCCAGCTTGGGCTTCTCCCACCCTTTTGACCGTCTAAATTTACCTTTTTTTTTTTTCCCGGGATTGTTTTGCCTTCAAAATACTAAACCTTTGTTTACTTGGGATGTCCAATAGAAATTGCTCAATGCGACTAAAAGCCATTCATAACTTCTTAAGTATCGCAAAAAAAAAAAAACACTAATCTTTTGGCAACTAACTTCAATTATGCCTTTACAAGCAGATCATGGACCATTTCCTGGTTTGATCTGGCCGTTTAAATGGCTTTATTCCTCAATTCTACACTCTCATTAAGGTCTGAACAAGTGTTGGGTGGATATATCCATTTAATTTATCAGCCAGATAAGGGTAAATGCAGATCTTCAAAAGATATATCAGCCAGGTAATGGTGAATAAGTTCAAACTGGATAAGTGTATAAAAGGTTTTGCAAAATTATCAATCTGGGTAAGGGTAATGATAAATGATTAAAATTTACCCTGTTTGCAAGGTAAATGTAGTGATTAAATATTTCATCATTTATCTTATGTGTACCATGTGGGTATAAGTGAGTAAATGTATGGTAAAAAAAAAACTTAGACAAGTATGGCACATTTCAAAATGAAGAAACATAACTATAACATTGTGATTGGCATTGCCAACATGAACACGATGAAATATCAAACATCGTAGGAGAAAATAACAAAATGTAGTCAAAACAATCAATAACTCTAAAAATATATTCAAAACATTTTTCAAACGGAAAAAATAGTGAAGTTCAAAGGGGTTCCAAGAGCATACCATAAGAGTTTTTTCCATAGTATTTAATGCGTTGAATGAAAATAAAGTGCTACAAGAAAATATATTCAATAATTATTCATCATAATTCAAACAAATCCATTATAATCACACACATTGCAAAATATGAAAATGTATATATGCTACATAATGATTTTGACATATATACCTTATATTTACCCTTTCCAAAACAATTACCCACCTTTATGTAAACTTTCAGTATATCCTAGTCGAGTAAAATAAAGATATGATAAATCTGAAATATTTACAGTTGCAAATTGAGTAGGGCAATTGAAAGATTAAAAAAACATTTACTAACAGATTAGGATATAATATTTATCTTAATTTATATTCATGGGTATATTTCAAGGTAATAGATTTACCCACCCAACATTGGTTTGGACCAATATGGATTAATTCTTTTTTTTTGTAAGAAAAGCTTTGATCCTGATCTTGACATTCAAGAAATTTTCTTAGGTTTTCTAGGTGTGGGTTGCAGGCATAGTTCTTCCAATTTCTATATCATGTGATTCTAGTTCTGGCATATTTTTCAAAATTGAAGAACCTTCTAACCTAATTAAATAACAGCATTTGATTTATGTACGCACTACACACTCCCCAAGATTACACATTGTATAAGTAGAAATTACAATTGAAGACTGAAAGGTAAGAAGTTCTAGAACTAATTAAAACTAATCATCTACCTCTAAAGTTCAACTTACTTGACATCTTTTTTTTTAAAAGTTCAACTTGCTTACTCAAAATAAGTTAAATTTGTGTTCAAAAGTTGCTTTTCATGGTTTCAATTTTCATTTTGATTCTAGCAAAAGGCTAGTTCTATAGCCTGGTTCTTTTAGCCAAAGGGGTACAGGTTTAAGTCTAAGTCACTTGAACTTGAACCTCTAACATTCCAAAATTGGGGAACCTATAGACACCAGTCTAGGCTAGTGTTGGACAATTCTTTGGTTTTGTCAAGAACCACCACCTCTAGGTTTTCAAATTTTTAGAAATCAAACAACCTCTGGCTCTGGTTTTTTGAAAAACATTAGGGGTTTTTATTCTGTAATACTTTCAGAATTTAGAAAAACTCCAATTCCCAGATTTTGAAATATTTGTTACCGATAATTTGTTATTCTAATTGCAGAGCCACCAAAGAATTGACAATTTAAGATAGGTTCTTTAACCAGTTCTTTGATGTTGTAAAACCCAGTTACTGGCTAAATATCTGGGCAGACCAATTTGTTACCCTTTCCAAAGCATTTTTGTGTCTCTCTACTATTTAGGGGTTAAGGGTCAAGAACAGTTTTATGAAACAAGAACCTATGGTCTAGGGTTCAGAACTAGTCCTTTGATTTTAGAGAGCCATCAGTGAAGGGTACACACCCTGTCATTACCCACCAGATCCATGTTCCTAAAAGCCAGAACCTCCCAACACTCATTTGGACAACTACATTGGCTGCCATCAAGTAAATTCAGATTGTCAGTCTGATTTCAGGATGTCTAGCACCAGTTGGGCAGTTCTCTTCTTTTTCAAAGCAACAACTGGCAGGTCAGGGCTGGTTGTATGGATCATTGACAGGAGGTTCTCAAAAATAAAAACAAATGGTTCTGACTATACAACCAGGTCTAGTGGGCTTAACTGCAAGTTCCCAAGAAGCATAACGCTAATTTTCACCTTTAACCTTGTTTCTAAAAACTCAAAGAACCGGGTCAAAGAACCTACCCTACCCTGCCATTCTTTTTATGTTCCTTTCATGAAACCCACCAGTTCTAGGAAAGTTTTCAAGCACATGAAACAGTTCAAGTTGTTTTGTTTCTGAAAATTTTCAACAAGGTGCAGAGATTTTGTGGTTCTGAAAATTTTCAAAAAACTGAAACAAGCTTACAATTCCAAAAAGCTTTAGGAAACCAAAACTGGAGGCTATGAACAAAAACCAACAAATATACAACACTGGTTACAACCATGTTGTGTAGTAATTGTGAATTTGGATCTGTGGTTTCAATTGTACTAAAGTGGCACCATGATCTGCCGTCCCCACTTGAGTCGACAATTTTCCATGGCTGCTACATTGAATAAAGGACAGCCTTAGTGGGTGACTCAAGGAGGCGCATGGTCACGAGTCACATACCTATTCTTTCTCTTGTACTTTAGCAGCCATTTTTCCTGTTTGTGACAACACGCGTCAGTTCTGGATCAAAATGTTCAATGTCGGAGAGACGTTATTTAATTGACAAGTACTCTAACTGTTCACAGTAGTTCTCAAGCATGTGGGCCAGATTGAAGCAGCACCAACCAGCCACCAGCCACTGGATGCCCATTCTGACTCTGTTGTGGACGGGTTTAGGGTCTCGGGTTAATATTTAACAGAGTTGTTAATATCTAGTTCCACCTTGGTTTCCCATCCTCTAAGAACTAGGTCCCATAGATAGGTAGGAGAACAGGTGCCTACAAGGTAAATAGATAGTTTATGCATAGCTAACAACCTGTGATCCAAAGCCCTTGTCATTGGTAACCATCCGTGTAGGATATAGAGCTCATATGCAGGTTCTAAACCTGGAAACAACTGAACATGTTCTAGTGCAAAATCTGCCTGTACAAAACATTATGTAGCATAAATTGGTCCTCCATAGTTTTCTACCACAAATTGGTCACGGAAAATTATGTGAGAAATTTGCTTGGGTTTGTGCCTGCCAATCCTCTTCAAAAAATGGCCAAATTTGTTTTGGGTGCGGGATCCAAAATAGTAAGTATTCTTGTAGTAAATCAAAACTGTAATATCATTTGCAGCTCAAGGGCTGGGACACACAGTGGACTAGATCAAGTTTGAAATTGTAGGAAGTAGGAACCCAGACTATTTGGTTTTTTTTCATTGCAGGAACTGGTGAAAAACAAAGGAGCAAAAATAGCTTGTTTTTTGCAAGAGGCCAGGAAGTTTGAAACGTGAGAGCTTTGAAGGTCACTGAGTGCTTTTGCCCGGAAAGATGGTTTGGAAACCAAACTTCAACATGTGCACTCAAGTAGATGGGTGGACTTTGAAGCCTTTAGGTTGGCTCCTTTGACCATAGGTAGGAAACTTCACACCCCTCCTCTCGCAAGTATACTTTTGAATGCCTTTTTCCAAAGAGAGGGATGAGGTGCACACCTTGATCCCTGTACAATTCATCATTCCTAAACTTTTCATGGAAACGATTTGTCCAAAATGGGATTGTAACCCCAAAATAGGTTTACTAGAGGTAAAGGTTGTAAATTTAAAAACACTGGGATTCAGGGGTAAAAGGAGGGGCAAGATGAAAATAAATTATTCAATTTATGGGCTTTATTTCAAGGATCTCTGACTAGGGGCATAAGTGTGGACTTATATGAATAATTTAGTTAAATATTTTGGGTTAAAAATGGAAGTGAATCATATGAACCTAAATAAATTAAAGGGATCAAAATTATCAATAATTGAATAACTTGTTCATAGGAAGATGATAATATGTGGCATTATATTAGTGTCTTGTTGTCAAGGAATGAAAATGTCTAGTAGACATGGATGAATGAGGGCAATAACCTATTCATTTTTCCTTTAGAGTATATAAGGGTTGTGGGTGGAGATTTGGGTATATATATATTTTTTTTCATAGTTTCATGTTATTACTTTATATCAAATCTTGGGATACACTTTTTGTGTGACAAATCTATGCCATAATCAATTTGTATGTTCTTTTTATTGTGAAAATGTTCACCAAAAAAAATGCATTTTTTTCTTATGAGTGATCCCATTGAACAAAATTTTGAGGTTTGTGTGATGAGCTCCCCAATGGGTGTTGCCCACAATAAACTACATCGCTACTGCCACTATGATCACAAATTCTGCCGCCAGAGTAGCTTTCCAATACATTTGTTCCATCTAGCTGTGCTCACAATCCCGTTAGAGCTCAACTTGTCAACCATTGACAGCAAGCAAAACTGTGTAGGCTGTGGGTCAAATTACAGATCACTAGAAGGTGAAATCTTTCTTTTTTTAATGAGAACATGTGTGTTTTTTTAAACCCTCTAGAAAGTTCCCCAGATATGAACCTCAAATTTCTAATGTTAATTACTTACATATGTCCAGCCCGGTTGCAACTGTCCAATGGAAAGTGCCTACCCATGCAACAGGAAACATGGCTCCACTTGAATGGCTTTCCATTGGGCTGTTTTGATGGCATATTGCGTGTAACTATGATCACATCAGCCTAATGAAAAGACGCCCTAAAATCACATAGCTATGTAAGGCCAATGGCATATAACAATTGGCATCCATTATGTCTTCCTAAGGTTAAGAGTTACATTAGTAGGTTTTGGGTTTTGGCGAGTTTCTGATGAGTATATCGAAGGAACACTAGTACTTGTCTTGTATGAATAAACCACTGTTGGGCAAGTATCAACTTTTGAACATACTAGCCTTGCACTGATATTGGATCTTTACAAAAAAATTATACCAGCCTGCCACTATTAGTAAATCTTTTTTTAAACTTTCATATCAGCTTGGTCCTCGTATTAGGGTCTAAGGCTGACTTTTGACTAGTATGTGGCAAATATATACTTGGTAATGAGCTTGCAATATACTTGGTATTAAACTAGTATAACTTCAAGTCCCTATTAGGCAGGTATTAGTAGGAGACTGATATTACCTCATGTCCCTACCAAGCAGGTACTGATATGAGTCAGCTATTGCCTAAGGTCATACCAATTTGCTGATTTCGTTGATACCATGACCGATATCAATTTATATACAAAAGGTTCCAACTTGGTTCCCACCCAACATTGGAATAATCTTCTTGTTTTATGAATAGGATACCTGTATTGCCTCACATGGTCGTCCAAATGATATTCAATAGGTGATACTTGACATGAGCGGTGCATAGCTTTTGAATATGCAGGTTGAGACCAGTATTGATGCTTTTCATCAATTCATTTGCTACCCAATATCAAATTTCAATAGAGAACTTAAGGTTTCAAGAACTAACATTCCATATTTCTTTGTGTGTGTTATCCAATGGGCAAGTGGAGTGGGATGTCTTGCAAGTCAGTTTTCATTTGTAACTAAAAAGCTTCTTGAAAGATGGCTATAGTTTGTGTTGATCACCTTCAATGTTCAACTGTGCTAAATATATTTTGAAAACTGAGATTGATACTCAAGAACTTCCTTGCTTTTTCCTCAATTTCTATGTATAGTTTGTTTTTCATTTTGCTTTCTCCCAACACAACCAAAATACACCACAAAGGTAATATGCGGGGATCAATTATTAAACCAATTTTGGTATTGGCTGGTATCAAACTTCAAAAATCACAACTATTTGTACTAACCAACGTTTCCCCAACAGTCAAGATACTTTTATATCAGACTTGGTAAAATTTGTTGACTGATCAAGACCCAGCTCATAGCAAAGTCATCCAAATTTGAGATAAACCTACTCAACTAGAATGCTTATAATACAAAACCCCGACACTAGTCCTGCCCAGTTCTTGGTGCGATTTTGGGTAAAAGACTTGCAATTCGAGTTGGCAAATTCTAAAATCCAGGCCAATTTCCAGACGACTTTTAGATGTCCAGACCGTACCTTTAGCCTTGTTCTGGAACCCGAACTTGGACTGGAATATCACAGGACTTCATCATTGGACAAGTTCTCATTTTCTAGGCATATAATTTATGCCCTTCCAAAAATGTACCATGCAAATTATGGCATGTGGCCACTTTTAACTGGTCCAAACAACACGGTTCAATCCCAGGCACTTGTGATATTGGGTTGTGTGCACTATATAGGTGGAATCAAGTCTGGTTTCTTAACCAGACCTGGTATGGAATTCTTTTGAAAAGCACCGGGAACCCAAGGTTTAAGAATTTGGAGAGCATTACTGCCAACTGAAACAAACATTCCATCACAGTCAAATTTTAGTTGAAACTGGAACCTACAGTTTTCTTGAAAACCAAGAACTGAAACCCAAGGTTCTCTTGAAAACCAAGAATGGGACATGTGATATGTGAAGTCTCACTTTGTAAGCCTCACTTTGTAAGCTGAAAGGGACGTCTTTCTGGATAAACCATGTTTCCCAAGTGCCCCCTCTTTAATTAATGGCCATTAAATCTTTTCAATTTGAATAGGTCAGGGTTTTTTTAGTTCAATTTTGTGAGGTTAATGGTATGGTGAATCCTGATCATCCACAGGAGGACTAGGCCAAATTTGGCTACAGTTCAGAGAGGAAAGTAGAACTTTTTAGGAATCCTGTTAGATTTTGGCAACCTGCTTAAACTTATTGTCTAAATCTGGTGATTTCAATCTTTTATTCCTTGGAACCTCACAACTTTGTGCCATTTTTTGCCCAAAAATCCTTCATACGAATTGCATAGGCTTCTTATTGTCATCAGGACGCAAAATAAAAAGCAATGCAATTCATATGAAATTGCATATGTGATTAACTGGTTGACACTTATCAGTGACTTTTTTTTTTGGCAAAAACTCACCAAAAAGTGACACAGTTTTCTGAAAATGAACTATTCTGTCATGAATTCTCTTTTTTCTAATAAATAATCTGCCTAAAAGGAGACAGAAATCTATTTTCTTTGGGAGGGTGTCACCACATTTATGTGTACTGGCTACAGTTTAAGAGTTCCTTGAAATAATGTCACTTGTTAAGTCAAAATCTGCCCAGGGATGCTCCCCACCCTGGGTCCATCAGGAAATTGGGAAAATAACAAATACAAACTCCTGATCTAAATGCAAACTTTGCAGCCAAATGCGTTACAATTTGATCCAATCCTTATCATGTTTGAATTTTTCACAGCTTTAAAGCCTTGACGGCCAGGTGATCAGAAATTGGCTTTGGCTTTAGCCTAAAGCCAAAGCTCCTTGTTGCCTGCGCTAAATTCCACTGCCGTTATAAAGATAATGGTCTTTATTTTGTAGACTAAAATTTCCTTGTGGCTGGCGTCTTTAAACCTTCAAAAGCCATCAATGAAAGTGGTCTTATTACGGAGCCAAAATAGTGGAATATTAAAGTACCCATTGACTGTTTACATCCCGAAGTAATGTTTCCCTTTTTTTGTTGAATCCCATTTCAGTAGAATTATGGGGAACATCACCCTGTCTTTGGTCCCTAGTTTGACCCTCTAATCTCTGTTTCATCTCCTATTTGAGTTTCTGCCTAGAGTGCGCGAAATTGAATGCGGTTTCATGAAACCAGGTATCAGTTCAGAAGATTTGGAGACTCTTGTTCTGACATGGGTTAGTATAACGAAGAATATGAGCAGTAGTCAAGGCAAAGGTGAGGAAAAATGAAAATTGGAGTTCAATTTAGGTGAGAAAACTAAATTTGATACTCAGTTTTCTCCCTTATTCTGACTGTGTACTGTTTTCATCCTGTCTTCTCATTTCATCCACAGTTGGGGTGAAACTGGGTGCCTCATACCCACAGTTTGGGAACTTTAAGGATAACTGGATGTGTTGAAGATTCTGTCCCCAGAAACAAGGTAGGGCAAATAAAAAAGTCAAGGCTATTTCTCAATCTCTTGCAAATTTGCAACCACAACTTTGGATTCCAATAAGCAATTTGATGCAAAATTATTTCAAGGTCTACAATCTCGTTTGAAACTATGTGGAAAAGAAGCACTGGATCTAACAATACGGTCCAATTTTATGACCAGATTCCCCGCAAAGCCAAAATGGTGTGTCCTTTCAGACTTAAAAGATCTGTCTTTGCTTCATTTTCTCAACAGGCCTATCCAGCTTTTGCTCTAGAAAAAAGGACTTGACCATTTTTTAAACCATGACTCATGAGTTTGATTTTTCAAATATTACTTAAAAATTGAGCAAAGGCCAAAGGACTCCTTACCAGTGTTTTTCCCTTTGATGAGGTTTTGCCACTTTGTGACCCAAAAGAAATCTAGTTCAATTCATACAAAGGATTTTTTTTGGAAAAAATGCTCCAAAGTCCACAGATTTTAAGGAAACAAATTCTGGAATCACCATATTTAAACAATAGGTTCCAGCATTTTGCCTAAATATAAAAGTATTCTTAAATTTTCTACTTTCCTCTCTAATCTATAGCCAAATTTTGCTAATTCCTCTTGTGGAAATTGTTGTTCTAAATCTTGAAAATTAAGAATGAGACCTAGACTTCGCCCCCCCAACCCATTTTTAGCTAGTTACAATTATCATATATATATATATATATATATATATATATAATATTTTGCTATTATTATTTGTTCTGAGTTTCATTATTAGAGAACCATGTCTTTTATGCTTCTAGCATTGTGATTACAATGACTAACATGATGAAGTTGATTTGTCTAAAATGATTAAAGGGAATTTTTTTGTTTGTTTTCTTCCTTCCCAAAAATAAGCATGTCTTATTTGACTAAATTGACTAAATGTTTTGGTCAAATTGAACAATGTCGATTACACATGGATTCGGTCACGCCTACATGGTGTCAATGTCAATTATGGTGTGACTAATTTTAATCACTCCATGGGTTATGTGGATTGTTACATATAATATGTGTTGCATTTTAATCATAGGAAATTTTACTTATGTACATAGTGCCAAGTGTAGGTGTGTATGTCCTTTATGCATATACATGTTTAGGTTCCTAAATATGTAGGTAAGTTGTAAATTGGTACAATAGGTACTAGGTTGGGGTTGGTAATAGGTAAGTAGGTAATATCATCCACTTTGTGTTTCACGGATGGTAAAATAGGATTAGATAAAGGAGAATATAAAAGGGTGATATTGTGATAAAATTTTGGTACACTTTAAAAACCTTGAACCCATCTATGTCACTTGAAGTTATAAAACTTAAAATTCAAAATGTGTGTTGTTTATATTTTTTGCTATGAAATTATTCATCATTATGGGGAATGATGGTTGAATGGTTAATGTTTTGGTTTGTCACAATACAGTTGACAGGTTCAATTCCCTTTTGTGACACATTGTTCATGCCTTAAGGCCTACAATGGCCTACATTCTTAGTGGATTCTTTTATGTTGTTCAAACAAGGTCAATCAACAAACAACAAGGACCCACTTAGCGCAAACCAAGTGGCATTGACACAAATATATATAATTGGGGCAAGTGGCTTACTAGTTTGGAAGGGATGATGGCACAACTTGTTATGTAATGAACAAAAAAAATGGGTTCCACAAGTTGTAACATAAGAAGCAAATAATCATGATCAATATCTTATCTTGCCATTAAGTTTGATTAAGTAACCTTGGGACTTCAACAAGAATTTTGAAGGCAATGCCATAACCACAACAATGGCTTACATCATGCAGCCAAGGAACTCGCATGGTGTTCAAATGTTCATCTTTTCACTTTGGCCTTGTGCTATGCATGTTTTGGAATTATTGAATACCTTCAATGAATATGTGTGTTGAAGTCAATCACATGGAACTTTTTGCCATTACTAGAGAAAACCAATGTAAACAATGGCTAACCTCTACACCTAACCATCAATACCTAGGAAGGTAAGATTCCACTAAAGGTTGACATCTTATCCAATAACATGGTTTTTTATGGATTGAAACTATTATAAGTGTTGTAATTGTGTATTATGAAAAGTATTTTCCATTTGTCTTGAATTTGGATTCAAACAATTTGTTGTATGCAATTTTATAAGGACTAAAAGACATTGTTGACCCAAGGTAATAACTTTGTAAGGTAGAAAATTGGTGATCCTTGTCAGAAAAGATGACTAATAAACATAACTAGGCTTTGATGTATTGAAAGAAAAAATATTATTTTATCCATTGATTAGTATAAGGATGTTTTTTTACTTTATTATAATAAAATTCAAAAACCACATTTTTAATATGCATTTAAGTAGATTTCAAATAAAAGAATCTACTTGCATAGATGTTTAGATTTTACAAATTTGATTGCAAGTAAATGAAAGTAAATCACACTAGTAGAAATAAGTCAAAATGTAACCACATTGTTTGCACTACATGTGACTTGTAATTGTTTGCCATTAAGTTTGGAATATTTGCAACTACAAAATCAAATTTCAACTATTTTCGTCATCTTTATAACTATGATGCAACTATTGAAAACTTCATCCTATCGATTCGATGGTTTTAAGGTTTATTTTTATCCATTACTAGGTTGATATGACCCATTAAGCATAATATTCACCAAATTAGTTGCATTGTAAAGGATTTTACAGTGACTTAAAGGTGTATTTTAAAATATGTATTATAATTACATTTATGATATGTTATATATATCATGAATATATATTTGCATGCATATTAATTATTCATATGTATGTTATTGTTCAAATTATTTGAATCTATTTGAACTTTGAAATTTGTTATTCAAATTTCAAAATTCATATTTCAACTTTTAAAAAATGTATTCCAATTTTGAGACATTTTATTTGAATTTAAAAATCAATATTTCCACTCTGAAAATTGTTATTCAAATTTGGAAAATCATATTTGAGTTCTAAAAATTCTAGTTTCAATTCTGAAAACTATATTTCAATTTTTAAAAAATTTAATATGAATTCTTAAAAATTTTAGTTGTATTCAAAAATGTATGTTTGATTCTAAATTTATAATTTCAATTATGAAAATTTTATTTAAATATTAAAATCAATGTTACAATTCTGAAATTTGCTACTGGAACTATTTTTTAATTCTTTAATTTCAAAAAACTACTCGAATATGAAAATTGATATTTCAACTTTTAATTTTTAAGAAAAATATTTGATCTGAAAAATAATATCTTGATTTTGAAACCTACTATTTCAATTCCTTCAAAAACTTATTTGAATTTAAGATTTGATATTTGAATCTGAAAATTTCTTTTTCAATTCTTTATAACAGTATTTGAATATGAAAAAAATTATTTGAATATGAAAATTTTTATTTAGATCAAAATGCTTATTTCATCTAAATTTTGATATTTGACTTTTACATTATTATTTTCGAATCTAAAAACTAATATTTCAATTCTGAATTTTTTTAATTTAAATTTTAAAAACTTACTTGGTTTGAAAGTTGACATTTCAATTCTGAAATATTATTTTGGATTCTCAAAATTAATATTTCGATTAAGAACATTATTAATTGAGTTTAAAAATGGACATTTCAATTTTCAATATTGTTATTTGAATCTGAAAATTGACATTTCAATTCTGATTTTTTTAATTTAAATTCAAAAGACTTATTTGATCTAAACATTTATATTTGAATTTTGAATTATTATTTTGGAATCTAAAATTAATATTTCAATTCA
>Ga0116230_10002805_pt1 | contig 16844 bp, 17 predicted proteins | sample S1TSphfallax_3_FD_88678 | JGI IMG/M metagenome (GOLD analysis project Ga0116230, IMG submission 88678) | Host-associated microbial communities from peat moss isolated from Minnesota, USA - S1T2_Fd - Sphagnum fallax MG | ecosystem: Host-associated > Plants > Peat moss > Unclassified | place...
AATCACATTATTCCTCCAATCATGTGTAACCTTTGCATTTTTAAGCCAAGGTCTTCTTAGCAACATGGAATAGCTAGAATCTACCACATTGTTTTGCAAAAAAATAAATGTGGCTACATATGGTATACCATGTATTTGAATCTTTAAATTTTTTATGATTCCTAAAGGTTTGGTCATACTCTGATCTACCATTCTGAAGTGGTATGGAATTGGTATTAATTTGGGTAAACCTAATTTGATTCTGACATTTTCTTTTATGATTTTTACACTTACTCCTTCATTTAACAAAACATCTTCAACACTGTTATTCCCAACTTATACTTGTTTAATTGCTTGGTAAATATAGAATCTTTAATCTTTTACGATTTAAAACTAGACTGAAACATGTCATAAAACTAATAATAATAAAATATGTTCATTCAAATCTACTCATATCTATTTTAGAATTAAAATCCAATAATGAAAATATGTTAAAAAAACATCGAAACAACAACTCTGGCTATGGAAGTGAAGTTTTTCTAGAAAACAAAATGTTATTGTCTCATACTCCATCAAAATTCAATGTTCTACAATGATTCATCTCTTCCTCTTCTCCAAAGATATTCATCAAAAGAAAATAGTCCTATATTATATTCAAATTCAAATAGTGATAAAAATTATGTAATCAAGCTAATAATTCTTAAAATAGTAATTAGGTAAGTAAAAATATACTAACTATCTATTACCATGAGTAACTACTCCCTTAACATTACCCCACCCATATTTCAAATTACATTTTGAAATTCTAGGTCAAAAAGTATTTTAAGAAAGCTAAATTTAATGTTGTTTCTAATCTTGTAATTCAAAAATCTAATGCTATTCTTGTTGCACTACAATTTGAATTATCTATATTAAAGTTTTCTTTGTCTATGGTTGTTATATTTCATATTGAAGCAACATCTAATTTTCTATTGTATACAAACTTTGTTTTTGTTCTTTTGGTGCTTCTATTGACAATTGTGCAATTGTTTGATGATGTGTTGTTGTTTGTTCACGTGATTACATCTTTAATGTCACTTGTGATTATAGATTTGATGTAATTTAAATCTGCTCCTTATAGTGCAACTCTAATGCAAGCTCAATTTGATTTTAATGAACTCACTGAATTTTGTGTTCTTTAGTTTGTGTTTGCTCCCCTATTTATGTGGTTGGAAATGCATGTTTTTTAGAACTAACCTCTTGTAAAATAGATTTTATTTGTTCTAAAATTTGTTCTGACATATATTTCTTACCACCAACCTTTCTCTTAAGGCTATCCTTCCCTCCTCTGAGGTCTCCTAATTCCTCCTTTGTTGTTTTTGTACGTAATGGTCCTGCACCATTAGTATTCCCTTTGTCTTCTTCTTCATTTGAAGTTTCAAGTTCTGGAGAAAAAGACTAAAGGTTCATACTCAAATGATGGCATGACCTTTTCCATATGAAATATCATGTGCTTGTATAGCCTTTCATTTCACTCATATTTTCTACAAACCTTGCTAATGTCTTTCTGGAAAATATCTTGCACTACATCCCACCACAAATCTACATCTTTTTCTTCCATCGACAATGCCTTGAGTTTTACCTAAAGCAAAGTATTATGCTTCTTGAATTCATTGTTTTCTCTTAATAAATTATCATAAATGAAAGGTTTTATTCTTTGGGCTTCATGTAGAAGTTTTTACAACTTTTCATTAAAGGCCATCTACTTTTACAAATTTATATCCATCTATGCATGCCTTTGGTCAAATTGCCTTTATACCTTATTATTGGCTTGATATACATTACCAATGTCCACTATGAGCTCCTTCAACTCCTTCTGCTACTTCAAGAGAGTCCACTCCATATTCTTGTAGTTTGTATGAAGTTTGTTGCGCTCTACACTTAGAGTATCCTTCTTTGCCTTCAAGTTCAAGTAATTGCCATCTATCTCTTTTGAAGTTGCCTACAAAGAATCCCTTTCCATTCTAATGTTCTCTAGATCCTTGTTGTGTTTCTCCATGTTATTAATCTTTGTCTAGCTACTTGTAGTTCTGCTAATACTCGACTATTATCACTATTTCTATCTTACAACTCTTCTTTGAGCTTTTGCTCCTTCTCCAAAGCCCCCTACAGATTCTAGACAGATATATCCTTCTCCTCTATGATCTGCTTATTTTTTATTTCCATATTAGAAAGTTTAAGTAGAATATTGGTCATTTGTACACAATATTTTGTTGTCTATTAAAACATACTAACAACTATCCTATGTTCATCCAAGTTTGGTTTTAGCTTTTACATAAACCTTACTATATGAAACCTAAAAGTCTGACCTTTGGAACTTGTTCATGAAGAATTCAAACTTTTGTGTACAATCCAAATTTCTCCAAATATATTTGTTATTGTTGCAAAACTTGGTCTTGAAAGTAGCATACCTTCATTATTATGTGGTATTATAACACATTGTTGTACTTATGGTGGATTGAAGTCCAAGTCTTCTATCTACTTTTCTAACATTTGCTAAGCTTGAAATTCTGGTTCCTTTTTGTGCCTTCTCTAATGCTTCTGCCCATTTAATCTCTACTCCTATTTAGGAAAAATCTATGGTTTTAGATTAGATTTAAGAGATATGGATTTCTCTTTTTGTTTCCGATGATGTTGCTATTGCTTCCTCAACAATTATGCTACCTGTTGAGGATTAATATTGCCCCTCATTGTAGTATCGTCTTGTCTTCTTTGCTTCTTTTGTAGAGTCTCCCTCTTTTCATCGTCATTAGATTTAAACATCATAACTACTATTTTGGTTGTCCTAATATCTAGTTGTTTTTCTTTTTAGGAGAGATGTGTGTAGGGTTTAGAAGTCTTTTTGTTTTAAACCTTTCCTTCAAAACCTCCTTTCTTCTCTTGTCCTCCTATGGCTACTCTGCCTGCTTTTTCTCTTATGGCTCTGGTCCTTCTAGTGGAAACCACTTTTGAAACATAACTTCTAAAATTATGATAGAATGGCATGCATCCTTTTTTGGTTCTCTTTTGGTTGTTCCCCCAATCATGTTTTTTTGACACTTTTCCCAATTGTTCAATTACTTGACTAATTGAAAATACATTATTATAGCCCAATTGATTGACTTTCCATGATTTTTTCTAGATATCATCATGGCAAACTTATTGCTAAAATATTGCACCTTATCTTTTTAGTATATAATGGGCAAAATTGTAGCAATTCTATTAACATACTATAACTTCATCTTTTTTACAACCCACCCTTCATTGGTGTTGTAATACCTGGGACTTTGTCAGCTATGTTTGCCAATGTTACTCTGGCATTTAACATCTCTACTTGGTTTGTCTTTGTCTCTCTTGTCTAGTAGATTTTAGAAACTTCTGCCAACAGATGTTTGTTTATAATTCTCTACTCTTCCCCCAACCTAACCTTGATTTTGTTATATTCAGAATCCAACTTCTAGTTATTCAGAAATTCAACCAGAATGTTGTGATGGGGAATTTTCCACTCAACCTCAAACAAACCTACCAATCTAGCTTTGTTTGCCCAAGCTCTCTCTTCCTCTCCAAAATTGTGCAAAGCAAAATATTCTTTAGATTATTATTATAACTCTATTTTGTAAGAGAAAAATGTACCTAACCTTATCATCCTGGTGAATCTTCACCTTCTTCCCATGCAAATTTACTGTCATTGCTTGCTAATTTGTTTTCTTCGTGTGCTTCTTGTTGGGAATGTGGACTTTTTCTGGAATTTGATCATGAGTAGGCTCCTCTTGATGTAATGGCGCTTCTTGTTCTTGTTGCAAATCATCCTTCTGCTTTTCTTCTTCAGGATCAAAAAATGGAAATCGAACTAACTTGCTCATTAGGACCTACCTTTCTATAGGGCTTTTTAAAATTATATCTCCTCAAAGTTTCCTTGCAATCTCTTTCATTTTTAAAAATTGTTTCAAAAGCTTTCTCAAACTTGGATGTCAAAGAAGATCTCTGAGAGGAAGAAGAAGAATAAATAGGAGAAGGAAAATGTGGACCTATTTCTAGAGACCTAAATTGCAAAGGCAAAATATTTGCAAACTTCTATTGTTTTCTCTATCTTTCTTATTTCTCTTCTTTCAACTTCTATAATTTTTCTTTAGATTGTCTTTATAAATTTTCCGCAAAACTTTTTTCAACAATCATTTTGGAAACAAAAATGAAGAGGTGGTCTATTGTTTACCACCTTCTAAAATGAAATCATGTTTCATGAAGTGACATTTCATTTTCGACCTCAGGGTTAAGGTTGAATGATTAGTCTTTTTTTCTTATTTTGACACATGTCGTCTCTTGTTAAAATTCATTCCAACAACATGGGCTATAATTAATGCATGTTCACCTAGGAACTATGGACATGGCACTGGGTTTTTTTAGTGACAACTCTAAATTTAATGACGTGGTGTTGTCTACACTACATATTTTTTCTATCCTATGTTGAGTCATTAGATCAACAAGTTTTCTTTTGATGTGACAAACTTATCTAACCCATAATCTAGTGGCCGTGAAATTATGTAATCATGGTTTTTGAATTCTTTCATAACTTGTTGACTCATTAGATTTATTGAGGCTTCTTCTAGTACTATTGTATGATCAACCCCAATAATCTCTATTTTGTTTTGATCTTCTAAATCTTCATCAGATTTTTCTTTCATGTGATCTAAATCAATGGATTTTAAAGACTTCTGATCCTTTGAACACTAAATCCCCTTCAATGTCTGATCCACATATTTGTATGGTTTCAACTTGTTCACATTGACCAATGTTGGATTTGGTTCAAAATTGTTAACAAAAACAAGAAGAACATAATTATTGGGTAAGAAATATTGTACCTTGAATGGACCAAACCATCTTTTCTCGGATTTTCCCAAATGTGTTTTTCTCCCTTCGGAAACCATAAAACATAATCTCCAAATTAGAACTTCTTTTCTATGTTTTTTTGCTGACTCAATAAAAATATATTCCACTAGTTTGCTCCCACATTATTTTGAACCTCTAATCTATTCTCCTATAACTTCTCTAGTTCTATAATTTTAATTGTTAGTACTCTAGTTGGTTCTACATCTTTCTGGTCCCATTAATAACTGGTAGAACATATTCTATTGGCATTAAATGATGCAAACCATAAACTAATTGGTAAGGTGTATAACCTATTGCCACCTTGTAAATAGTCTTATATGAAAACAAAACTGTGGATAAATGTTCATCCCAATTTGTTATTTTTTCATTGACTAATTTGGTTAATAATCTACCAATGATTTTGTTAGTAGACTTTGTTTGTCTATTTCCCCATGGATAATAGGTAGTTGAATTAACATGCTTTAACAAAAATTATTCTCTTAGATGTTTTATTGTATCATTAATGAAATTGGACATCCAAATCTGGTTAGAATATACTCGTAAAAGACAGTTTCACATAATGTGGACAATTTCTTATCTAATTACAAGTATCAACTCAACTCCTCTAAACATTTTGATGCCCTAAGTTATAGCTTATTGCTCAACCACAAAAGAATATGAAGTTTAAAATTCTAAGCAATTTTTTTTAGTTTTTCATCTTCATGTTCTTTTTTATAATAAGGAGATGAAGCAAATTTGTACCTTGGTAATACTTCCTCCCTTTCTAACTTGTCAAGACTTTATTCTTTTCCATGAATCAAAGCATCAAAGTCGTGTTGCTACATCAGACCTGTTAACTAGGTCCACCAAGCTATTAGGAATAATCACAAATGCAAAGCTTTGGTGAAGTTCACAATATGCAAAAATGATGTACTATAAGGCATCTCTAAGAAGACAATGCCCCCAACTTTGGTTTAGAACACAACCAATGACAACAAGACTCAAAAGCTTCACAAAAGCTTCACGCACTACCCAAGTCCCAAAATAAGGTATGTAACTTTGTAAAACCATTGTTTATATATTATAACATAATGCAATAACACCTCAGAAGGTTAATGCATCTTGGAAAAGCAAGACTTGGTTTGCAAACTTGCAAGTAACCAAAAAAAACACACAAAAATCCTTGTTACAAATTCAGGATGCAAGACAACCCAAAAACATTATAAAAATAAATAAATAAATAAGAAAGAACAAAAAGTTAAAAAATTATAGAAAACAAATAAAGAAATTGAACAAAAAATATTTTTTTAAATGGGCAAGAAGCATATTTGGTCTTCATAGGCATGCATATTTTTTTAGGATTCAATCTAGATGCGCATTTGCTCCCAAACTTGCCTTACTTTCCTAGATTTTTAAAATTATGTAATACACTTTTGCATATCAACGTATGCATTCGTTATAGATGTAATGGATAGTCCTTAAGCCACTTTTTCATTTGTTGTTACATATTTGTAGACCTTGGATAAGGCATGTCCAAAGCAAGAACCATGAAATAGTTCCAACATGCCCAAAGTCTTACACAACACCACAAAAGTAAAAGTTGTTGCACAAAATTGCAAATTAGCCCCCTCATCCTTCACATATGTAAAAATATTATTAGTGAAAGAAAACGTGTCAAGAAGTTCCCGTAGCTTGGGAGCCATGGCTACACCATTAGTGGCAATGGCCTCAAATAAACCAATTGTCACATGCTTAGACTCTCATTTCTTAAAAATAAAGTTGGCAATCACAACAAATATATCATGTGTTCCTATATATAGACATCCACAAATCAAAAGTGCATATGGTGGACATGCAACTAGCCAATGCAAGTTGCACATATGTAACCAAATCATTTTCCACCAAGGCTAGCAAAACCTCTTTCACAAAAACCTTTTTTGATGGGAAGACAACCCTTGGGCATAACCTATAAGCCATACAATCAAACAAATTCAACCATCCTCATGGGCAAAAAACCTTTAATGACATATAACATTACATCTTCCAAGAATCTAACATGTGCATCATTATCTTTTTTGAATTGGTTTGTGGATGAAAAGAATCTAGATATTGCACTTGGGGTAATACATGGGCACTTAGTGGATGGTTGACATATAAGTGCAGGTCTAGGCTATTTATTAATTTCTTCCACATACCTCTTTAACAAGTTGCTTTGTTCCACCTCAATGTGTTTCTTCACGGCAAGCTATGAGCCTTTTTTGACTTCTAATGTGTAAGGCTAGGACTTCAAGATTGATTGTTTAATGGTGACAAACAATACAATGCATGATTTGGTTTTGGGTAAGATCAATAGGTTGGTTATTGTTCACTTGATAAAAAGCCTAGGTGACCAAGTTGCAGCTATGTGGCTTCCATGCCACACATTGTTTTTTCAAATCCTTCAATTATTTTTCCAGAGCAAGATGCTCCTTAGTTGCATGCTTTGCAATTTCTACAACTTTAATAGCCTTGGCAATTTCACCTTCCATCTTTTTGCTAACAGAACTTGCAAAAATAATGTGTGAAGGACTGAAAACAAGATCTATAACTAGACCATTTGGAAGTTCCATGATGCAAGTGAAAAAGTTAGGAACATAATTAGAAACCCAAAACAAGGTAATTTGAATGTTTGGAAGGTGTAGGGTTTAGGGAAACAAAAGAGAAAACATGCTAATGAATGTGCTGCAATATACAACCCAATGATGACCTTTCTTGAGAATTAAACTAAAGAAAAGGTGAAATTGAAAACTTGTTAAGAATCAAGCTTTAGAAAGGAAACCCAACATTAGAAGTTGGAACTCAAACATAAGGTTTAGGATTTAAGGGTAAGCAAAAAAACTTAAAAGTTTTAATGAATTTTTTACAACATGTAGCTTTTGCTTGATTCACTTAATGCAATTTTTGCATGATGAACTTGTTGCAACTTTCACAACAATCAATTAAACAGATGAACACACAACACACAAATAGTGTTGAACTTGAATTTTTTCAAAGGTTGATTATGGTTATCGTTATGAAAAAATTGTGTGTGTCGAATGTAAGGGTGAGGCTAGTCTATGAATTTTATAATAACTAGGTATGATATGGGTCTTGATCTTTTCCAAGTTCACCTCCACCTTCAAATGTATACCCCTTCAAATGCCTATTGGGTTTTTCTATCTAGACGTCATACCCACTTCACATTAGTAGTAAATACATGTGATGGTGATGACGAGGAACAATCAAAATTCCTTTTTATTGTTGTTGGTAGCTCTTTGATGTTGGCAACAACAATGGAAACATGGGTATTAGTAAACTAGGGTCCAATTGGTAAAATTGTGGGATTCACATGTGAAAGAGCATTAAGTTGACATTTTCTTTTCCCAGCTCATTTTTCTCATGTTTTTTTCCTTGTTTTTAGTCTAACTACACACAATGGATGAGTATATGCACAAGATATTGGTGATTTTTAGTTTTAAGTATGGCAACACATCGTATCATTGTTTTCTTTTCTTTTCACTTTCAAAATTTTTAGATCCAAAAAAGAAGAAGGTTTCATATTTGAAAAAAAATCTTGTATCAAAACAAACACAACTAGGGTTTCAAGTAAATTGGAATTTACTTTGTTTCTTCACATTTTTGGCAAATTCAAACTCCATTTCTCCAAGGGGAACCAATTTGGAAATCTCTTATAAATTCAAATCTCCTTCAACTTGTGAAAATGGGTGCTTCAACCCTCCATGAACAAAGCTTTTTGTCCTCATTTCTAAAGCATTTTCATTTGTGCATTTGCAAGGGCTGAAAATGCAATCCTTCAAGCAACAACCTTGTGTTGATTTACAAATCCAATTGTGTCAACAATAGATGCACTAAAAAATGGAATGGTGAGTGTGCTTTCAACAATGTTTTCAACCACAATTTTTTTTTTCATTCTTGCACAATCTTAACTTAAAAATAATAATAATAATAATAATGAAAGACAACAAAAACAATGAAAAAGACAACCTTGGACCCTAGCGTCCATCTTGGTTCTCCAAACCTTGAGCTCTCCTTTTAGCTTCATTTTAAAGGCCTTAAGTCCAATTTATGGTTTTCAACCAATAGGATTGCTCATTTTGTTGGTCCTTCCCCCTTGAACCCTCATATAAAATGCCCTTAAGTTAGTGTTGATCCAAAAAATGACCTTGTTTTCCACAAGGTTGTTTATTCAATTAACATTACTATAGTACCTTGGCCATTTCAACACATGTCCATCGAATAATTTAATTTTTGAAACATTCATTTCAACAAATGGAATATTCTTAAATATCCATTATTTTGCTTCACAATATTTTTTGATTTGGAAGAAATAATTTTCGAAAATTTCAACATTTCTGAAAATAATATAATTAGTGTCGAATTGGCCAAGGTACCAAGGTAATTTCTTGGAACATCTCCTTGCATTTTATCTTGCACCTTACATCACATTTTGTTTGATTTTTTAATTTTCACATGACTTTTCACAACTTTTGACATAAGCAATCAAATTGCAATTGATGTGTAGAAAGAAACCTTGAAATTAAATGAAGGATGACTTCCTTTCATTAGTTCCTTTCGAATTTTGTTATTATAATAATTAATGATTTCAAAGAGAGAAGCAAAGGTTTGACACCCACTTTTTGCATGGATGCAATGTTTTACAATTGATTTCATTGGAGATAGGGCCAAACAACAACACCTACCAAAAAACCATGTAGGATGGATGAGTAGATAGAAAATACTTTTTCAGTGTATCCATGTCTCAACCTAACCATTGTGGTTAGCCATGCCTTAACTTTCCACATGCATCTACTTACCTAAGAACCACCAAATGAATTATTTACTTAACTATAGTTAATAAGCACTCACATTTCCCCCCCCAAGCTACATATTACACTAACCCACTTACATAGTAGTTACTTAGCAAAGGAAGGGGACCTAGGATTAGGTCTACACAATAGGTTACCAAGGAACTAATATATGGGACAAAACACCCACCAATGCACCATCCATTGAAAACCCATTATAACTTATGGATGATACACAACTAAGGTTACATAATCAAAGGATGTTATAAAAGAAGGCCATCACATGGGCCCATTTATGTTTCACGAAAATGATGTCAACTCTAAATAAGATATTTGATTATTCCTTTGGAGATCAATTTTATCTAAAATGAGTTAATTGTCTTTATTTCGAAAACCTTCACAAATAGACAAGGTATTTGAATTTATATAATCCAATATACTTTTCATTTGTAAATAATTTTATGATGTTAATAAATAATAATAATCACATATATAAATAAACATTGGTAGATAATGACATTCTTCTTTATTTTAATTAAGTTTAAAATATTACCGTCCCTACACATGTGCACTTAGAAAATACAATGACAAATAGTTCATTGAATATTGTTCAAATTGTAAAAGTGTGCTTTGATTGTTGAATAGGTCAAGGAATGAAATTCCTCTTGGAGTGCATACTTGAATGGATGTTGGAGGATGTGGCATAGTGAAAATTGTTTGAATTAAAATGATGCACACGCATGAAAATTGTTGGGTCTTTCAAGGTACAAACTTTTTTACTTGAAATAAGTGAAAACCCTAAAGTTGATTCTAAATGTCAATCTTAATGCCAAATATTTGCACATGACTTCTTCATACATGATAGATGTCAAAAGTATGACAAACACAATTTGCAAAGGTTGCCGAAGAAATTAAGTTGTTAAAAAATTTCAACATGCAATTTCAGCTTCCAACTATAGAAGTGAATGTTGTCACACCTCCATTTTTACGTTTTCATGTTCACTTTAGAAAAGCAAACATTAGGAAGAGGAAGATGACATTGATCTAGAAGATTTTATGATTGAAATCATGTAACAATGTGCAATTGCATTGGAAAGTTTTGAAATTTGAGATATTCAAACTTGGGTTGCCAGTTCCCACATTTCCTTCAATACTACAAACATTCCAATAAATATTGCCAATTATCAGTAGCGGGTTACAGTAACTGGACAAACATTCTAAATAGAACACAGATAAGCTAAGCTGCAGCAGCAGCAATTCTAACTATTCTCTGCACTTGTGTCTCTGTGAATTCAATAATTAAAGTGTTATAATTTCTTTTGGGCTTTATCATGTATTCTAGAGGTAATCTTGTAGAAACAACCTTCATGGCTACGCACATTGCTAGCCCATGTACACTTCTGCAAGCTCTACAGTTGCAGTGTCATGCTGTTTGATTACCCAATCTACAAGGTCAAATGTACCTGCCAACAAGCTGTGCGCTTGCGATACTACTAGCACTGTGCTCTGTGGTAAACCCTTGAGTATCATCACCACCCGTGCTTGTCCCTCTCCATCTAAGTGCTGCAATCCCTCCCACCCACGCACCACATCAACTTCACACCAACTATGATATTTGCATTATTCATCATTTTCCGTCCCTTAGGGAACATGATGGATTATGGGATTTGGAATAAGTTTAGGGTTTAGTGTCATCAGGTAGCACTCTTAGAGCTAACCCTGTGTCACCACCGAGTCACTAATGTTGTTTGTATGTCTGTCAATAATCTCCAACATACCACGTTGCATAAACAAATAAAAAGGGGATAGGTTGGGGAGGATACCTGCAAAACTTCATCAAGAACAAGGAGATTGCACTGAAGTCCCCCCTTTTGTGAGACAAAATCTGCATATCCTAGTGCCAATGCCAAAGCCTGCAACTCCCAACCACCCTTAAGCTTTACTCCCCTCTCTGTTCACTACTCACAATCCTCATAAGCCCTCATGACCAGCAGCATCACATGCACAATATAGTGTCTTTGATAAATCAAGCAGACAAGGAGTGTGAACCAAACAGAACAGGAAATGTCTTAATTTCTCCACAAAAATCTGCACCATTAATAGTTTGCTCTGGGACCCCAATTTTTCAAGGCACAGGATCCAGATCTTCCTCCTTTTGTGCTAACCACTGAGGAAAAAAATAGGGAGACACATGGATCAAGGAACTCACCAGTCGCCTGCGTTCACCCCCACTGAGTTGACGGAGACTACGATTCTCAAGTGTACCATTTGAAAGGCGCACCACTGCAATTTTGTCGATAGCTTCCACACTCACCTTACTACTTTTGGTCAGCTTGGTGGGTTGCAGTAGAAGTCCCAAGGAACCACCCGAAAGCATTTCCAAATACCTGGCAGTTCTCTCTTGTACATCTGCCAGAGCTCCCTCCAATATGTAACTCTGCAAACCAACTGATTTTTATTTGATACTTCAAAAAAAGGAAACTTTTCCCAGTTCCTAGATTCTATCAATGTAAAACAGCCTTGCCAAAGACAGTCCTTACTGCTTGGTATGAGATAGTGGGTGGAACTAGCTTCTCCTTCAAAACCCAAAACTTTCAGATCATGAATTTCCAGTCCACGTTTACAGTTTAGGTTAAGCCTCCAGCATACTTTATTTGGGAAAAACAAGGAAGACTCACCTGAACTCCAGTCAAGCCAAAGCTTGTATCAATCTCTTTAAGCCACTCAGTCTCCTGTCTTGAAAGGCAAAGCCGTGACTCCTTCTCCAAGATGTCAGATTCAGCCTTGGCATATAATCTGGAAATGACTTCATACTCTGGCTCATATGGGTTCTTCCTGTTCTTTACCTCGTTGCACTTACTCCTGAGCAACTCCACTTTTTTTCTCCAAGACTTTCCACTGTTCAATTTAGATTCTAGCTGCTGAATAAGATACAAAAATTCCCTCTCCATAGAAGCAAAATCTTTCTCTGGGGTGTAATCTTTGAACCCTTTGCTGATGCCACTCAATGACTGAACTCCTCCTGACCAGTCCTGTTGAGGACTGAGAAAAGCTGCAGTCTCTGGTGCTGAAAGAAGAGCTTCCGCAGTGCTACTCAACACCACTTGTGCAGCTGATACATATCGTTGAACTTTGTTCAGCTGCATTTTAAGAAACACATTGACTAAGCTGAAGAGCAGTTGGGAGCAACAGTGCCAATAATTGAGCAAGGATCTCATCACCCAAGAATTCAAATCTTCTCAGCAGACTCTTTTGAAAAAACAAACCTGCGCAAGTAGCTTAACAGACATTGATTTGAACAGAGCCTGAGCTTCCTCCAGCTCTGCAGTTCTCCTCTCCATGACAGTTCGCTCATGCTTCACCTCCAACTCACTCAGCTGGTGCTCCTACTCACATCAAATTCCCAGGGTTCAAAATTCAGGGTTATTCCTTGATGCTTTGGGTTTAGGGTTTAGGGTTTATGGGCACAAAGTGGATTAGGTGCCGTCTGGTGAATATTCAGATCCTAGCCATTAAGACCCAATCTCACCTGTAGAAAATATTTCCTCCAGACTACCTCAAACCCTATACAGCCAATTCTGCCACACTTCACAAAGAATTGTACTAAACCCTAAACCCTAAATGCTACTGAAGAAAACATATTAAGCATCTGTTGTTCCATGCTTAACCCTAAGCAGAATTTTTTGCTTTAATGGTAAGAGATTGTGTCCCTTCTGATCTGAGATTGAGCAGAATCATTACCCAATCCAAAGCTAACCTAAGTATTTTTCAACTGTGTTAGATGTTAAGACCACCCAACTTCTGAATGGGGACTTTTCATATCCTGGATGCATTCAGGATCTGCAAACACTCTTAAGAGCCAGGATCATTGTAAGTAATTGATGAGCTTCTGAACCTTGGGAGGCTAAAAGTACTCACCACATTCCCATTAAGTTCAAATTTTGAGGTGCATGACATGGAACTTTACCTTTGACAAAAGTTGTTGTTCTTTCTGGGCAAGATCATAGTCAGCCTGAAGTTTCAACAGGCTTTGGGACAAATGGGCAGCATCAATGGGTTGCAAGCACTTGTCACAAACTTGTGACCCTGCTACATTCTTTTGAAAATCATCCAGCATTGCCTTTGTCTTTATGGTCATAGATTTTGCACTACTCACCTGGGCCCACCCACAAACCACATCACAATTTACACACAAAAGACTGTAAACCAAAGAGGACAGCTGCAAGTAGCTTCTTGCTGAACTATTGGGTGAGAATAAGCAATTTCAATTTACCACAAACATTGACTGCTTATGCTAGTTAACCATGAAGGCTTCTGAGGGACCACCCATATCTCTCATGTTCACAAGTTTTAGGGTTTAAGTTGTGAGACTGTGCTTGCACCCCCTGATAACTCAACTAGACCCAATTGCATCTATCCAGTTGAATCTAAAGGCTTGTCATCCTACCTATCCTGTAAAGGATTGTCACCTTGTGAGACAACTCTGTCTGTTTCTGTAAGAGAGTTTCAAAGAGCTGTGCATCAGCTTTCTTGGAACTCCCAGCAGCTTGCTGATCAAGCCCTGGCCAAGAAGAACCCATTCCATCTTCGAGTGTTTGTTGAAGCTCCTTCCCTAAAAGCCCCCAAATTGACACAGCAGACGCAACCTGTCCATACAGGTGTGCACAATCTGCCATTGCTCCATGTAGCTTCTGTTCCTCAGAGTACAGCTCTGCTTCACATTTTGTGACTTGTTCACCCCTGTATACTCACAAACACATATATATATATTGAGGACTTGTTCAAGGAGGCAAGTACCCAGGCCCAGAAATTCTTTAAAATAGAGCTCTGCAAAGACAACAGTAAAACTCTGCACCTGAGAGTGTCCCATTCTTGTGACTGCTGCTTGTGCTCGGTCATCTGCATTCACACTGCAAATTCTTTTATTGTCTGGTAATAAGTCCTCTCATTACTGAACAGTGTTCCAACTATGCTATCTGTAGGGTTTAGGGTTTATTATGCACCTGTTCTTGTCAAAGGAAGATTTGTTACTTAGGCTGAAACTGGAGACCTGTTTCATTGCTTGGAACTCAAAGAGAAAGGTTTTAGGATATAACCTTCATCTTCAAATGTTGGTGTTGTTCAGCCAACTGTTGCAATGCACCCTCAAGGTGCTCCACATCTGTGCGCTTATTGCGAAGTGCTTTTGCACTGTGTTCTTTTGCAGCTGCCCACACCTCCATTGCCATGAACTTGCTCAATTCCTCCTGCAACAAAACACCTCATCACTAGTTTGTGTCTCTCTCTTTTACAGCATTTGATTCATGCGTTCCATATTGCAGCAAAATATAGTGATGTATGTAAAACAAGCTAGCTCCAATCTAGACACTCAACCCATCTAGTGATTAATGCTGCAAACCTTGAATTCCTTGTCAGAAGCATCCAGCAACCCTCCACCACCATGCTGTCCATGGAACACTGTTCGGTATAGTACAGAGGTGTCTCTGCAATGTTGAGGAAATGCCAATCAGTTCCATCTTGATCCATCATTTGCTGAGATTAGAGCTTCACCCCAAACGTAAGGTGTTTATGAAACCCTCTCCTGCCTAATAATCCTGGACATGCTTCTGTTCCAAGGACACACCGACCAGCAGTCCCAGATAGTACTTTTGGAAGGGTTTTGGGTTTTGGTGAAATCCTTGATGGCAGAATACTACTGAAAATTGGAAAAGACTAGAAAGATGAAAATCCCCACCCATCACAAAAGAACAAGAACCACACAGATATGCAAAAAAGATGAGAAAGATTACATGAGTTCATTGAGGCGGTTTTGGGTCATTCGGATTTCCTGACAAGTTTGATCCTCTCCATCCAATATGAACTTCAGTCCTGATCTCCTGTGGGTCCACTTGAAATGCCATAAGCAAAACAAATGCAAAGATCCTTTTCAGAAAATGCTATAAGTATATACCCATTGATCAAGGGTATATAGATAAGTATCTCTAGTACTATTTCACTGACCTGCCAGCTCTCCGCTCCACTGTAAAAGATTTCCCGTTGATCGTTCCATCCACTCGTACACGTGCCTGCTTGGCACTGTGATGCACCACCTCTGAAGCAGTTAACCCACGCACTGAGTCAGGTCGCACATCTGTTGAACCTGCACCCACAATCTGCTTCATGTGAGACCTAGTGCAAATGTTCACAAAATCCAGTGCACAGGAGAGTTAACTCCCAAAGTCTTCTGAAACCATACTTCATTTTAACTGTTGGTCAAAAATGGAATCTTGTGTCTACCTGTGAGAGCCCAAAGAGGAGCCATTACAAGAGTGCTTTTCCCAGCACCATTGCTGTCTGCCCCCATGGAATCAAGATTCTTTCCCGAGACTATTCGGACACCTCTATCTGTGAGGGGATATTTCACAGGCCCCAAGAATGCCCCAAAGGCTTCAATTTCAACGCTCTCTAGTTTGCAATCCACTGTTAAAGAAAAAACAACCAAACATCCAAATGAGTTAAAAATTCAGGAAGAGACAAAAGAAAGCCCACACGTGATGAGTAGAATACATTACTGAAGTGAGAACACATAAAGAGTGATGCAGTAAGGAAAACACACCTTGACGCCTTTGAATAAGTTTAGCAGGAAGGTCCAAGCTGTGAAGTATGTCAGTAGCCATCCTTGTAACATCTTTGCTCATTTCCACACTTTTTGCATAAAGCTCAAATAATCCATACGCATCCTAATATGATCACAAGATGAATAAGGTCAAAGCCAAGCATCTTTATCCACTAGATGAAGTCCAAACCAGTAAAGAAAAAAATTGGCAAAATTTTGCATTCTAGCAACAAATAAAAAGGAGTTGCAAATGGTACAAAGGGTTTTCTTTTGGAAAAATGGGCCCATGTCGCCATATTTAGACAATACATTCTAGCATGTTGCCAACATATAGCAGGATTCCTAAACTTTTTCTGCCTTCCTCTCTAACCTGTAGCCAAATTTGGCTAAGCCCTCTTTTAGATGGTCACCAATCTACCTACCTCACAAATTTGGGATCATGCAGCAAATGGAAATTCCTAGAAGGAAGAAAAACAAACCAGGTGCTCAGCCTCCTTGATGCGTTGCCTGAAGGTGACAATCGGAAAAACAAGGTCAACTAG
>Ga0116230_10002806_pt1 | contig 16843 bp, 12 predicted proteins | sample S1TSphfallax_3_FD_88678 | JGI IMG/M metagenome (GOLD analysis project Ga0116230, IMG submission 88678) | Host-associated microbial communities from peat moss isolated from Minnesota, USA - S1T2_Fd - Sphagnum fallax MG | ecosystem: Host-associated > Plants > Peat moss > Unclassified | place...
ATTAATGTGACATTACTTTAAAATCATTGTAACTACTTCAGATAAGAATTAATTAGTATGTGCATAACTATTTTATAATTGAACATAATTATTCACACTCTATAATTTATAACTTCAAACCTGAATTAAAAATTTGAAAAAATTATAATGTGGTTAAAATAGTTGTTTGACTGATTTTAATTTCACGAATTATTATATAACAATATTATTATTTTTAAATTATATGATTAATCATCAATGATAAATATTTTATAGTAATTTTACAGTAATTATGAAAATTAATGTTATGTTCAACAAATTATTGTATTTATAGTTAATAATTACCAAAAGAAAAAAACTATTTGACCTATAATACTTTACTTTAAAATAACAATTTTTAATTCATTACTTATAATTTTAACATAAATATTTAAATTAGTTAAAATTTAAATTATAATCATTAAATTAATTTTACATTAATTATATTATATATACTTCGATCAAATTTTTTTAAATAATATTTTTTAAAATATATATCATAGTTATTTAATTATTTATGAATCATGCATTAATAACTTTTGAGTAATTAGATAGTTAGTTAGTTAAATATTAAGAAGTTATTGCTTACTTAAGTAATTGATAATGAATACTGAATATTTGTAGTGCATAATTTATAATTTAAATATATGTATATTTAATCATTATTAATTAAATGATTATATGATTATCTAATATTTGAATTGTTTATAAATTTAAAAACTAAAAAAGTAAAGCATGAATGAACTTTTGGAATTACAACTTAGTTTGTGAGGAAGTTATAACTTCGAAACTTATCTCATATTGTTTGTTCTTCATTCCTATTTTGAACACTATATAAACAAGGGGGTGTGGTCATCCAATTTCACATTAAGAAATTTGAGCACATGGGATGGGTTAGTCAAAAGTTTAAACCCAAAAAAAATAAAAAAATTATGCACATTTTAAAAGTACTTACCTTTCCAACCTATTTATCTACCTAGCTAGGTAGGTACCTAGTTTGACCTACACACCTAGGTTGACCTATGTACCTACCTACCTAAATACTTACCTATATGAATAAGTATTTAACCTAGGAAGGTAGAACCTACCTACTTTTTTTTTTTACTTAAGTAGGTAGGTTGGTATGTAATCTAAATTTATAAACACCTATTTATGTACCTACCTAGGTACTTACCAACCTAATATTAATAATGTTTATTAAGTTTTTTAATGCCATGTGGCATATTTACATTGGACCACGTGTCATAATATAATATCATCCAAGTATTTGAATTGAATGTCTTAAATTATTTCAAAATTATTATTATTATTATTATTATATTTTAAATAATCTAATATTAAAACACGCGGCAACACATCATTTGCCCTCAATTATGACCAAAATAATTACATCTTAGTCGCATTTGATAATACGTATACAATGGAGTCAAAGGATGAAATGTATGTGTTGACTTTTTCTTTCATACAATACCCTTTGTCATTTGTGATTAGTTTATGACATGCAACTTGTTTTAGGTGACTAAAGGGATTTTAGTTGCAAAATGTCTCTTGCAACTAAAATTTAGTCATAGAGACTTGTCAAAAATACATGTTTTTCTTCTAATGGTTGGTTTTGTTAAAGGGTTTTCTAATTATTGATGCCATTGGAGCAACAAAAAAACACTTGGTGAATATTCATGTTCATGAAAGATTCAAAGCAATTACAATCCATGCCACCAAAACTTCCATTCACTAAGCAACAAAAGCTCCCGAAAAAACCAATCCAACATCCAAAATGTAGTGCCACTAATGGTCATTTTGGTAGCTTGTTTGAAAACTATATTTACATGGCTTTATACATTTAGGTTGTACTTGAAAGACAAACCAATTGGAAATTGGTGGGAGGAGAAAACAAACATAGATGGCAATCCAATGCACTTTTCCTTTTCCACATCCACATTGACCAGCAAGTTGTACGCTTCATGAGGGTCAAATGATTCCCCATTAACTGAAAAGCAAACATCATTGGTGCGGAAGGTTTTGATGATGAAAAAAATGGTGTGGATGGCAAGTCCAAGTCCAAAGGTAGTTTCTTCTACATACTTCCAATAATGCCATAACTTGCATGGATCGTCGATGCTTGGATGGATCCAAGTTTGAATCTATGCAACCCCAAAAAACACCTTGCAATAACAATCTTTTCTATGTCAATTGCTTTCATATTTATCACTTTGGAATAGGTGATTTGAAATGGATGTTGTTGATTCTAGGAAGGGATAAGAATTAGGGTTTTCCAATATTGCAACTTTTTCATTGTTTATCTTTGCAAATATGGCTTCACTTGCTACAAAATCACAACAAAAGTTTTTTCAAAAATCAAGTAAGCAAATGATTGGTGAAACAATATCCATGCTCTTTGGGATTCTGGAACCAAGATTTATGTTACCTAATTTGCAAGTGTAGTGCAAGAAAGGAGCTTTATCTATTGTGAAGAAAGAAGTGATTAAGTATTAATCTCTCTTCCTTGGGGGCCATCACCACCTAGCATTTTTGCAAACAGCAAGAAATTGACCTAAAAAGAATATTCTCCTCACTACTATTAATGAACATGTTGTGTGCTTATCTACTTATCCTTATCTTCGAACTCCGCCGCCATTATTCTCCACTACTATAATTTCAAATCCTTTCCCACAACAATGCCACATCCATGAAAAAGACCTCTATGTGTGGCCTACAAGTTCAAAGCACGTTGAATATGCAATGGGTGAACATTGCAACAAGAAGGAGAAGTCACAAACATCATTGCTACTCCTATTGTTATTGTTGCCACCGCCATCACCAAATAAATGACCCCAAAAAAATTGCCCAAACTTCCATCATTCCCACGACACATAATTGTCGACCAAGCAACCATTTGTAATTGTCATGGTTGACGACCATGGTGTAATTGTCTTAATGATGAGAAAGGACCCTATACCTAGTCTACATAAACCAATTATAATTATCATCATCACTAGAATAAACCTATCAAGTGAAAGCAAAAAATAAAAATGTGCATGTCACATGAAATTGCAATTGTAGAAGACCTAATAGGTGCTACACCTTGAGGGAGGGAGTAGGTTGGATTTAGCTCCTAGCTCAACTTGTGTCCTCACCTTGTTGGACTTGGTCATGGTCTATCATTAGAATTCAAAATTTTCCAAACCATTTTTGTTTTCTAATACATAAAGTTTAAACAAATAAATGAAGAAGGGGGCAACATTGGAAAGAGCCTAAAGCTGGTTATTGATTTAGCTCTCCAAATTATTAAATGAGTTTGTTGACTATTGTCAATTCTTGATTATTGTTTCATTGTCATATTTTTGAGTTCCATCATATTTATCATTTGGAGATGATATCTTCAAGTGTATCTTACTTGGAACCTCAAGAACACATATCAACAATATGTTCTAAAACTAGTAAGAGTACTAATTTGATGAAGTAAAAATTAGCTAAATCAAATGTGAGGTACATCAAACAAATTAAGTCATAGATAAATCAAGTTTAGGGCCTAGAGCTTAGATGACTCAATGTTTTTGGTCCATCATGATTGATGTTCAATTTTTTCTTCCAAGATGACTCATTCCAAAAAATAAAAATTTGAATTACATTTTTTTTACATCAATATTATTAAAGCTACATTTTCACTAATATTAATTTACTTTGTTGTGTACTTAACCACTCACTTGGGGTGCCTCTTTTATAATTTGAATTTTTTATAATAGATATTCATTTCCTTCCTAATATCAAAGCTTGATATGAAGCTTCTACTGATGGTACAAAGTGTTGAAAAATGATATCAAAGGTTTTTTTTTTAATATAATTTCACTTGTAATAATAGATTTGCCTAATGAAACCATGACCAATAGAATATGGGTAAGTGCATGGTAGGGTGGACCAAAAAGGGCTAACAATTTCCTAATCCAAAAGTTCATTTTTTCTATATTTTTTGGAGCCCTAAAAGGTTTTTGGAATTAAGTAACAACAATGTATCATTTTTCAAAAATGTTATTCCATTAAAATCTTTATCCTTGTAGCTCATTCATTGATTAAAACATGCATGCAAAATCTCAACTCAATCCATGGTCTTTTCAAGATGAAATGAAATTTTGAAAAATATTTGAATTTTTACACCACATAAAAGTCCATACGTAATAAACTTCATTGAATATGAATCAAAACCTTTTAATCTTGCTTTCATTATTACATTTTCAAACTAAAACCAAATTCATAACAAGTTTGAGGTTCATCATGGAACCAAATTACCAAAGTCCATGCACTAGTTGTTGTTAACATTGCAAACCCTAATTTTTAATGTAAAAAATCCATGACTCCTATAATTTCATGAATTTTTCATATCAATCAATTACATTATGTGCATATTGAAGTCTATTAAAATGATTCCCAATTAACAATACCAATATGTAAATAATAATGTGACATTTAACTTCACACCTAGGTATTAAAAATATGGATTGTGTTACTTCCAAATTAGTCCACCCTACCATGCATCCACCCATATTGGAGCTTCTATAGGCTCAAAAGTTAGAAAGACAATCTAATTATGGGCTCTAGAAAATTAAGATGTGCAATTTCCTCCAGTTATGAAAAATCTAAAGATTGACCCAACAACAAAATGCAAACAAAACTATTGAATGCAAGGAGAGTTCTTCGTGAATAAAAAAAACCTCGATGGCAAGAAGTTGGCATGCCAGAAGAGCAACCACCAAGATAGTCAAGAATTTTTTGTTGGTAGGAGGAACCCCAATGGTAGGAAGTCAACATGTCACAATGACAATTGAAGATGAAAAAAAGAATTTCTTGAACTTAAAATTGTCAATTGCATTAACTTTTGTTTGAAATATTCAATTTATCATCACATTGTTAATCTTATTTACCCATGTGAAATGTGGGAAACACTTGGAAATTTGGATGAAACCAAAACTTCATGAAGATGATTAATATTGAAGTAGAATCCTTACAATCTTCAACTCACTAATGAAAGGAGGACATAAGATTTCATTGCAAATTAAACAAATTGTCAACCAACTTGATTGCATGGGTTATAACATGCAACAAGCACTTAATCAATGTTGTGTTGAATGATTTTCCATTGAAATATTGAATAATGGTGTAGCTAATCTCATCTTGTGTTGTTCCACCAAGCTTTGCCAATCTTGGGGCAAAACTAATTGAAAAAGAAATTCACTTGATCAAATTGCAACAATGGGTTGGTGATGGAAAAACATTTTTTATTCACTTCAAGCATTTAACACCAAGTAGAAAACAAGAAACCAATTTTTCCCAAAGCACAACCAAGAGCTTGCAACCATTGCCATGAAGGAGGCCATTGGGAAAGGGAATTCTCCTTGAAGCATCTAGAGGATATGAATCAAAATTGCTTGAATACAAGGTTCAAAACAAGCATGTTTTTGCAATGATGTAAATTTTAAAACGATATATTCAACTAATACCAAAGGTAATGACATTGAAGAAAAAATCCAAAATGAAACTATTACACACGTTATAGAAAATTGCCCAACCCATATAAACCTTACCAAAGTTAAGTTCTCTCACTAGTACTTAGATCAAAGAGCTAGGCCAAAATGTTATTAATTATCATTTAAAAAAATAATGTCATTTGCAACCAACTGATTTGCAACTAGATGCAACTATGGTGTGACTAATTGTTCTTTCATCCTTCAAAATGGATGACTTTTACACTTTGATTTATGGATATATATATGTTTGGTTTTTACAAAAACACTACTATATATATAATATCATATATGCATTTGGTTTTGTACAAATAAGAAAGAACTTGAGCTCCAAAACTCAAATTGGTTTTATTGCCTAAACCAAACAATGACCCCCTTCACTTTGAAAGAACATATTTTGCTCATTTCAAAACCAATTTCAGCAACTTGTGTGGCTTTGGATGCGTTAAGTGTAAAACTACAATATCTTTTGGAAGCTCAAAGACAACAAAGCAATGACCAAACATCTTGAGCTCCAAATTGCATACTAGTTTTATTAGCCTAAACCAAATAATGATCCCTTCAATTCCAAAGGGCATATCTCGTTCATATCAAAACTAATTTGAATTTTTTTTGTGCCTTTGGATGTGCTTGGTGGAAGATTGACTTTCCAAAACAATGGAATAATGTCCAAAGATTTACAACTTTTTTTTTGCCTCTGCACTCTCGTTGCATCCTAAATTACATCTAAAATACAATTATAATCTTTATCCCATATTAATTGTCATAGCTTTGAAATTGTAGATTATTTACATCTAGAACTTTAACTTGAATTGACAATTCTATATTCACCTTAAATTATTATGAACCACAAATACTAAAAAATCTAAATCACAAAAAATATTTTTTATTTACAATAAGTAAAAAAATTCTATCAATATTTAAATATAACAAATTATTATAAATTCTCTTTTGATTGACAAAAATTCATAGACAAAAACCTTATATAAATATATTTTTTGATATCAACATCAATATTATAAAAGTTGTAGTATAAAATTGTAATTATGTCAACTTTACAAATAGTTAAAATTTGTAAAATCTATTATGTGATTGTAATAAATTATAGTCATGTACATGTTTCAATATTGCAACTATAATAATCTTAATGTTATTACGCATGTATAAACACATATATGCACATACACAAAAAACACATACAAATAAATCATGTGTACAATAATATATGCATTTATATATATACATAAATGCACATGTACAACATTTTATCTATTGACAGGGTCAACGTGTTTGTGATGCCCTATTTATACGTATGTAAAGGTTTTTTTTACTACCTACCTATTAACAACTTGCTTATGGGTTGTTAGTAGGTAGGTAGGAAAAGAAAACTGAGGTAACCACCATGGTTAGCTAGGAAACTAAAGCCCAACAAAAAATAATTTTTTGACCACTTATCATTCATCCTTCATGGTGCATGAGCATGTGTTGGTTCATTGTGGCTAGGAAGACAAGGAAGCACCAAACATGAATAACCCAAGAAGGTGCAAGTTTTCTGTTAATCCAATACACTAAAATTGTTTTGTTTTGGTGATGTAGCAGTAATGGCATTTTGCATTGCTATTACTAATGCAATCTTCATTTGGGAAGGAGATGATGATTTGCATTTGAAAAGGATTGATCATTGTCAAATTAATTTGTCATCCCACATGAATTGCATTTTATTTTTCTTTGTCGATTATATTTACCTCCAATGCTACAAGGAAAAGGATGTGAGTGTTAAACTTATCCATAAACTTACCTAAATCTTTTGTGTAAGAGGAGTTCATGACCAAAACAACTTCTGGAACTTGTTTTTCAAGAATTGTCTCTTCTTTTAAATGTCCAATAAAAAGGACCCAAGGTTTGATTTAAGTGCTAGAATGTAGACATGAAGTATGGAGGAACAAGCTTTGAGTGTAACTTTAGAGGCCTTGAGGAAAGGCCAGTGCATTGCAATTTTGGACTAAAAATCTAGGGAGGTTAAAACTGACTTTTTCTTCACAAGAACTTCTTCTCTCCTCTTTCTTTGAAAACTCTAAGGACTGAAGCAAGAGGGGGGTTGTACATCTGTGTGGCTCATGAAGCCGCTTCTACCTTTGGTTTCCCCTTCATTGGAGAGGTTCTACTACCCACCTAGAACTCTTCCTCTTTTATTTCTAGCAAACTCCCATCATTTCCACTTTCTAAGCTTCTTGCAGAAATAATTGGTAGCTTGGTTTTTAACATAATTTCTAAAGTAGTTCTCCAACTAGGGTTCTTGTAGTTATGTTTGGCATCTAATGAAGAGTTGCTATAACAACACTAATTTAATTATGTACCCAATTGAGAGACACTAAAGTTTTGGCACTAAATGTGTCAAACTTATGAATCTATAAATAAGCTTACAAAACACAAAACAATAATGCAAGATCAATATCCATTCATAAGAACCTTAATAAACAGAATTTGTACTATGTCAATGTTAGAAAGAAACCCCAGCGAAACATTACTTTGAGGATTTTAATCATTAATTCCAACCAATTGTGGCAAGCAAGGAAAACAAGAACAAGTATTTGGAAGCTAGAAATTATGACCCCCTTGGGTAACATTAACTTAAACAAAATACTTGAAAAAATTGCACATATGTTCATGAAACAAAGCTATGGAGATGCATTTCAAGTAGTCAAAGGGTGTTCTGCTTTGACAAGTATTAGGCACTACAAATTTAATGGAGAAGTATCCAATATTGCAGCACATGGGAAGGGAGAAGAAACATATGTGCCAAGGCTCATGCTTAATGGGATTTTCCCTTGATCACAAGAGCTTGAAAATTGGTGCTCTTGATGTGGAAAGCAATTTCAAATGTCATTGGCTTGTAGAGCTTTGGTAAGAGGTTGTGAACCTCAAAAATGAAGTTGATAAATAAGAGGTAGCTAGCTTGTTTGGTGAGGAGTTTCATACCCTAGGCTATATCTTTTTGTGCATTGAGAATGTGGGTGGTTTATAAATGCAAAATGGACACATTGAACTTTTAGTGGTTCTCATAAAATTGGCAAACATTGTTTTTATTCTAGTTTGTCAAAATCCTTTCTATAAAACTTCAAGCATTCCAAAGTTGTTAAGTTGATATATTCCCCTTTTTGATATCATAGTAATGTTCTTTGGTTGTTTCATGGGCTTGTTGATAGTGTTTATTGATTTTAATTTCTTTTGAATTGAATATGACAAATGGGGTCATTTCATAATGAACTTGGTTGAGCCTTTTCACATTCCACAAAAACTTACAATTTGATGTAAATTGTACTGTTTTACAAATGTCACATAAATGTATAAATGATTTAGAACCCTAAACCTTGATTGAGTGTGGAGGATGCAATGAAAAATACTTTTATGCATGTTTGTTAATGGATACACCATTAGAATCAATAGCAACAACAATTGTTCAACTATGTTGAATGTTAGTAGTTGTGCAAGATTTTTTTCATGTGGGTGGGTGAAATTTTGTATGGTTTGCTTTCAAGTTGGGTGTGTCATGTTATGCAAGGATGGTGACAATTTTAAAACATTACCACGAGAGGTAACCAAAACTTGGGCATTAGGAAAAAAATTCCTTTCTTAAATGGGCCAGATATTATCAAGGCTCTTCAAGGTGGAACACAATCCTAACCATTTAAAAGTCTCAAAAACATCAACTATCTTATATTGGATTGTTAGAATTTTGTGTAGAGAGAAAGGTTGAATATTTATTCATTTGAAGTATGGGTTGAGAATCATGGAGTTTAATTTTTGGAAACGCCTGATTAATGTGGGTGATGATCTTCTGTGGATGATTTATTGGAACTATTGTTTGAAGTTTGAGTTACTAAGTCATGGCAATCATTTCAAAGTTTGGGAGAAACAAAATCTAGCAAGATCTTGTCAAGATGTTTAATGATATTCACAAGGGACCTTCATCAGACAACTTACCAAGAAGAAGATAACACTAGTTGCTTATTATTAGAACCATCAATAGAGTATTATTGTGGGTAACCATTGTAACCATGACTTGCAATGAAGTATTCCCATTGTGAGTTAAGTACATTAGGGAGTGCATTCATTGAATGGTTGTCATAGAAACCTAAAGGGGCCAAAAACATTCACACTTGCCCACAATGTTACTTTTATTTTTGTCATTAAATTCTAGTTATATGATTATTGGTAGATGTTATATCAAGTGGATTAGAAAGTTGGTCCATCAAGGAATAAAACTAAAAATGGTGATGAAGAGATTTTTTTTATGAAAATAAGAAAACTTAATTGATGATTTTTTGGTGCAACAAAAGGTTGACATATCTATTCCTTCTTGTGATGATCTTTTTACAACCAAAGGTCACAATCATAGAATGTTATTAACCTATATAATGGACTCAGATCCTTTTGTTATAATGTAGAAAAAGACGTTTTTCCATGTTATACATAGTCGTTATTAATGCAAAATTAAATTTGTTTATATGTTTTTAACTTGCAATGCTTGATGCAATTTCATAGTGATGATCATTATATTGGATTTTAATGGATGATTTTATATGTTGCATCTTAATTGATGATCATCATAGCGTCTTTCCATACACGAATGACATTTCACAATTGAGTATCTTTCTAGATTCATAATAGCCTTGCTTTTCTTGCAAAAGACGTGATAAATATGTCACAATAAACTTTGTCTTTATTCTAGTTCATAATATCCTTACTTTCCAAGCAAAAGACTTGAGAAAATAATAACAATGGCTCCATCTTTTATGGGTTGAAACTTAAAATTATCATATGCAAGATTGCATGAAATAAAAGACTATATAAATTTCAATAGGTTGCATGTCTACAATCACTATTACATCGTGTGAAAGAATTCAAAAATGATGAAAACCTACCATTTATCAATAAAACAAATAACCCAACAAAGGGGGAGAAAAAGGTATAAGATGGAAGGACCCAAGTCCTAGCAAACTAATAATACTCCAAAGAGGGAAAATCGCAAGGGGAACGAGAAGAAAACAAGTACTTGAATCCTCCCCCCCAATTGCAAGAAGCATATTAAATAAGGAGAGGGGAGGAACACCTAAAAAAATGCCTAGCTTATACAAACTTTCACATATAATAATAACACACCTCAAAATAAAGGTTGTCTATGCACGCTACAATGCCAATGACACCCTTTACATGTAAAATGAAGGCAACACTTTAATAACATTGAAACATGTTACTTTTAAGTCCCAAGGTTCCATTCCCCTTTTTAAGGTAGTCTCATTTTTCATACCCAAATTTTGTGAGAAGTTTTGCCATTACTTCTTCCACAATGTCTGTTGATGAAAGACCATAATTCAAATGTATTGATGTAGCCTATGTCATTGCCTTGAATGTGAATTGGTTACCCATTTCTTCTTTGCCAAAATATTTTTTGGTAATTTAATTGAATTTCCAGCAAAAAAACTATTCAAAATTCAATATTTTTTTGCAAATGCCATTGAATTTTTGCAAATCCAAACACTTTTATTATATCTTGTGAATTGATTTTTTTCTAACAATATTAAAAGTGTGCCCAAATTCCATTATAAATTTGTTTTCTTCAATGAATTTTCAATGAAAAAATTGTTTTCAATAACTTTTCCACTATAAGTTGAAACATTGTGAAACGAACTTGATACACCCTTATTCATTGAAAAATTGCCAACGACACCAAAAAAATGGCAAGACGCACCATGGTTTGGGAAATTTCAATGTGACAAACAAATCAAATAAACTACTTTCTTTCATAGATAAATATTGGAGGTTTTCAAAAACCATAAGTGAAGAAAAAACTTAATAAAAATCACCATTTTAATATTTGATTTTTAGAATGTGGTAAAAAATATTTTTAAAGATTTGTACTTCAAATTTGGTTTCTAGCCAAAATTGGCTAAATCTTCGTAGGGGTGATATATTTTTTTATTACGAACAAAAATTCCTGAAAAGGAACAATGACCATCACCTACACAGTATATATTGGCACCTTCATTTTTTAGGGTGAAACCTTTTAGTATAGAAACTCCAAATACGCATCATACACCAAATTTTAAATGAAATTAGCCAATATATGCATTGTTGGGGCATTTGGGCCAATAAACTAGGTTTTGGTAAATGATCACATGATTCAATAGTTGAAATGGGTGTGTTCATTGCTCCATGTGCAAGTGTTCAAGAATTATCACTAGTTTGTTGAAGCATACTCACATGCAACATTGGATAGTTTGTCATGATTTCTTGTGTTTATGCCAATTCGAATGAATGTTTCACCCATTGAGGAATGCGGTAGGAGTTCATGAAACATTACCCTACCATCCTCTTTTTTGCCATGAATTGTTGTGCTTTGTTTTGGCAAGATGTTGGTCAAGTCTTGTAGAACCTTGGAGTTGAATGGTGAACCATCTTTAGTGCTAAAACCTTCTATTGTATTTCCAATGATGTTTCTTACTTTCCCTACCAATATAATGATAAAAAATGGATTGCATTTTCCTCAATATAGGACATAATATTGTTTGTTTAGGATCCACACTCTTGAAGTAGGATTGAGAAATGAAATATAAGATTTAATTAAGCTCAATGTGCAAGATTGGTTTCATAAAAGAAAAGCAGAGTTGTAACCCAAGAATGAAATTCCTAGCACAAGATTGCATGTCTTAATGAATAATTGAGGATCCTAAATTGTGGATCCAATTTTCCAAGAACTATTGGGTAGTGAATGTTCCTACAAAATCAAGGATTCATATTCCCGATTCAAAAGGATTTAATTCATTTCCTTCCAAAATTTCCTATATTTTGGAAAATTATAAGGTCTTGTACTAAGACTTGTTAAGGATTCTAAATTCTTGCAACCACACCTTGGTTCCTAAAAAAGTTAGTGGTTTGACACCTCTTGTGACAAAATTATGAAGGTGCACTTATTGATCTTGACTCAATGAATCAGATTGATTCATGTGCATCAAGATTAAAGACTAAATGAGAACAATGGAAAATTGATTGTTGAAGACCATAGATCTTGAAACAAAACACACAAATGAATGGAAATAAATAACATAAACATGTAGACAACAAAATGTATTCAAAAATGTGTTTCACACATATGAAAATGAAATGTTGGGTGTTTACATTGGGAGTGATTATACGATATTCGTTTCTATTTTCAAGCCCACCCTTTCTTGAACATCCTTGGAATTTAGTTAGAAACCCCAAGTCGCAAACCAATTTGTAATAAAGATGGCATTACAAAAAGGAACAACACAATGGGACAAAGTTGTGTGTATTCCCTTACACACCAAGGGTGATAGGCATGCTCAAAAAAGGTTGTCAATAAATTATTGCAACTAAATCACAATCCACAAAGATGACATGTGGGGTAGTTGCAAGATAGGGTGGCTCATTTTTTCATGACATTTGATTTTTTACATATTGTATTCTATTCAAATGTCATAAACATACGGTGAAATCATCAATTTGACAAAAAAAATTACAAATTAAAATTGCCAATTTGAATAAGAATATACACATGATCATGAAATTCAAAAAAATACACCAAACATATAGTCAAGATCTTCCATTAAATTATTATAATTGCAGTAATTAATTTTGACTACAGTAAAATTATGAATAATTAATGGGAATATTTTGTAGTTCTGATAATTGTTAATTGTAAATAAGTAATTTTAAGTTATAAATATAATAATTTACTAGAATATAATAATTTTAATTAAAATAAGTACATGAATTATTCACATTATATTAAATTACCATAATAATTATAAATGTTAATTTAAATTATAATGACCAATATTACATATTATGAGTGCAATTACATATTATAAAAAATTTAATGAATTTTTAGCATTGCATAAAAAATAATAATTGGCATAAATTTTTATGTTGGAAGAATAATTATTTATCGTAAATAAGTAATTATAAATAATAGATATATCAAATTTACAGTATTGATGATAATTACCTTAATTATTCGAAATACATTATAATTAGTGAAAAAGATTAAATATGGATTTTTAATTATACATATTAAGTTTGAAATAATTTGATTATTTATAATCATTTATAACTTTTTTTGGGTAGTTAAGTTAATTACAATAAATCTTTGATAATGATTGTACTTTATTTCTATACACCTATACATGATTGATGTATTGCCACCTTTACATATACCTTAATATGATGTTAATTTGCAATAATAGTTTTTTCAAACTATGCCTAGTTAATCTACGAAAATAATACATATATATACCATTATGAATGTGGAGTACATAATGTATACATTAAGGCTTACTATACATAATTGTTAGTTACCATAACATAAAACACATGACTTACCCTATACAAAATTAGTAACATACATAACTTAATGTGTAAATAAGTAATTAATTACCATTTTTGGGTCACTTTTGCAACTAATGGGCCATACAAAGGTATTCTAAGATGAAAATAATGTGAATAGTTATCCCATTGGAAGAATGAAAACCTATATGGTTGCAACATAGTCATAAATGTGACAGAAAAATGTGTGATATAATTTTCAATTATAAATGCAACCAATTTTAGTTGTGAACGACAATTGATTGCATGTAGTCACAAATCATTTGGTTACATTTTAATCTTTTTCTCTTAGTGACAATGCTTCTAATGACAAAGAGGTCTTTTATTTTCTTGGGCACCAAGTTATCCATGTCCTTATATATTTTTTCATGCATTGAAGTATACACAAAACTAATGTTAATATATTTTTTCTCAATGCCAAATTTCTTTTAATAGGGAGTTGGGTGAAAGGTCACATCCTAATGTGAATAATGTTTTCTTGAAAGTTGAATAATTTTGCCCACTATCTATCATGGTACCTAGGATTTGAATGTTTTTGAAAAATCATTAATTAACTTGATAGTTTTTTAAATCTAAATGTTTGGATATTTCAAAAAGAAGGGACATATTTTCATCATTGTGGTTTTGTTAGATTTGACAACCTCAATAAATATTTGTATTTTAAAACCATGATGATGCATACCAATGTTTGTAGAGCATGGCACAATGGTTGTTGTCATGTTTCCTAAGTAGCACTTGCAATTGAGGTGTTGATATAGTATGTAAGAATGCCTAACATTTGTTTTTGGCCTTTCAATTTGTAGTTGTAGTAAAAAAAAATCTCATTGTACACTTGCAACGAAGACATTAGTTCCAATCTCAATGTCATCCATCCATGTGTGATCTATCATCCATCATTATGTTTTGTGATTCACCAAAGTAATTGAACATGGGACTTTCTTAGTTGACACACCACCTTGGGAGGCTTCACTATAGACTACGTAATTTTCCAAGTCAATGTTTCAACTAGAATTCAATTGGAGACCATGTGGGTGTTAAGAATATTCCATGAGCTCCAAAATAGTTGGGATTTGCCTTCATTTGTCCACCAAAAGAGTAGGCAATTCAATTTACTTGGCAATTGTGAATAATATTTTTAAATATTAAAAAAATTACAATTGAAACATAGTCAAAAACAATGTCAAGTCAAAGGTGGGTTGGTTGAAATAGAGGGGTTTTCTATTGGTGATTCAAAGGAATAGATGAAGGTAATTATCTCAAATCGGAAAACCTTAACAAATTAAGTTCCTTGAATGCATTAAATTGGCTGATAAACGTAAGTAATTCCTTTAAGTTCATACATTTCCACAATTAAAACTTTTGGAATGCATTTAATTGGCCAATGTACATGTAAGTAATTCTTGCAAGTTGAAATATTCACACAAATCAAGATTTTCAAATACACTCAATAACTAATAGATGAATTATTTTTTTTCAAGTTGGAACACCCTAACAAATGAAGCTTTTGGAATGTACTCAATTGGTCAATAAATGAAAGCAATTATTTCAAGTTCGAACACCTTGACAAATGAAACATTTTGAGTGCATTCAATTAGTTAATAAATAAATGTAGTCCTTTCACGTTGTAACACCTTAACAAATCAAGCTTTTCAAATGTAGTCAATTGGCCAATACATGAAGGTAGTTCTCTCAAATTGACACACTTCTAAAAATAAACCTTTTGGAGTGCTTTGAATTTGTCAATAAATGAAGGTAGTTCTTTCAAATTAGGACACCCTAACAAATTAAGTTTTTGAAGTGCATTCAATTGGCAAATAGATGAAGGTAGTTCTTTCAAGTTGAAACACTGTGACAAATGAAGCTTTTGGAGTGCATTCAATTGACCAATAGATGAAGGTAATTCTTTCAAGTTGGAACACCTTGATAAAACAAGCTCTTGGAGTGCATTCAATTGGCCAATAGATGAAGGTAGTTCTTTTAAGTTGGAACACCCTAACAAATCAAGCTTTTGAAGTGCATTCAATTGGCCAATAGATGAAGGTAGTTCTTTCAAGTTGGAACACCTTGATAAAACAAGATTTTGAAGTGTATTCAATTGGCCAATAGATGAAGGTAGTTCTTTCAAGTTGGAACATTCCCACAAATCAAGGTTTTGGAGTGCATTCAATTGGCCAATAGATGAAGGTAGTTCTCTCAAATTGGAACACCCTGACAAATGAAGCTCTTGGAGTGTATTCAATTGGCCAATAGATGAAGGTAGTTCTTTCAAGTTGGAACACCGTGACAAATGAAGCTTTTGGAGTGCATTCAATTGGCCAATAGATGAAGGTAGTTTTTTCAAGTTGGAACACCTTGACAAAACAAGCTCTTGGAGTGCATTCAATTGGCCAATAGATGAAGGTAGTTCTTTCAAGTTGGAGCAATCCCACAAATCAAAATTTTGGAGTGCATTCAATTGGCCAATAAATGAAGGTAGTTCTTTCATGTTGGAACACCCTGACAAATGAAGCTCTTGGAGTGCATTCAATTGACCAATAGATGAAGGTAATTTTTTGAAGTTGGAACACCTTGATAAATCAAGGTTTTGGAGTGCATTCAATTGGCCAATAGATGAAGGTAGTTCTCTCAAGTTGGAACACCCCCACAAATGAACCTCTTGGAGTGCATTCAATTGGCCAATAGATGAAGGTAGTTCTCTCAAGTTGAAACACCCCCACAAATGAAGCTCTTGGAGTGTAGTCATTTTGCCAATAGATGAAGGTAGTTATCTCAAATTGGAACACCCTGACAAATGAAGTTCTCGAAGTGCATTCAATTGGCCAATAGATGAAGGTAGTTCTCTCAAATTGGAACACCCTAACAAATGAAGCTCTTGGAGTGCATTCAATTGGCCAATAGATGAA
>Ga0116230_10002809_pt1 | contig 16839 bp, 15 predicted proteins | sample S1TSphfallax_3_FD_88678 | JGI IMG/M metagenome (GOLD analysis project Ga0116230, IMG submission 88678) | Host-associated microbial communities from peat moss isolated from Minnesota, USA - S1T2_Fd - Sphagnum fallax MG | ecosystem: Host-associated > Plants > Peat moss > Unclassified | place...
TACAAATACCAACCTCAGACCAGTACTCTAATTTTGGTAAGGACCTAAGGTAATACCGACCTTGTACCAATTTTACACGAGTTACAATATCACATATAAAATAATATATATATATGTGTGTGTGTGTGTGCCTCACAGCAGCCAAAAATCATTCTTGGATTATTGTGAAGAGTCTTTTAATTTAAGAAAAGGGGAATTTGTAACGGAATGTTCTATCTTTCCTTTTTATAACGCCGTCTTTGGGATGATTTTTCACCCTGAAAAAATATGACCATCTTGGACCTACTAATGCAAGGACCTCCCTGGATGGTTCGTACCTATGAAAGTTTTGTAAAGGACCCAATACCAGGATCAGATCACATGCTCAAAAGAGTGGAAGACCAACACTAGTTGCAACCTACAGCTGTGACCCACTGCCTAACATCTCTCTCTCACACTCTCTCTCTCTCTCTCTATATATATATATGTATAAGGACATAGAACAAACAAACAACCCACCCACCCACATACCCACCCAAGTGGTTTGTGGATTGAAAGATCAGAGAATGAATTCTTGAGTTCATTCCTGAAGAATTTAGAGGAAATCCCACATAAACTTTGTAATTGCATACTTGGACTACTACAGTAATTGCATTTGGAGTAATGGGTTTTGTTTATTTTTTTGTTTGTTTGTTTTTTTTTTTTTTTTCTTTTGGGGGGGGAGTGTTTTCCAGTATTAGTTACAAGTACATGGAATCATAAACTTGAATTGATTACAACAAGCTCAGTGGATGATGCAGCAGGTCCCTGAGGTCTGAATGAATTGCTGATGAGAGATTTGAAGGGATTATTCAAGTGGAGAGAAAGACAAGGAGAGAAGATTCAGTGACAAAGCTGAGAAGGAAAAAAAAGCTGGCAATGGCAGATGATCCAGAAGATCAGCAGATACTACTGCAGAAGAATGAGAATGAGAACAAGAAGAAGGAAGTTCAGTATCCCAATTGTCCAGGATGCAAGTGTGCATATCTGCAACACCCAGATGCAGGGATTCCATATAAGGAGTTCCTGTCCGTGTTTCTACTAATTTTTGTTGCCTGTATGAAGCTGCTTTCTCTCTGCCCTCTAGACTTGAAACTTTGAACACAGTTGATCATTTCTTCCCATGATGTTAAAGGACATTGCATGATCTGGCTAACTTCAGAAAACCATGGTGCTAACTTGGGGCAGAAGAATGAAGTCTACAGATCTCTAACACCCATTAAGGAAGACCTCACCCATTTCCCCCTTTTTGTGTTTTTCTTGTTTTGGTGGCATGTGTCTCTCAGCAACTCCAGTCTCATCACTCTATCCATTTCTCTACTTCATGGTAAGTGGTTTTCCTTCTTTTTTATTTTTTCTTTGGACTAGTTATCATGAGCTTCATGGATTGATCACCAGAGATCTCCTTTTTCTGTTCTTGCTTGTTTTCCATCTCCTCCTCAAACAAGGTTTTCAAATATCATGAGCCAACCTCATGATGGCATGAACTGTAACCTCATGTGCTGTGAGTTCAACAGGATGATGTTCTTCAGATTGTTTGCATGTGGAAACCGTGTGATGTGAAGAGAAGGAATGTTTGCAAATTACTAGGATTTAAGCGAGTAGATTTTTTTGAGGATAAATTGTTGTTGGGTTTTGAGTCTTGAAGTCTTACAAGGCTTGAAGACCATGATGATGATGATGATGCTGCTGCTGCTGCTCCAGGTACAAGATTTGCATATCACCAAATCTGACAAGGAAATTGGGTTCTATGCTGGACTTCTAGGTCATCATCAATCCTCCCTCTTGAGCCAGCAGTTGCAGCTGAACTGAAGTGAAATTGCTGTGCAAATCCAGGAGGCTGGAGTAGACCTCTCATTTTCTTCACGAAAGAAACTCAGACTGATTCAATTGAAGTCTCACTCTCTGGAAGATCTAATTTAGTTGTTATCTGCAATTTATTGAGCTAGCTCTTTGACTGAGCTGTCTTGTTTTCTCTTGGATTTTGGTTGTTGCAGGAGCATCCCTTCTTGTTGGCCGGGCCTTAACAGCAGTGCAATGGGGCATTGCAGCAGACAAGTATGGTCGGAAGCCTGTAATGGTTCTAAGCCTCATCTCTGTGTAAGCAAAAGAATCACACAAATTATTCAATATCAGAATTCACTGTTGCCTCCCGCACCATCACAAAAGTGAAGAGATCAAAGGATAATATTATATTATGTTGCCAATTCATTCCTCTTCTTCAGAGTTTGGTCCTCACTTGCACCCAGATTTTGCACGTGGGTTTTTGTGTGCAACCTTTTTTTGTAGCAGTATGGTGTTCCATACGCTTTTTGGATTGAGCAAAAACTTTTGGATGGCCATGGCTACACGATTTCTACTTGGAAGTTTCAATGGCATGCATGGAGCTGTGAAGGTAAATTCAGAACTTTCTACTTGGTTGAAGGAAAAAATTGGATTTCTTTTCCTCATTTGTATCATCAGCTCTTTCATGTGTCCAGATACATTGCAGCACATGAACAAAACATTTTCCAATGCATGCAGATATGATGTTCTGGGAGATGTTATGTCCAGGGCTTCATAAAATCTTGCAGTTGTTCACTGACATGGCTGGTAGTTCCGGTGCAGGCATATACATCTGAAATCAGCAATCAGCAGCATCAAGCATTGGGTATCTCCATGGTGAGATATCTTGTTCTTAAGCTTCACTTCTTGTTTTTGGGGATCTGGCATGTTGTTCTGGAGCTCTGCTTCTTTGTTTTTGTAGATCTGGCATGATTCCAATGCTGTGGCAAAAGTCTAATGGTTTGGGTGCAACTGTCCAACAATGCCACAGTTTTGATCCTCTACATACAAGAAGAGAAAGGAAGAATTTACTCTAAGGCTTTGAGGATTCTTGTGGACAGGTTGGTACCAGCTGGGGTCTAGCTCTCATCATCGGTCCTGCTCTAGGAGGTTACCTTTCTCAGGTACCAGATTCTGGAATGGCAGCTGCTGCATCATCTCCTTCACTCTCGTTTCCTGTAGGTTGTAAGACACTGGATTCAACTGAGATTCTTTTTTCTTGTATGCTCTTTTGCAGCCTGCACTCAAATACCCAAGTGTATTCGGTGAGGGATCTCTCTTTGCACGGTAAGGGTTTTAGGGGAGTTCATGTATTTGCGTTTGTCTGATAAGTCATGAGCTATCGACCATGGTTTCTTTCCTTAGAATGCTCTCATGTAGAAATTGATTGTTGTTGGGATGAGTATGTGTGGTGCAACAGATACCCTTACTTCTTGCCATCGCTCTGTAACACTGTGCTTGCCAGTGGAGCTCTTTGCATCATCATTCAGCTCCCTGTATGTGCTGCAGTTCTGCACTAAATTCTCTCCATGCTTGATTTATGTCAGTAGCTAGCCTGACGTCTTTTGAAATTGTCACTGCTGCTCCAGATCCTTTTCTTTACTTTGGGCAATATATAGTACTTTGAGAATCATGGTTGTTTGCAAATCCAAGCCTTGATGACACACGATTTAAGGTAGAATCATGGAAGGGTTCTAGAAAAAATTCAATCCTCCCAGATGCCAATTCTTTACTTAAAACTGGAGTGTTATTGCAGGAGACATTGCATAAACACAACATCAAGGAGATGGAGGAAACCGAACTGCTCTCCATGGCGTGGTCTCAATGCAGCAAGTCAACAGAAGGCAAGTGAAAGAAAAAATTCAGTGGGTTTTTCAGAATGATTAACAGCAATCAGTAACCCCAGTTTCTCTCTCCAATTTTACAATTTTCTACAGACTGCAGTTGAGTATTTCCCAAAACATTTGGTGCTTCATATCAGGTTGCAATGGCTGAGAAAAAAACATTCACCACTTGATGCACTTGAAGGTTGATGATGCATAAACCCTAAAAGCTAAACCCTCATCTAATGCACTGACACTGTTTGATAATTTAATAGAGCGATTTGGGCAGCAGATGCGTCCTATCAATGTTATCAATCGAGAACTGGAGGAATTCTCAACACCCAATGAGGACTTGATTACAGCTAAGCAGAATGTGACGAGGTCACTCTTGAGCAGGAAGTCCTTCATTGGTGCCATGGCTCTTTCCTGCATATGGTCTTTCCATGACATGACATATTCTGAGGTTTTTCATTTGACCTACAACATCACAAACTTTGTTGGCTGATGTGAATCATGCTAGATTTGATTGCTGTTCAAATCATTGTTGAAAAGCCTTTCAGATTTCAAGCTCCTAAAATTATATTATGTTTGCCAGAAAAGGGTCACACTTGGGTTACAATATGGGATGTCCATTGACTTGACAAGCTTGTGGTCTAAGTATTTTGCATCATGATTTGCACCAAGTTTCACATCTATAGTGCATTAGGCCTGATCTGGAAGACCTGTGCAGATCTTCTCTTTATGGTGTGTTAGCCCAAAGGCAACTGGAGGTCTTAACTTCACAACAGATAATGTCGGAAAAATACTTGGAATATCAGGTGCAAATTATGCTTTTCTGCAAAACCCCCTGTTTTCAACAATAAGAGCTTCACTTCACGAACTTCAACCCTTAGACATTGCATCCACTGGTACTAGTGCATTGAGATGTTGGCCTGTGTGGTTTTTTTCCTATGTCTCAGATCAAGGTTTGCACTCTCTCACATCTTTTCCACTAAAATTATTATTCAAGGTCCTTGAATTCATTTCCAGGTTGATTTCGCCTTTTCGTATGGATATCAATTGTCCTAGTGGTTTGTCTGTTTATGGTCTTGTCTCTGGCTCTCTTCAGCTAATGCTCCCTAATTTCTACTTCTGGTGGGTGTGTGTGATTATGGGTGTTCCAAAAAGGTTTTGCTTTGATGGTATTCCAAATCCTCATCTTTCCACATTTAGCAAATTCCTTGGGACTGATGATGACAACACGGGTACCGGCAGTAAGACAAAAGCTGCCATATTACCCATCAAATCATGTGTTTAAGAAAATCATCAAATCAGGCTTCTCAATTTGTGAACTAACTAGGTTCAAGAAAGTTTCCTTTGGACAAGCTTCTTTTGCAAATGACAGATCTAGCAAAGTCTCTTTAGTCTTTTCCTTGTGGCATTTTGCAGGTGCTTTCAGTTCCATTGATCCTTGCTTATCCAATAATTGCAACACTTCATGGATGGGTGCTCTGGGTGATCTTGAATCTTGTGTCTATTGTGAAAACATTTTTCTCTGTAAGTTCCTTCCTAAACTCCTTTGTCATGTTTTGAAAGGGAGACAATTGCCACGATCCATCTCTACTCTCAAATAATTTTTTTTGGGCGGGGCAATTATATCTGGATTATATCTTTGCATATAGACATTGATGGTGTGATTAGTGACTAGAGACAATGGCCAATGATTTTGGAGTTGCTTGAAGCAGCTGGAGCTCTTTTGACCCCCTGTTTGTATTGTGCATTGCAGATGATGATTCTAAGTGCCTCATTTATATTACTAAACAATGCCGTGGTATGAGCTTTCTCCAACACACATAGGCGAAGAACATTTTGTGTTGTGCATCAAGGAAAATACAGACAACATTACTGCATTGTGGACTGACCAATTGCTAGTATGTTTGAGCAGCCACAAGATCAAAGGGGAGTGGCAAATGGGGTGTCAATGAGTGTTGTATCTGTATTCAAAGCCATAGGACCAGCATTCGGTGGCTCTCTGTAATACTTTGAATAAACCCTTTGCATAAACTTGTTTTCCTCAATTTTCTTTTGTTTCTAGATCAACTGCAAAACATAACATGAGTCTGAGAATGCTTTTGAAAATGTGGGATGTTAATTTAGCTGCTTGCAACCTAACCTCAGTTGAAGACAACATGATCTGCTGTATAATAAAGACACAAAAACTTGATATGATTCTCGCAATAACACAAGTCTACACTGGTTTGTAAAATGTGCAGTTTTGCATGGGGACAGAAACGTCAAGATTCTCATATCTTGCCAGGTTTGATTTCATCACATGGCTATAGAAGCTTAATTATGATTTGTTTCTTGAGGATCTCATGTTGGAAAGCTCCAATTTTAATGTGAAACTAGCTAGAAGTATGTCTCTCAACTGATTTTTCCCATTGCATTCGGACATGCAACAGAAACTCAGGAACACAAATTTTGTATAATTGTTTGCCTAGAATTTGGGTGGATCATTATGCACTCCTCCTCTACACCCACAATCAGGAGCTGATGAAGTCAGGGCTAGTAGTAAGGCAGCTTGTTCATTGTTATTTGTGATGAAAAAGGTGATGGTCTCACACTTTGTGAACAAACTCCCATAAGTTTATGCGTGCACCCATTGTCATGTAACGTGCAAAAATTGTGAACTCATCTACACCCATCCTCGGGAGATATGAAATCAATCATCATGAAAGCTTGTCGAGCGCTAATATTCATGACAAAGATGATGTGTAATTACCTACAAAATTGTGTGTATTTATCTACTACACCTTCCATTGGGAAATGATGAAGTCATTGGGTAGTTATGGCAGCTTGTCCTTAATACCCAATGACCAAAATGAGATAGTTGGTTTAACACTTTGTGAATGACTTTCATAAGGTTTAGGGTTTAGGGTTTATGGGTTTAGAGTTTAGGTTTAAACCCTAAACCCTATGACTACACCCATTGTGATGTTGTTTGCAAAATTATTGTCTTCAATTTCGTAGATATGCCACTAAAAGTAGAGTTGGGTTGGGACTTTTCTTTTATGTTTTTGCAGGTAATGACATGGTGTTTGGTACTCTGGCTATCGTTGCAATCATAGGTTGCATCTCTACCTTAGAGCCTTTCTTACCACAATCCACATATGAATCATGCCATTAAGGACATGTAATCTTTTCTCTTTTCATAAAAATTCAAACATCATTCTCATCTTTTAGCCAATAGCATGAGTCCTAGTGTTTTTTTTGTTGAATTTTCTAATGTTACATCAATTGCAATCATCATATGACAAATTCAAGATTTAATGGCAAAAGGTTTTTAGGGATGGCTTTTTGCAAAAAGAGGTTTCACTTGTCCAAAAAATGAATTAGAAATAAATAAAAATTGAGTTCAAAATGTGGCAAAAGAAAATTGATTTTTTTTTGTTAATTTGGCAATTGCCCCCCCCCCCCCAAAAGGAATATGTGACCAATTTTTTAAAATTTTCATTTGTGTGAAATTTTGCACAAACAAAAAAGGCTGAACATGACAAAGATAAAATGCAAATCTAAAAGAAAAAGGTTTATTATAACTATGTTAAAGAAAAATGAATTTTTTTTTTGGTAAATGGAACACATATGGATAGCACAATCCACAAATAAGAATTCAAGTTGAACATGTGAATTGTCAAAACTATATATGCCACAAAGAAACCCCAACTATCATTTAACCACAAAACATGGCAATTGAAACCCTAAAAATAAATGGTTTAAAAATTATTTGAGAATTGAAATAAAGTAAAATTTAGATTCATTTTGTTACATTTTGAAATTTTCACATCTTGTGCATGATGAATATATTGAAGCAAAATTTCAATTTTCATTTGAGAATTTGGAGAGCAACTAGCCAAAGATATGCCATAAATTAAACAACTTGCAAAGTAGATATGCTTTATTTATGCATGGCTTGATTTAAATTTTATTATTGTTTAACTTTTAACTCAATGCCAAATTTAAAGGTCGCGGTGATTATTAATGTTGGATGGCTTTTACATGAGGAGCATGTAATCAACTCAAGCATTGAACCAAATAGCAATTAATCAACATAGGTTTTTTTAAGGATCATCAAAAGTGTTTTTGCTCATGATACCTTTTTTTTTTTTCTAGGAGAGAAATCTTTGATAGGCAAAAAGTTAGTGCTTTAAGGGCCGCACAATTATGTGTAAACTTGGGTTATGTTCCATTTAAAAGTGCATTTTTGTATTAAGATGTTTGCCATGGACAATATTCCAAATTAAGTGAAAGCTCCCATAGAACCCATGAAATAGTTCAAATGATGGTCATCATAATCATTTTCCAATCTACTTATTTAAAGGAAGTTCATGAAAGCCAATTAAGGATCAACCAAAATATTACGCATTTCATGAAATGGTTGCATCCATCAACTACACACCATGTGTGAAGGAATTGGCCTATGGCATGACATGGCTAGTTTCAAAGCAAAGACAAAAGTAGGTAAATTCTTCTAAAAGTTTTGTAAGAGAAACCGATTTTTTTTACATGATTTTTTTTGTTTGCCTATAGAAAACAACAATGTCAATGTGCTTGACAAGTTTGTTCTAATTGTAAGTGTGTTTAATGATGAAGTTAATTAACTAAATTTTGCTAAATTGAAACATGTACCTTAAATGTTATCTATCGAGATCAAAGTTAAAGCATGAAAGAGGAACAAATCAAAAAAAATATTGAAAATTCAAACATATTCTCACAATTGGGGGAAGTGAGTCCTAACACTCCCAAATGCTTTTATTACTTTTGAAAAATTAGTAATCTTCAAGACTTTTCAAAAAAATTGACACAAAAGTGCAAATAACAAATGGTGTCCAAATTAAACTTTCTTAGATTGTTAAAAAGGTTTTAAAGTGGAAATATTGAAAATGGGCATGTATTTTCCTCAAGTTCATGAGTTCTAAAGTTCATGTTATGAACAAAATAAAAGTTGAGAATTAGACTAACAATTTAACTCTTGGCATATGACATGAAACATAGTCAAACGAACTTTCAATTGAACATGTGATATGGTGTTGGATATTTTATTTTATTTTCAATTGAAAACATTTCAAATCAAAACTTGTATGTGAGAATTATGATATTATAAAATTATAAGATTCATTACTTATTTGACAAAATTCATGCATGCACCATTTTTATTCCAATTTGCATTAATCACCTTTTATATTGGTTTTGTTCATATTGACTTCACCTTGAACTCATGCTTGTGATTTCATCTTAATATCATCTTGGATCATGGTGATTAAAAAGAAAAGTGTTAAAAACATGGAACCTTTATTTGAACTTATAGGTAAAATACATATTAAAAAATTCATTTACACCAATTTGAAGGCATTTGCATTTCACAATTTATCACAAAACATTTCACAACATTTTCAACTTATTTTATATGTCAATATGTTTTGTTTCAACTTTTAGAGTTTTTTTTTAATACACTCAATTCATTTATTATTTTAAGATATTTTTATTATTTTAATGATATTAAATATTTGTGAATATAGGAAAAAAAATTGGATTGCAAAAATGTTCAATTCACAAAAGCACAAAGAATGCAAATGTTATACATAAAAATGAACTTTTCAAATACCACCTATTTGTCGTTTTTTTTTACAACTCATTGCATTATATTTTGTGTTAGTTTGTTGGTTAGACCTTGCAATTCGTGATAATTATATCTTCTTAAAATTTTAATGATGATCATAATTTTTTATAATATTATTATATATTCTTGGGTTGTGTTGTTAAGGGTTGACAACTAAGGTGATACAAGCAAAATTTGCCTACATGGCATCTGATGATGGATACTAATGTGAGTTTTGTGATTAGGCTTTTTAATGAGACATGAACATTCTAGAACATAAGGCAAGAACCATTTGCCATAGCTTTTTGCATGCATCATTACGAATGATAAGATAGGAACTTTGAAAATTTTGAGAAGGGCTAAACATTGGTTTTCACTATGAAAAACCATGTCCAATAAACCACATTACCTTGCAACTAAAACTCAAAAAACATGTGATAACTACTTTAGAACTATTATAAATGTGTCACTAAGGTCACAATAATGTTACAATTAGTGTACAATGTACATACATGCAATCATGCCACATGTTCACATCTCCACCACCCATTATGAGTTACATTTGCAACTAGTTTTTTATTATGATTCCCATTGATACAATGAGTATGGCCATTAGTGCACCACTACTAAAGTACTATTATTCAACTATGTTATGATTATAATGCAACTATTTATAAGTTAATAAGGATACATATCCATCAATTATTTATATCTTCATCATATGTGTTTCATTTTGAGTGATTTTAAATGTTCTAAAAATATTACTTCAAGTTTTAAAAATCGTCTTTGAAGTGCAAATGAAAATGAATAACAAAAATTAACAAGAAGAGAAATAAGCTTTCCAATTTACAAAACACATTTTTTTCTCTTTAGACCTTTCCTACTTTCAAACCTCATAACTTTCATGTTTCTTATTCATTTTAAACGACTTAAAATGTTATAGAAGTGCCACCTGAAGTTCTACAAATCATCTTGGAACTCTAACAACAATAAAACAACATATATATAAAAAATTAGGTATTTGGTAACCAGCCTTTATAGCATTTGGTGGTTTGTTTTTTTGAATTCTTGATCCCCTCTAGTTTGAGGGGCCATAACTTTTTCAAATCTATTATATTTTTGATGATTTTTAGTGCACTAAACATGCCAATAGGAAAGGTTCAAATTTTTTTAGATGCCAAAAATAATGGAGCCCTCCCTTTGGATCCGGTATGCTTTCAACACTTAAAGGTTATAGTTGTAACTCAATTGCAACTAATGAACAACTAAAAGATTTAATTTTGTTTTCGAATCTCATGTTACAAATAATATAAAGAAGGTTTGTTCTCTCATGTTTTTACATTAAAATACATGTGTCATTTTGAAATGAATTGAAAAAAGTTTAACCTAAAGACAAAACATAAAATAAAAAACAAAATTTCATATTTATTTTTTAGTGCACTTTTCTACCTATAGGTAGGCATGTAGGTAGGTCCTAGGTATGTAAGTTTTAAGACCTACCAACTAACCAACCTACCTACCTATGGTTATGTACAACCTACCTAGCTATTAAATTATATATATATTTCCAAAATAAAATTAATATGCCATGTGGCAATTTTCGATTGTGCCACGTGTCACAATTGAACTATCATTAATAATCATAGTGGACGATGGAGTGTTAATGGAATTGAATAATACTTGAAAATGAGTTGTTTTAGCTAAATTACAATTGAGTTGCAATGTATTACATTATATATATGGTGAATTGCAACTCTACAACTCATGCAATTTGTCTTTTAGCATTCATGGTGTATATATACAATGAGTTGGAAGTGTCCTCTGCAATTAAAAAATTGAGTTGCAAGGCTACTTGCAAAACACCCTTTTTTCTCATCATGTTTATAAAAACAAAATATGACATTTATGCGAATTTTACAAAAAAAATTACAAACAATTAACATTGATGTCATTTTAAAACTAGGAAATTGGTATGTTAGATTTTTTCAAACATTTTTAGATGCCTTAAACCTTAAACTACATACATTTTTAAGGTTTGGGTATGTACTGAATAAATTAATATGTTACAGTTTTCAAACCTTGTTATTTGCCGTAAACCTTACACTACATGTTTTTTTAGAGGTTATTTGGGTATTTATTTAATAAATTGTTATGTTCCATGTTTTAACCTTGGCACATGCCCCAAACCCTAAATAGGTCCAAACATGCTACTAGGACCCACACCCACTTCCTTGGTGCTTTGTTTAATGACTATTCATTCCAAAATATTCTTAAAATATCTTAAGGATATTCCATTTGTAAATTTTACAAAATGTTTAAAAAGCCCTTTTGATTCACAATAATGTTGTAGTATATTATCATAGTAAAGTTTGATTTAAATAATGTCCAAAAAACATCATTTAAAATCCATTAAGGAATCATTTACAAGTTTTTCAAGTGCTAAAAACATTCGTTATATTGTTAAATTTTGTTTTTGGGTATTTGATACTCATTAAATTTGTTTCATTTTATTCAAATGTTTCCATAATGTATTGAAAACATTGTTGTATATGTTTAACAAATATTTTAAATATTCATTTGATTTAACATTTAAAATTTTGTAAATTAAGCAATTGTTACACCCGAAATAGGTCATAATAATGTGTCTAGACCCAAATTACATATTTTTTAGGGTTTTTATTTTTGGGTATATATTAGAAAATTGATATGTTTGATTTTTTCAAACTTTGTCAAATGCTCTAAACCCTAAACCTTACATTACATGCCATTTTAGAGTTTTTTGGGGGGTATGTACTAAAACTTTGATATGTTTGATTTTTTCAAACCTCATCACATGCACTAAACCATAAACTACATATTTTAAAAGGTTTTATCCCAATTTAAAGGGGTTTTTTGGATACATTGTACCAAAAATTTGGTATCTTTGATTTTTCAAACCTTGTTAAATGATTTAAACCCCAAACTAGATGCCTTTCTAATGTTTTTTTAGGTTTTTTTTTGGCATGTATTGAAGAATTAATATGTTTGATATTTCCAACCTTGTTAGATGTCCTAAACCTTAAACTTTAAACTACATGTTTTTAAGGGTATTTTTTGAATATGTATTTAATTCAATGGATGAAGTGAAATTGACTTGTATAGGTTTTATGTGTAGGAATGTGAAGTTGTGTCAAATGATGCATTGGAAACACATGAAAAATGCATGGATTTTGCACCGTTTCTAAAGCAAAGGGATTAGCATTCCGAGGTCATAAATAGTTGTGATTAAATTCATCTATGAAACATTACATGATTTGAAGACCAATGAAAATAATCCAACCTTGGATGGTTTTCACCAATTCATATTTGATTCCATGTTGATACATGTTGATACATGATGATGCCATTGTCATTATTTTATTACATCAATTTATTTCATCGAGGAAATTGTTGCACATGACATGCTTAAAGTTCAATAATAAAATATGTGTTTCATTCACTACAATATAATGAAGTTTTTTGAGGTGGTTTAAAGTGTGGGTTAGTTTGACAAAACTCAATAAATCTACAAATTCAACTAATACAAATATGATGGATTAAAGATCATCATAATTGACTTCTTGAATGTTAAAGGTGAAATGATGAAATCCATTTAGAGTCGTTTTCATTTTGTGTCCATGAATAAGGATGGCAAAGGGCACAACCATTATGACCATATGCTTAATGACCATTGCTAGGACTATGAATATAACAAATTTATCATGTCCAATGGGTACAATTGCAAGAAAATTTTAAATGATTTTTCAACATTGAGTTCATGCTAAGGCCTATTCTTTCAATGCTTCACAAATTCATGTGTTACAAGCTAGTGCACCCCAACCTTGAGTGAAGAATACATTCAATTCCTTAGATAAAAAATAAGATATGAATTTGAATGTTGGATTGGTGTTGGCACTTTTGTGATGTCATTGGAATGTCATAATGGTATTGGTTGACTAGTAAAAAGTTTGCTCATAATGTTCCATATCATGGATAAAATAACTTTGGTATTCCTTGCCATGCATTTATCCACCAACAATGAAATGCATCAATAAAAATGACATTATGTGAAAATAATCAACAATTCGTGTCCACATGGCCAACACATTACAATTCCATATGATGGACTCATCATCATTTATGCCTTTAACAAGTAGACCATAAGTGTGTTGGTCACTAAATAAGTGCATAACTAAATTTGACATGTGCAAGTGAAATTTGCTATGATCATTTAACAAAAAAAGTAACCCATAGTGTCCTCATCATGCTTGTCAATAATTTTACCATCAAATATTAGCTTTTTGATCCATGTCATTTGTAATGCAAACAACAATTGGTTGTTCACAATCACAATGGACTCGTGAAATAGCTTTTTCACAAGGTTTCAAGGAATTTCGATGTTCATAACTTGACCATCAATTGTGTAAACAAAAGGTCCCATGTGGATGAACTTCAAGTTATCTTCATAACGCACAATAATGTGCATGCAAGGCGATCAATCTCCTAAACTTGTTAAATGGTGCATTCTCAACATTATCATGAATGCAAGCAAATTATTCAAATGTTCCATTCATCAATAAAGCTTCATGATTAGGTTATCAAAATGAACAAGTTAATGTCATGAATATGGTTAGTTGACACCAATATTATAGAAGGGTTATAGGGCCTATGACATGTTGCACATGCTCAAAATGAAATCAATAGGCTTTGTTATTGACTTCAAGTTATTGATAATAAAAAACCTCATAGTGAAGCAATCAATGTGTAATTCAAATTTGACAACTTTGATGACCTTAAAGAACCCCAACTTCATTTGTGAATTCCCAAAGGGGCTCGCATCATGGTTGCCATTGGAATGATTGGGTGTTTCTATAATTTTATCCTTTTGTTAGGCTTGTCATTCACCATGAATATTTTAAATCCTTTATTGATTTCCATCAAGAATATGGTTGGCTTGTTTATGATAGGGTCCTAATGATAGCATGGTTGTTTTTTAATATACATTCATGAATTCATGTCATGCACCTCAATTTGTCATTGTTTTTAAAACTTAGATGTTTAGATGCAAATTGATGGTCAAACAATGTAACAACATTTGATGGACAACAATGACATTTTAATAATCTATGTTTTCCTTGTTGATTTGAGATATGGAGGATGAGCTTGAGTGTTAGATTAATATGCAAATGGTTGAACATGTTGATGATGGGCCATCGGTCATTCTAAAAGTTGTTGTCCTTTGATCGAATCATGACAAAAATTAATTTCATTATGAACAAGGTATACATTTTTTTGTTGACAACACATAAAATTAATTAAGGCCTACCATGGTCAACCTTCACATTGGACTTATTCACAGAAATGACAAAACATTGCAACTAATGTTGCACATGAAGATTGATGGATTGTGTTCCTTCATATGCTCAAAGCATGAAAGGCAACTAGTCCAAGTTGAATACACCTTGTCTTACTTTTAATGGTTTTTGTTGTAATTATTTCAATTCTAACAATATTTCAACTTTTAACAAACTCTAAAATTTTATAAACATTTTCAACCATAATATGTAAATGATTGACATGATTCGTATGTTTCATGTGAATCACAATATTTAAATTTTTGTCATATTTGAAATACATATTAATTAATTCCACAAGTTTTTACCTTTTGTAATTCAATTTTTTTTTGATAGTTGAATTGAAATGACGAGTTCAAATACCCATTTAAAATGCAAAGATTACTATTAAATTTTTTTAATAAATCAAATTCAAGGTTTGCATGATAAAAACAATTTAATTAAAACCCCTTAAACCCTAAACCCTTTGAAATTTTCTAAATATGCATACCAAAAATCTTTAAATTTTTTGATAAACTTTTATGAAGAAGTAATCATTTCACATGTTGTGAAAATGTTAACATGGTTTTATCATTGGACATTCATATTTAGGCAAATGGAATGATTCTTAATGTGACAGTCTTAAATCCATTTATAAACGTAAACAATCACAACATGTGTTGTCAAATGTCATAAAATTAATAGTTATGGAATCCTTTGTAAGTAAAAACAAAATCTTCACAACTATAAAAGGATATTGTGCTTAGATTCACTATAGAGTATACGAGCTGAAGGGATTTTGGCCCCTAGGTAATAAGTCTAGTTTTATAGGAGGATTTTTGAAAGATGATATTTTGACTTGTTGTGCTGAAACTTGAGATTAGTTATCAGAGTTATAATATCTTGAAGGATTTTGGTTTCTTTGAGAGGATTTTTTTGAAGATTATATTTTTGCAGGATGAAATATTCGGGTTTCCATAATTCTTCTTTTGTCTGCGTTAAGATACTTTTTAATGTAAATGGCAAGGGCGCAATGTGACACATCCCTTGTTTGTTCTCCAAAGGACTCCCACACATTTCATATATATATATATATATAGAGCTTGAAATTGATTGCTCTTTTTATGTCTCAAATCTAGTGCACCAAGCTCCAAACCTTGAACCCTAAACCCTAAATCCATACATGGCATCAATAATGACACTTTTGCTTGATAGATCATCAGATTGAGAGGTTTTTGGGGGCTTACCACCACACACATTGTGAGAGGAATTACTTGAGATAGTTGTAGCCTGGGAAAAACATAAGAATCATTCTCATGGCCAGATCCCCATTGCACTAGAGGCACTATTTTCTTTCTTCACATACCCACTTGTTCAAGTGACAATAATGTGCAGGTTGTTCCACCCCTCCAGAAGTTACTTACTACTACATACACGAGTAAAGTGATACAACATTTCTGCAAGTTTTGACTCCCAACATTCTCAAAATTCAAAAAAATCAACAGAAAAAAAAAAAACCCAAAAGAAAAAATCGCCCACATGTTGCTTAACCAACTTGAATGTGATAGATCCAACTCCTGCCATGTACATAGTCCAGTGATGAGAAGTTGGCATACTTATTATATACTGCAAGTGAAATACAACTTCATTATACATACATGGCATGTAGTGTGTCCTATATTGAATGGGTCCAGTGATGAAGATCTCCACTATAAAAATTCAAGGAAATAGTGATCATAATGAAATAAACTTTGTTTTTTGGAAGAGTATAGACTTCATTGGAGTTATATCCGAACCTTGAGGGGCTAAACCATCTCCACTATAAAAATTCAAGGAAATAGTGATCATAGTGAAATCAACTTTGTTTTTTTGGAAGAGTATAAAGACTTCATTGGAGCTATATCCAAACCTTGAGGGGTTAAGGTTTAGCTATTCAATTGATCCTTATGGGAACAGCTATATAGAACGGGTGGTGGTCAAAGCAAAGAGTTCCCAAGTTCCTGACATTGTTCCTCAAAAGACTTCCCAAATAGCACCTCACTTTTATCCCATATGCTTTGATGCCTCCTTGGTTCTTTTTTTTGGGGGGGGGGGGGGGTGTGGTGAAGGAGCCAAAAAAAAAATGTTTTTTTTACATAACTATTTTTTTATATTCTTGGGTAACATAAACGAATAACGCCCTTTGTCA
>Ga0116230_10002812_pt1 | contig 16830 bp, 14 predicted proteins | sample S1TSphfallax_3_FD_88678 | JGI IMG/M metagenome (GOLD analysis project Ga0116230, IMG submission 88678) | Host-associated microbial communities from peat moss isolated from Minnesota, USA - S1T2_Fd - Sphagnum fallax MG | ecosystem: Host-associated > Plants > Peat moss > Unclassified | place...
TCAAATTGAATGATATCAAAATCCTCAATAATAATTATTACTAAAACACTTCATATGGAATCATATTTGATTACTAGGGAGAAAGTGTCATCGTAGTCAATACTGAATGTTTGAAAGAAGCCTTTGGCTACAACTCTCACTTTGCACTTATACATTTCCCCTTGTGCATTAATCTTGATCCGGTAAATCCATTTGCACTTGATGCTTTCTGACCCACTAATAAATATGTTAGAGTCGAAATCTTTGTTTCGCAACAAAGACCTATACTTTTTTTGCATTGCTTTCTCCCATTGTTTATGTTGTTGGCAAGTGATAGCTTTAACATCAATATTTGGCTCCTTAGGTAGGTCTTTGGTTTCAATGAATCCTGCAAATGATGGTGCACCTTGAACACAATAATTCGTAAGCTTGTGGGGTGGACCTCTAATTCGTTGGCTTCGAAAACCGTCACCAAGATCTACATTGTGTTCAACTTGTGTTCCTAGTTCAATATGAACATCTTGAAGATCTCCAATGACTGGAGGAACAAATGATTCCTCCTTGGTATTCATATCCAATTGGACAAGCACTAGAACTGGTTCCAAGGTTGCATGAGGCTCTGCATCCTTTAGAAAGATGAAAAAGCTCCACATGTTCAAGATTATTGTTTGCATGCTTAGGTGTATCTTCTTCTTGAAAAAGGATATCATAACATATGATGATCTACTTTTTCAATGGATGCCATAATTTGTAAGCCTTAGAAGTAAAGTTATATCCCATAGAGATAGTTTTCACAGACTTAGGATCAAGCTTCTTCCTGAGATCTTTTTGCATAAAGCATATGTCATGCACCCAAATGTTTTGAAATACCCCATTGAAAGCTTTCGTCATGTCCATAGTTCATAGGCAATGACACCTTCATGTGTTCTTGAACCAACTTGATTTAGCACATGAATAGTAGTTTGAATGACTTCTCCCCACAAATTCAAGTTTAGCCCTTGTGCATGCAACATGCTGCACATGCTTTCAGTGATTGTCATGTTTTCATTCTTGGCCTTCTCATTCTACTAAGCACAATATGGTGTATTAGTCTCATGATGAATTCCAACATTCATTAAATACTTTTTGAATTCCTAATTGATGTACTCACCCTCGATAATTACCACTTCCGCCCATTTTCACCTTTTACCTTCTTGAAACACTCCATTATCTCTGTTTTGTTTTTGTTGCAAGACACAAATTGATATCCATTGAAATTGTCAATGAAGAGAACATAATAATTTGCTCCTCCCAATGAATTTACACTAATTGAATCACATATGTTCAAATGGAAAAACTTTCTAGCTTTCTTGGATCTTGAAGCCTTAACATTTGTTGGATATGGTTGCGATCATTTTTGCCCAAAACATAACTCTCACAAAATTTGATCTCTTTGTCACTAAGAGGCATATCCATCACCATTCCACTTTTCACCATTTGTAGAATCATGCCAAAGTGAATGTGACAAAATTGGTTATGCCATGTCTATAGACTATTGTCTATTCTTGAGTTTCTAAACAAAACAAATTGTTTAGTTTAAGCCACTATGTGTTGGGAACAAGCTTTGATGGCCATTTTGATCTATAACTTGTACAACTTGCAGGATATGATTATTGTCATGACCACTTTGCCTTCCCCTTTAGCATCAATGAGAAAGTAAGTGTTCTTTTTGTAAGTAATAAGAAGCCCTTTGTCAATAGCTTGACCTATTGAAAAAACAAAATTCTTCAAAAAAGGCACGTAAAGAACTCCTTCTAGCACATGTTTATGCCATTTTCCATTCACCAAATAGTTGACATGTATGATCCCAACACCATGAGCCCAAAGCCTTTGATTATTGGCGAGATCTACTTCCTATGTGTTTGGTTCAATCATTTTCAGACTTGAGAAGCAATCTCTTTGGTTAGTCATATGCTCCGAAGCATTTGCATCAGCTATCCAGTCATGTATGTTGCTTTGATGTGTAGGTCCATGGCTTGTAGCAATTGCATAACCAGCACTTTTGACAAAGCCAAAAGTCTCAACAAGGTTAGCAAAACTAGAAGTCTCAACGAGGTTAGCAAAACTTTCCTCCTTCTTATCCTCTTTCTTCTTTTCACATTCTTTTGCCCAATGCCCCTTCTCATGGCAATACTTACACTTTGTCTTCTTTAACTCTACAATTCTTTCATTCTTCTTCTTCTTCTTCTTCTTCTTTTCAGAGTTGAAACTACTCCCTCCATTTTGAGAGCTAGAAATGTAGAACGCTTTATTTGACGCATCTTGTTTGTAAATCTTGTTCATCGTCTCAGCTTTTAGCAAGTGCACTGTTAGGTTTTCAAGAGTCTGTTGCTCTTCTGATATGCATCCCATGTTGCTGCAACACTTCTATACTCAACTGGCAAGGCACATTGACTGCTTGCATGAAATTGCTTATGCAAGCCTGGAACAGCTGAGGAGTTACCTAATGTCAACAGGGTATTTGGCAACCGTGTCAGTCAATGCAACATCAAGCATATCATAAGGCTAGCCAAGGAAAATATTTCCAATCTCTCCTCCCATCTATCCAAGGCAGTTTAGGTGATCTGTGAGGCATTTGGCCCATCCACAAGCTTATTTGTTCTCCTGCAGCATACTGCAAACGCAGGCCATGCACATTAATTCCTTGCACAAGTTCAGCCACAATACAGATTAATCTTGACAGCACACTCTTTCCCAACCTTACATATGTCAACAATGGGCCCATGGCAATAATGGTGAACTGCATGTGGAACTCTATACTCCAGATATTGATGGTCACAATATAGATTAGTTTTAATAGCATTCTCCTTCCCATCCTTGCATCTGTGAACAATGTGATGGCAATGCTGGTAAGCTGCACATGGAATTCTACACTCCAGATATTGACATCTAGGAATCTGAAACTGTGATGTAGTTGCAGTAATTGTGCCACTGAGCACGACATGATTGCATGTTGGGGAGCAACAACATGCAAATTATTCCAAACTTTTGGGGGGATGGGAAGGCAACACAAAGGGCGAGAGCATACCATATATAACCCCAAATAGCACATTGTCTCTTAGGAGTCATGAGTTTAGCACCTGGTGGAATCAACCACATATGCCATGTCAATCAACTGGAACTGTGCTTCTGCAAAGGAACTTAAACATGTTCCAAACACAAACTATTCTAAAATCAAAGTGTTTTCAAGAGAATTTCAAGTAGGAAGCCAAATTTGATCGATCCCAAAACAAAACCATGTTCTCTGTGTTGCTTGTGTTTAATTCCCTAAGTTCTTGTCCATAGAATTCTATTCTCACCCGTGAAGAAATTCACAAATGTAAATTCTCAGCTACATACCAGATTTATATCAACTACGCGAAAAATCAGCATGGCTCAAGTTCCTACCACTTAGCTCTCAACAAACAAATCTTCAAAAGGAAGGTAGACTGTTTAGGGTTTACCTTAAACCCTAAACTACACACTAGGGTATTCACACTTCATGAATGAGCGTGAACATCGAAGGAGGGAAGTTTAGTGGATGGTGAAACCCACCAGTGCACCATGAAGGATGGATGCTAAGTTGTTAGGAAACGGTTATTTCTTGGGTTCTAGCTCCCTAGCTAACCACGATGGTTAGCTCAGTTGCTGTTTCTACTACCTACCCACTAACAACCCACACGCAGGTTGTTAGAAACCCTTCTAACAACCTGATTGTGGGTTGTTAGTGGGTAGGTAGTAAAAACAGCCCTTACCATCTAGTAGTTGCCTATTCTCTTGCCTATCTACCTAGATATGAGACCTATTTCTTACGGAATTAGTTACCAAGGTGAAACCAAATATTAACTTAGTTGAGGTTCAAACCCTTCCAGAATTTTTGGTACCTTCTACTTGGCCTCCACAAAAAAAAAAAACCCACCCATGGAGACAGTATCATACATTGTACTAAAAGCACACATATACTACCCTAGGTTAATGTCATATTCAACACAAATTAATTAAATTTTGCAATGTTGAAAAAATTGAGAAAATTCTCTTGATATGTCTGAAGATTCAGAAAATATATACCATCATTTTGCCTAATAATGAGAGAATTTTGAAATTTTGAATACATATTATGTATGTACAGATCTGAAAATACAATGTAACCTTTAAAAGGTTACTTGACCAATACAAATTGTAAATAAATAAATAATATATATTTGAAAATTTGGTAGGAGTTGTAATAAATTTGTTAATGAATAGGGCATTAATTAGCATTGTGTGATATATGATTATTTTATATTTACTCCACATATTTATAGTAAGTCGTATAAAATTCATAACATTTTTACTAACTTTATTTTGAGATGGAGATTCTACAATGAAGGAGATTTGATCAATGGTTCATAATTGCCAGGATTTGAATTGCTCTTTGAAATGCATACAAAGGCCACATTAAGGTCTGGGGTGGTGGATTATGTCATTTCCTTGACCACATTACATGATGTAATCTTCCAGTGATCATCCTACACTCATTATAGTGACCAAAATATAATGACCCAAATTGTTGAATCTACCAACCCCAGACCTTAATGTCATGGAATGATCTTGCCCTTGTCCATTATGTTGGGTGCATCGCAAAGCTCATCCTAATGGGCTTGCCCAGCATCTTACCTAACATAATGGCCAGGGGCTTGACCATTCCATAGAACATTTAAGTTAGAGGTAGGGCTTCTTTTTTTCTGGCAAAGTTTCTCCTAATGGCAATTTTTTAACCTTTAAATTGGTGAAATTTCAGTGTTTTTTGAGTTTTTTTGTCACCAAATTTCGTGAAAAACAATCTTTATAATTTTCAAAATTTGCCAGATTCTACCCTAAACCCTAAGTTCCAACAAATAGCCCAAATTATAGAAGGATGCTAGAATTTCTTTTACTTTCATGTTTTCTTATCACCAAATGGGGATAAATCATATAATTGTTGATTGATCAAACGGTCAGACCTAGGACATAGGACACGACCACTCGGTTATGGCCATCACAGAATACATAACACACCATCACATAATGGCCATTGGACTTATGGCTTCCATTACAGGATCAAGATATTTCTCATCGAGATGCATTCACTTCTATGAAACATGTCCATCCATCATATGCACACGTAGTACTCCAAGTGTCATTCACATGGGGTCAAGGACTGAGCCAAAATTTTCTGCCAATGCATAGTGTCTGCCCTGTGGTTAGAGCCGAATTGAAAGACTGCCCAATCATCTTGGCTCCGGGACCCATACAATCAGCCCTGTTTATTATTATTAAAATTAGAAAAATTTCGCCAAAAATTGAAATTGTAAATTATAAATTTAAAAATGAAGTGATTTTGAAGGTTTTCAATGCAAGAAGTGAGAGGAAAAAATTAGAAAAAATCATCAGATTTTTATATTTGATTTTTCGTGTGAAACTAAAAATTATAGACTAATGAATTCACTTGTCCAAACCAACCAACTAACCAGCAGTTGATTCTTTGAGTCTGAAAATATTAAAAAAACCAGAACCGGTGGTTCTTTAAAAATTCAAATAACTGCACAACACTGATAGTTTCTTTTGAATCATAAAACCGTCGTCGGTTCTTTAAGGTGTTTGAAATACCCAGGATCGGCTGCTGTTCCTTGACTCTGAGTTTTTCAAAGAATTAGAATCCGCTGTCGATTGTTTGATTGTGAATTTTTATTAAAAAAAAACCGAGACCAATTATTCTTGAGAAATTACTGATAGTTTAGCTTGAATCATAAAACCAAAGGTTCTTTCATGAAAACTGCAGGTTCTTTACGGCATTTGAAATATCCAACACTCTCGGTTCTTTTGATTCTGAGTTTATTCAAAGAACTGAAATCGATTGGTGGGTCGATTCTCTGATTATGAAATATTTTTAAAAATTGGAGTGGGTTGACAGTTCAAATTTTCAAATAATCACACAACTTTTTAAGTAAGTCGTTTGAAAATAACCAGAACCAGCGGTTCTTTGATTTGGAGTTTTTCAAAGAAATGGAACTACCATCAGTCAATTCTTTGATTTCACAATGCCTTTAGAAAAAGGAACCGGCGGTTTTTTTCAAATCCAAAGAACCAGACACAGTAGTGATACCTGCCTTAGTTACCAATAAGTTAACTAAGGTAACTTTCAGTATTTGTTTCCGGTCAGGGGTAGTGGGCCAAGGTCATCTGGGCAGCAGCGACCGGGGGCACCGGTGCGGGTACCTAATACGTACCCGGCTGCCCATCATCTCCTCTCTCACAGACCCGGTCAGAGAACGGTGTCCTGAGCGTTGTGTGCGTGCCTGCTGCGACCTGCCGCTGTGGTGTCGTCTCTCGCTCTCGTTGCTCGTCTTCGCTTGTCGCGCGCGCGCGCGGCCGACGTCCGTTGCAGCAGCAGCAGCTCCGTAGTTTTGTTTTGTTGCCCCCGCAGTTCCGTTTTCCGGAGAGTCGGTGGATGTTGCACTTGTAAAGGAGGGAGAAGATGCGGAGCTTCTAAAGGAAGGAAAATTTGAGGAGAGAAAGGAAGAGTGGAGACAGAAAGTGAAAGCAAATCAAGTACGGGACGCGGGAGGAGGACAGGGAGCCAGAAGAACAAGAACAAGAAAGAAGAAGGATAATGGACAGTGGGACGCTAGATGATATCATCGCCAGGTTGTTGGACGTGAGGAGTGCGAAACCCGGGAAGCAGGTGCAGTTGTCAGAGGCGGAGATACGGCAGCTATGTCTGACATCCAAGGATTTATTCTTGGCGCAGCCTAATCTTCTGGAGCTTGAGGCCCCTATCAAGATCTGTGGTATATATTTACCTATGATGTTTCTCACTTCTTGTGTCGTGTTTGTTATTTTTTTCCCTTCTTCTTTGTTCTTCCCAGTCTAATCTCATCTCACAACTCCGCGCGGGTTTTTCCCTTGCGCTGAGAAACACGGGATTGCCGGCCATTTGAGGTAGCGCGTGAAACGGAAATGCCTTTGAAACGAAAGGCCTTTGGTGTTGTTGATGTTGTTTTTTTGCCCCCCTTTCGGTGTTTCTTTGGGGAAGGACTCAAGTATGAGGTATAGGCATGTTGAGAGGCTTGATAGTACTGTAATTCACCATAGAAAGAAAAGTAAAAGTTGGAGAGTAGGTGTCATTTTGCAGAACTAGTCGTATTGTCACGCACAGCAGCAAGGACGACGGGTTTCGCCTAGGAAACCTCGCTTCTGCAATGCAGTAAAAAACGATATCTATGACTTTGTGAGCTGCGATGCAGTAATAGCAAGATGCATGAGAGTAACAGGGTTTGCGACCTAAACGTTGAATGATTTTCAACAAGAACTCTGAGACTGCACACCTGCACCACCACATACAAGTTTCCTTTCTAAACTTTAGAGAGATTCTGGTACTATGATATATTGCAGTTATGTGTATACCTACATTTCTCCCCTTGCAGCTGCAGTGCCAGAACTCTAGTCTCATGTGCCTTCTCCAACCATTGGTTTTTCTGTCTTTTTGGATTAGGTATCTGATTACTCTTAAGCATTATATCCTTTGTTTTACTGCTCTCTCAGTGTGTAGTCACTATTTCACATTGCTCACATTGTTCTCTTACCCCTATAGCTTAGTGGTGAATTTGGACTGACATTCTGCACTTATGTTGGTTTCATGCGGAGGTCAACTTTTTTGACACTCTGGCTTTTTTTGCTGCAGTTCGGGAAATATCTAATTACTGAAAGCATTCAGACTTTTGTTGTTATATTGATTAATTAACAATGATGCTGGTGTGCAATCTGGATAGTTGAGATTGCATTTATTAGTGTGGAATGTCATTTGGATTTCCTTATTTGTGTTGAATGCAATTGAAAAGGGCTTGAAAAAAAGTGGGTGTGAGGTTGCAGGTGACATTCACGGGCAGTATTCAGACCTGTTAAGGCTATTTGAGTATGGTGGCGTCCCACCCAAAGTGAATTACTTGTTCTTGGGTGACTACGTTGATCGTGGGAAACAGAGCCTAGAGACCATATGCCTTTTACTTGCCTATAAAATTAAGTACCCAGAAAACTTCTTCTTGCTAAGGGGCAACCATGAATGTGCATCAATCAATCGGATATATGGGTTCTACGATGAGTGTAAACGTCGATTCAATATCCGGTTATGGAAGACATTCACAGATTGCTTTAACTGCTTGCCTGTCGCTGCCCTCATTGATCAGAAGATTCTGTGCATGCATGGAGGACTTTCTCCTGAACTCAGGAGTCTGGAGCAGATCAAAAAGATTCCACGGCCTACTGATGTACCGGATGCAGGTCTGTTGTGTGATCTGCTCTGGGCAGATCCCGATAAAGATGTCCAAGGTTGGGGTGACAATGACAGAGGTGTCTCCCACACTTTCAGCCCTCACATTGTCTCTGAGTTTCTACACAAGCATGATTTAGATCTCATCTGCCGAGCACATCAGGTACAGTTCCTGACAGATACTGTCTGAAGGCTGGCAATCCAATCTTGCTTTTGGTGCTGTTGTTATGCAGGACTTTTTGCAGATTTTGAAATTACTGTGATGCAGGTTGTGGAGGATGGATATGAGTTTTTTGCAAAGCGACAGCTTGTCACCATTTTCTCAGCCCCTAACTACTGTGGTGAATTTGACAATGCTGGAGCTATGATGAGTGTGGATGAAACCCTCATGTGCTCTTTTCAAATTCTAAAACCTTTAGAGAAGCAAAAATTTGCCACATATTCCAATGCAGCAGGACCTGGCACTCCTCAACATACTGTTAAGGTTGGCTTTTCCCTTGCAGGACTGTTTGGATAGACATGCAACTGCCTTCCCTATATACTGTAGCAAGCAGAGTTACTTGGCATTAGTGATGCTTCTTTAACAGCAATAATGGTAACAACTGTTGCTGGAAGTATGTTCACTGTTGAATACCATGCACCAGCACAGTGACCTATTTGTTAGGTGTATATATCTCTCATTACAGAATGCTAGAGTTCAGCTTGGGATGTTGAAATTGAGTTTGTTTCTGCAACAACTGTGATATATTGCACAACAATTTTTTCATGGCAGCCAAAAGTTGAGGTTGCATTTCACACCCACTGGAAATTTTGTGAGTTTGTGTTCCATAAACAGGTTTGGGTTTATTAGTCAGTTTGGTGATAGTTTTGGTTACCATAAAGCTGATCATTGGTTTATAGTGAAGACAAGGGAGACTATTCTGGCATTCACAACCTTCTGTGCCATGTCTTTCATTTTGCTAGGTTCTCAGCTTCTTCATTTTTTGTCAGAAAATAGTTGTACTGTTCCTGTCCAGTGTTTTTTTTGATACCAGTTTAATCAGCTGATTCTGAAGTTTGCATAACCTTTCTGTCAAGTCGTGCTGAGTCTTTGAGTTGGATAAACAGATGAACTAGATAGCACACACTGAATTCTGGAAAGGGCAAGAAATACTTGCGGGGGTTCTTTACATCTGTGCTCAATGATCAACACTGGAGGGGGTCTGTGGGGATATAGTCTGAAAGGGACCTTGCAGTGAAGCCTGGAGAATCATGAGTGCATCATTGACACAAAGCTGGATGCTGTCTGAAGCTTTTGTTGTTCAGAATACTCCCTTGTGAGCTAGGGATCAAGGCCTAGGGGGATTGGTAATATTTGCCCAGCATTTTGGGGGAAGTGGATTCAGATTAGATGCTAATCAAAGCTTGTGTAACTGGCTGATGTTGGGTTATAATGTTTGCCATGATGCAATAGTTTTAAAAATTACCATGGCCAAAGTGCAAGTCTCAAGTTACCTTATTCAGCATTTTACCTGAAGATGCCGTCCAACTGCTACTATAGTTGTCAGGCCTCAATTGCTTGTCCATAGTTACAGCTGGAGAATTCCCCATTGACAATTGGGATACTTGATTGACTTGCAGTAAAGGTGGCCATGTGTTTTCTATTGAACATGAAGCTTGATTACAGCAGTTGACAGCAATGACGAACAGAGCAGCAGTGTACCTGTGAAGATCTGCTGAGGAGATAGGTAACAAGTACCGCCTATGAGATATACGAATCACTCAGTTTTTCCATAGACTTGCTGTACTTTGAAGTTTGCATTCATCCAGTGATGGTTTTTCCCTTGTTAGAAATAGACACTTGTGAACTGACATTTCCATCTGCTGTTTGACTTTACTCCATTGTTTTCCTGTTGTAAGGGCATCTTATTTCTGGTTGTCAGACTCAGGTTCTGTTGGCCAGAAATATCAGAGTATAGACATCTACACTCACTGACATGACACCCAGTTGCTCAATCCTGGTTTATACCAGCATTGGGACCAGTATACAGGCCTATCGCCTGGTATCAACTCAGGTACCAACACCAGTCCCTACCAGGCTGGTATGACCTGAGGCAATACCAGCCGTATACTCGTAGGGACCTGAGGTAGTAGTAGCAGTATATATTTCCCATTTACCAATTTCCATACCAGGTTTATATTTGCCTCATACCAGGCAACAATCAACCGTGCACCCAATACCAGGACCAGGCTAGTAAGATCCAAAGTCCTATATTAGTTCTTAAGTCCTTAGCTGGGAGTTTTTCTTTCACTTTTAAAAGGAAAAGTGTTTGCTTGGTCATGGTTTCCTTGCCTGTGTATGGGAAGTTTTTGAATTTATATGGTTATTTATATGTTGGTCTTCCTGTGATTCCTTCGGTGGTTCACACATACTATCAGGATAGCTGCAAACCTTGTTAACACAAAGTCTTATAGACCTAACTTTGGGAAACTCTAATAAACCACCATAAATAGATATGATTTATTTCATAAATAGAGGAAGAGAATGCTCCTAACAAGGGAAGCCCAAGAGGAAAAAAGACAATAGAAGTTTTCTCTCTCTTTTTGCTTTTGAAAATAGAGTTCTAACACTTGTGCATGGGTGGTGAATTGTGCATCCCTCCTTGTCAACTTTTATTGTGTTTGAAGCAGAGTTCTGATTTGTGTGATGGGCAGTGACTTGAAGTGCATTGATGTTTTGTTGTTGAGAGTGGAATTCAAGAGTAGAACTCTTGGTATTATTATTTTTTTGCACACATTAATTAGGAGGGAGGAAAGAAATGAAAACTTAAGCTATGGCAAAATGTACCACAAAGGAGGAGTCATGAGTCCATGGATGTCAAAGGGGAAAATAATTGTGTAGCAATTCATTGTACAACCCTATGGCGGTTCACTTTATATAACTGGTATTATCTCCAGTCCCATACCAGATTAGTATGGGTATAAGGCTGGTATTGCCTCAGGTCATACCTGACTGGTATGTTCTTGAAGACCAATAATACTCATACCCAGCTTTCACCCTTTACATACAACAACTCATTTCCGAACAACTTTTGTGTGCTCAACAATCAGCATTCTTTTCTGGAAAAAAAAAAACATTTAAAAAATGAAATAATAACCCACGACCCATGGTTCTTTCCTGGTTCTTTTGCGAAAATCACAGGTTCTTTGAGTTTTTGAAATAACCAGAGATTCTTGACACTGGTTTGTTCCCACAATATTCAGAACCGGCGGTTGTTTGGGTTTAGAAGCTCTAAAAGATGGAACTGGGAGTTATATTCAAATATCCGCAGAACACTGGTTACTATGTAGTTGGGTAAGTAGCAAAGGCACTTGGAAGTTACTAGGCAGGTAGATGTATGTGGATGGTGAGTTCATAGACTAGCCACTGTGGTCATGTTTCATAGGTTGACACTTGTTATTACGCTTTTAAAAACCACTTTGCTGATGTGTCAACTTGTTGTGAGGATTTTTGCACAGCGGTTTGCTACGCTTTTAAAAAGCATTTGCTGATGTGTCAACTTGTTATGAGGATTTTGCAAATGGTTTGTTAGGCTTTTAAAAAGCACTTTGCTGATGTGTCAACTTGTTATGAGGATTTTTGCAAGTGGTTTGCTAATGTCTCAATTTGTTATTAGTTTTCTTTAAGTGATTTGCTGATCTGTCAATTTGTAATAGTTTTTGAAAATGTTGTTTGCTGATAGGTCGACTTGTTATTGGTTTATATTGAGCACTTTTTCCATCAAATTTTTTTTTTAAGGGGAAAAACTCAGAAAATACAAAGAGTGACAACACACACTCTCCCCTTCCCACCCCAAAAGTAAAATATCAAAGAATCCCACAAAAGATAGAATTTCCTCTCTTGAAGGATTGAAGATCTCATAGATTGTGGTCCAATTGATGTTCAATTTGTTTTGAAGCTTGAATAAACATTTAAGCTTGTAAGGTTTGATGCAAGAAAGTATCAATTATGTGTAAGTTTGTTACCTGAAAAAGCTTGTGGTAAGAATGCTCATGTGCTCGTGGTATCCAATCTTGTGTTTGGACATGGCCGGTCATTTCCTCAACTTTCAAAACAATTTATTGATGCAGGAATCATAGTCACCTACTTAAGCATTAACAAACATATCACCCAATTGCTCAAGTTTACAGAAGTTGAGGATGTGAGATCTTGAAGTGTGAGGTTTGCCAAGCTTCAAGATGAAACAAAGCATTTGAATGACCATAAAATTTTGAATTCATGATTTCTAAAAAAAAGTGGAAAGAAATTGACCCATTTATTGGAGGAAGTGATCACCATTAATGTTGAGTTGGAGAAAAAAACAAACTCGCATACTATGATTAATAATGCAGTTGTTTGAACTCTACCTCCTTCCTATATTTTACACAACATGTTTACAACTTGGAACAAGTAGCTAACAAGTTGAACATTGCCAAACACATGTTGTATGTGTCCCCAACAATGATTATTGCCTTCAATATCATGGTTGAATACAATTTCTTGAATCCCCCTTTCATTATCTTTGTTAATTTTTTGAAATTGAAAAAGCTTTAACAATTATGTGTTGCTTTAAAGTATAACAAAGTTGGTGTAATAATATTAATGATAGTTTTGTGTAAGCGAACAAACTCAAATTGCCAATGTTGCAAATGGATGAATTGAAGTTAATGTGAACAATTTCGAATAATGATGGTAGTTACCACAACTCCATCACCAACATATTGTTCTTGTTTCACTTCAAAATAGAGACATTTTAATGACTAACTTACTTGGAATTGCACATGAAATTTTAGGTGTTTACCACTTTGGCAACCCCATGTGCAATGACATAATGAAGGTTTAAATTGATTTTGTAAATTGTTCATTCATATTGGTGAACACATTTCATGCATTGGAATTGAAGGTTCATAATACCTTTCATAAAACATTCATTGGCACACAAAGTGTGAAGGTCAACATCCTTCTTCTTGATTATATTCTTAACATTAACATTTTTGATCCAAGGTGTTTTATAATTTAATTTGATTCTAAATTTATGTTTTGAGGATTCAAATGCTTCAATATTTTATTTTATATTTCTATTTGGATCAAGATTCAAAGTGTTTCATAATCTAATGTTAGATTTTTGTTTTTAGGGTGCTTCATTTTATTTTAGATTTCTAACTTGAAGATCTCTAGGATGTTTCTATCTTAAATTATATCTTGAGATTTAGGTGCTTTATGATTTGATTTTAGATTTTTGTCTTTGAGGATCCAAGGTGTTTTATAATTTAATTTCAGATTTTTGTTTTGAGGATTCAAATTGTTTTGTAATTTAATTTTAGATTTGTGCCTTTAAAGATTTAAGGTGTTATATACTTTAATTTTATAATTTACTACCATATTTTCATCTTAGGATTCAAGATGTTTAAGGTTTATTTTTACATTTTTATCTTAAGTATTTTATTTTATTTTTTTATGTTATCGTTTTTTGGGCCTCTCATATTATTCTCACGTTTGAACTTTACAAACAAAAGTTATGTTGGAAATAGGTCCATTGCTTCTAAAATCACATGCGAGCAATGAAGGTTGGGCATGCCTGTTTTTTCAACCTGCAACTCTTTTGGTTCCCAATTACTTATTGTTATATCTCACTTCCTACTACCTAGTACTCCTGCAACCTTAAAGAATAATAATTTTTTTGTTTAATATGACAAGGTTGTTCTTCTTATGCAATTCACTGTGAATTTCCTACAATTTCATAATACACAAGGATAAATTTCCAAATGAATATGCCATGTGAAGGGCACCTTAATTTGTGAATATTCTTCCTAGAAAATAAGAAAGATCTTACACATACCCCTTCAAAGTGGGATGACAAATGTGCCCATTTATAAATGTATGTCGTTCCCATTTTTAAAGAGTTTGGAAAAAATCCTCCCACACCTCATGATTTGGATATGTTTAGGTTCATATAACATTTATTTGTGCTTTACACTAGGTAAATGACGCACCCCCAAATTCTTTGATGGACTTAATTGTGAGTCCAAAAGGTGAAAACATCATAAGGATAAGGAGTTGAGGCATGCTCCTTGGCTTGTAGCACTTTGGGGTAAAATGGCATGTTGGAGCTTCTGGATGGGGACTAAAAAGAGTGACAAGCAAGTTGATTACTCACACTAATTTGCACAAACCAAACAACAAGTTGATTATTGCATAGTTGGAGCACTTTTGGTGCACGGACAAACCATGAACAAACGTGGACTTACAAGATTCATCACAATTTAGACTTGGGGGAAGCCACCACCTTCCCCCTTATTGTATTATTTATGCTTAGCCACAATGCCTGGACCCAAATGCCATTTTGTCCTGGGACTCCCAAGTTGAAAGTCTCAATTTTTTTTTAATTGGGACTCTTGCAATTTTGGAGGCCTATAACTTTGTGTTCATACCTTCAATTGAGGTAAGGTCTGAAGCAAAGTTGTAGCCCTTGTTGAAATTTTTTCAATAGTATGTAGCACATCACCTGGACACAAGGAAATTAGGGTGATTCCTGACTTTTAGTGGTCGGGAATCAAATTGACAATTTGACTTTTGGCCCTTCTTTTGACCATAACTTATGTTTTAAATGGCCAAATGGGTCATGCAAGCTCATTTTATACATCTATGTTCTAAGAGCTTTTTAATGATATAAAGAAGTTTTCAATGTAATGAATTTTGACCCCTACAATCACCTTTTGAAAATTTGGGAGTCCATTGCGACTCCAATTCCCAAAATGAGAGCTCACTTGAAAGTGTGGGGGTTCATTCCCTCACACTTTTTTACACTCTTTCTTACACTCCCAGGAGCATGAAATGTGATTTCCGAACTTCACTTTTGGTTAATCCATCAAATTATCGTGGGTCAAAGATTCTTTTGAGGGCATGATTTGAAGAATGCACACAAGGTCGTAAAATGTGTCTTAGGTTGGGTACCACAAAAAGAAATCTTACATAACCCGACCACAAGTGATTTTTGGGCACATTATGCTTGGAATTTTTCATTTGAGAGTACATGTGCAAGAATCTATTTCCTTGAATGGCCTATGATTGTAAAACAAGGTTTCAATTGCAAGTCATTAAATCTTCCAAAGCTTGTGTACATGGTGTTGTGAAGTTTTGACAAAAATGCCATTATTCTACATGTAAATGTGTTTATTTTACACTTACACTTCAATATTTTTAAATGGTATCAAATGGTTATATGCAATTGTTAATGTGAAGTTATAAATTTTTTGGTGAATGCTTGCTTGTAAAATCATCTTCCAACATGCACATTGTTCAAGTCTTCATAAATATGGATTAAAAAAAATAGTTTTATCATTTTTGTGTAATCTTGTTGTTTATTAAAAAAACATTCACTTTGATTTTGACACAAATTGGTTGGAAACAAAAGTGGTTTTTTCTAGATTTCAAAAAAACTAAATTTGCCAAAACTTTCAACATACTTTACAAGAGTCCCTTGGGAAATAATTTATTTTGTGATTTGTCTTTGCAGCTTCCTAATAGACACAATAAAGATGTCAATAGAGATAAAGAAAGGTGAAGATGGGTTAGTATCTAAAGAGGAGGTTGAATGCAAAGTTAAAGCTTGATGTAAAAGGTGGAAAGACAAATTGTGAAAGAAAAAATTAGAGAAATGAATGTTCATGCAAGACGAGCTATATTATGGGGTCAAACTTTTAGCCATGGTTTTCATGCTTATGTTCATTAATAGCAAACATGAACTTTGTTTCAAAATACAATTTAATGAGATTAAACTAAATGTAATCAACTCAAATATTAACTCCTTTGAAGCTTCAACCCTTAAAACCTCAAAACATTTACATCTTGGGATCCATACACCTTATTTTTGGCCTAGGTTTGGTGAAAAACCTTTCAACAATTTCAATCAAATTCAAGTGAATGGTGGGTGACCCTAAGATTTGGAGGGTTTATAACATCTTCACCAACAACATTATAATGATTTGTATGCCTTATTTTGGATGAAATCTAACTTTTAAATATAATGAAAATATATTTGAATTTAAATATATGCACATGATGTAATGATCTTCAAAAGGATGGCTAAGAGATAATGATTATTCTTATTGACCAACCATGATGAATGGCACATCCGACAACATTTAATTGGTCTCCCATTTCATTTTGTCCAAAAAAATTATGTTTATGGGTCAGGATGGGCAAATTGTAATAATACAATTTTTTTTGGTAAATTATTACATTATTACAAGGTGCATAAAACTTCAAAGTTTTATACATAAATGCTTTCAACATCCTCCATATCAAAATGTTCTAAATGAAATACATTGATTAAGCCAAAGCATGGAGACTAACACCCTATGAATAATCACTTTCTAATTTACATGTATTAATTTTATCTTTAAAATTTTGTAATTTGCAACCACTAACCAATATGTAAGCATATGTTTTAGATGAAGTAATTTGTAGAAGACCTAGAAATATAGTTAAATTTCTATCTATCACCCATAAATTAGTTTTTAGTTGA
>Ga0116230_10002813_pt1 | contig 16829 bp, 12 predicted proteins | sample S1TSphfallax_3_FD_88678 | JGI IMG/M metagenome (GOLD analysis project Ga0116230, IMG submission 88678) | Host-associated microbial communities from peat moss isolated from Minnesota, USA - S1T2_Fd - Sphagnum fallax MG | ecosystem: Host-associated > Plants > Peat moss > Unclassified | place...
AAAAAAAAGAAGAATTATGGAAACTCAAATATTTCACCATGCCAAAATATAATCTTCCCAAAAAAAAAATCCTCTAAAAGAAACAAAAATCTTTCAAGATATTATTATAATAACTCTATAATAACTAATCTCAAGTTTCAACACAAAAAGCCAAAATATAATTATCAACTTTCAAAAAGTCCTAGTATAAAAATAGACCTAGTATTATTATTATTATTATTACCTAGGGGCCAAAATCCCTTAAGCTACTACTATACTCTTATGATGAAGCTAAACACAAAAAAATCCTTGCCAACAAAATGCAAGATTTGCTCTTTACACTTGGTAAAGCACATGGGTCGAGACATTACCAAAATCGGGCAGCACCCAAGTGCAGGTCCATACTCATCCTTGTGCTTTGCATTCCACGATCAACTAGTGTCGTAAGAGTGTTACAGTTCATATTGCAACGCTAATGGGTACTTGAGGGCCGGGGGGCGGGGTGAGGGAGAGCGGGGATACGTCGAATCTGCAAAAGCCTACGCCTTTTCCTGGGGTACCTTATGCTAGAATATACTGTTTCCCCCCACATAGGTACCTACCTAGTCAAGGGGATCTACCTCAAGCAACTAGTCAAACCTGCTTTCAACACAAGTTCTTGAGGGATGCAGTCCTCCTCCTCCTCCTACTAGTAATAGTAGTAGTAGTAGTAGTCATGCTCATGTAATGGTGGTGATGAGCTCCTTGAGCTGTTGAGTAGCCTATGTGCACTGCTGGCTGCTTCTAGCAGTAGTGCTGCTGGGGGGAGAAGAAGAAAGAAGAAGAAGAAGAAGAAGAAGAAGAAAAAGCAGCAGCAGCAGAAGAAGAAGGGAATCATGGCATGGAATGAAGTGAATGAAGTGGATGCTTCCAAAGGAATTTACACAGTTTGTGGCAAACTATGGCTCGGTACGTATGTTTGTAAAACTCCCTCCCCTCCCCTACCTCTCCCCACCAGGGAGGAAAACAAAACAAAAAAACATGCACACTATTTTGTCTTGGATTAGGTGCTTACAAAAGAACTCGTTTTGAGTATGGGTTGTGTCAACAACAACATAATTAGTTGTGGGTGGGTTTGAGATTCTGGACCCTGAATTCTAAACCTAGGGTTTTGGGGTTTTTTGAAACTCCTTTTGTCTTTTTTGTGTTTTTTGTTGGGTTTAGCACTTTGTAAAATTGTGTGGGTTTTTTTGTGATTTGAAGATTAGAGATTAGTGACTAGAATTTTGCTTTTGTCTATGATTTCTTGGGGTTTAGATTCAGCTCCTTTGTTTTTTTTTTATTTAGTGTTCCACTTCTATTTGTTGCAGTTGGACCCAGGTACAAATTGCAAGGACACATAGGGTCAGGTACATATGGTGATGTGTGTAAAGCAATTGACCTGGAGTTCAACCAGATTATTGCTCTCAAGGTGCAAATCATCCTCTCTTGCCTCCTCTTTGAGCTGGGGATTTTTAGATGCAAAAAAAAGAAATGTCTACATGGTCATGCCTGGTTTTTGCATGGGGAAGAAGGCATTTGCCAGCACTGGCTTGCTTCTTACCGAAACTAAAAAATTCTTCTATTTAGTGGATAGAGGCTGATGGGTTTCTGGGTTGCTGGCTGGCAGAGGGTACCAGATATTTTTTACTGCCACATGCTGGCCAAACGGGTGCTGCGGGAAGTTTGCATAATGCGGCGCCTTTGTCACCCCTACATAATATCATGTAAGTCAAATGGTCCACCCAGGTGGTGTGGCAATAAATTGCAGTCAAAATGTACAAATACTGGACATTATGCAAACCCCATGGATTGGATTGAATAAAGGAGCCAATAGTGCAAAATCAAGCAGCATAAACCTAAAAAATCTGTGCTGCCAAGTAGGTAGTGGGTACCCATGAGTGGGAGAGCTGATTGATGAAACTTTCTTTCATAGATTTTACGGGTTTCTTCAGTGTTTAAGAATTGATGTTGTTTATTCATACATGCTAAATGTATGCAGTGACAAATGTGTTCACAACACAAAATTTGGAATCATCAGATACGACAGATCTGTATATCGCCACCGAATTTGCTGAGAGGTGCAACTCTTATAACCAGTTCCAAGAGCTTAATATTCTTATTGGGCAACAGTCTTTTTTCTCTGTGTTTGAGATCTATAGTTTGTGCAGGAAGACATTACAGTCAGTTAGTGTACATAAAAGAGGGTTTAGGTCAAGGTGTACATACTAGGGCATCATACAGGTTTTGGAAATCATGAAGTCCAATGCTAAACTCTTGGAAGCATGAATTTCTCCTATGCAGAGGTGATTTGTACCATCAGAATGAGCCACTGACACCTGTGGCTCTAAGGCTCTTAATCTGGCAACTGCTTGTGGCTGTCCAGTACATGCACTCATGTCATGTGTGGCACAGGTAGGTATGTTGTGTGTGATCTTATAAGTTTGTGACTGCACTCATTCTCCATGTTTACCTTCAAATCAGTGTTGTGGAGATTTTTCTCTCATAGGGCAATTTCCATACAATGGTTGATATTGACCTTTCTTTTGTGCTATCATCCATCCATAACTAGTGATAACAACTGAGAACATGCATGGTTGGTTTTTTCTTTTATCCTGCTTGACATGTGAATGGATGCTTGCGAGGATAATTGCCACTTTTTAGAGGAGGAAGAATCCCACCCATATGGGGCACTGGTTGTTGACTATTATAGTTGAAGGATTTTTAGTGATTGTGCTTTCTGTGGCAGGGACATCAAGTCTGAGAATCTGCTTCTAACAGCAAAAATGTGTGTAAAGTTGTGTGATTTTGGACTTGCCCGTTCAGCTCTTGAGGTGAGGAGATTCTCATATAGTTTAGCAAGGGCAGTGTTTTGGTGACTTATAATGAAGACTAAGCAATTGTTCTGCTTCTGAATTCACAAAAGAGGCTACCTTGCTCTGCTTATTGGAGGATGAAATGAGAGTTCAAATGCTGTTTCACAAGGCTAAAGTTGGTCCTTCTTTTGCCATTTAATGCAGACTTCAACTGCATTGGAACCCAAGCCAACTCGCAGGAGGCCAGGAACAGCCAAGAAACCCATGTTGGTTCGGCAGTACACAAAGATGGTGAGTGCTTTTGTGAGGTTTGGTTGAGATTTTGTGATGCTGGCACCCCCGCTGTAGTGATACTTGTTAGGATTCAGATCAGCAGATTGATGCCAAACAATTATCTGTTAGTTTGTTGGATCTGGAAGCAAGGAAGCCCTTGTGCAGTTTTCTGGAGTAATGATCATCACTCCAGAAACACAATCATTACTCTAGAAATAGGACTTCATGAAAAATATCCCATTGCATGGTCTATTTAGGAAGTTACTGCAAACAGAAAACCAAGTTGTTGGCTTGGGATTGCATCAATCAAGTGAAAATGTCAACACCCATGATTTTCTGCAAGAGAATCAAACTATTCTCTTGTTGCACAGGTGGTCACACCAAGCCACCGAGCACCAGAGGTGGTGATGTCTCAAGGCCAGTACACGTCTGCCATTGACATGTAAGCTGCAGTGATTTATTTTTGATGTGTGGAAAGAGTGACTGCAATTCTCAATCTAGGAAGCAGTTGATTTACTCTGCATATGTAGTAAGATCGAGAAGCATGTCTTGTAAGTAAGCAAAGCAGCACGCCCATTTATGAGTTCCTAGACTTCAAGCAACTGCATGGTTGCTGCCCTTCTTGCTGTAGCAAACTGACATGGAAGCATGAAATTAAGGCTCCCCTCTGTGATATAAACCTTTTATCATCGTTTGGCACATGACAGGTGGTCGGTTGGCTGCATTTTTGGGGTAAGACTTTGTACATGTTGGCATATCTAGTCAAGCATTTGTATCAACACAGGGAGCCAGGGAAATGTTTGAATTCAGCTAGTAAAATGTTCTTTCACAGCTCCTGGCTGTCAAACACTTGATGTAGTAGTAAAAAACTGAAAAGGTGCAAGTGTGTTGGTTGGCTGGCATGATGATGTTTGATGGATTACCAAATGTCAGCTAATTTGATAAGAACTCTGTGCCTGATTTTATTCATCATTGGGTCTGCACAGGAGCTTCTTATGAGACAAAGTTACCTTCAAGGGCAAGGATCTCGGGCGAAGCCACTTTTCGGAGTGCGGTATGTTGCTTCCTTTCTCTGCAACAAATTTCTTTTGAACAGAAGACATGAACCTCAATTTGACCAGAAAAAGGCTACTCTAATCTTGTGTACATGTCTGATTGTGTCTTTGGGTATAGAGGGGAGCCAAATACACCATCGGTAGGAGAAGCTTATACTGATGATGCTACCTCAGAATTGCATGAACAGGTGCACCCTTCCTTCTTCTCAAGTCCTTAGTTTGATCCATAGTGGTGGAGGTTTCATGTTGACCTGAAGAACATGTGGTGCCTGTAAATGTTTCCTGAACCTCAAGTACCTCCCAGCAGGAAACCAGGCGACCATCTTTGCCATTGCTGATGCACAATAACAGGCAAGCTGGTCACATTTTGCATAATTTCTGTGTCCTGTATTTTATGGTTAACTGCAGCTGGATGTGACCTTTGATGTAATCGGCACACCCTGCTGGAAAGACATTGAGAGTGTGCCTAGTGACCACTGGCGTGCGTACCTCAAGAAAGTTCCCGGAAGAGTGAGCACTCTATATTCCACTTGTCTTTCTGAAGACTTTTGTTTTACCTCATTCAGGAGCATTGGATTTCCAGTAATTTCTACAACAGGAGACCCCCACTCATCTATACTATTGAAAATGCAGGCTGGAAATGTAGTAAAACGGTTGTCAGGACATGTGTCTGATGATGCCATTGATCTGTTACAACGAATGCTAGCATTTGACCCAGCACGTCGATGCACAGCTGATGAGGCCCTCTTACACACTTATGTAAGTGACTCTTTTTCCATTTTATGGTGCCTAAATTGAGTTGATGGGTCTGGTCCCTAATCATTTTGACTCAAATGAGTCTCAATTCTGATACCCACTCACAAGCCAATTCACCACCCTACATACTCAAAACTCAATGTGGGTACATATGAATGTAGCGCCTGAGCAACAGTCTCCGGTGAAGATACTGAAACAGGACCTTTGGTATACTCTATCATTGCATTTTGGCCACAGATAAATGCACATTATCTAAATACAGTGAGAAACTTGCATGCAGTTCAAGGGCATGAAAGTATCACATGATGTGCCATCAATTACCTCAGTGGGAAGAGCACCATTAGTGCTGCCTGACCATCCTGTCTGGAAGATCAGTGAGCCTGCTGTTGCACTTGGACTGCTGGAGGTGGGTTTCTTCTTCTCTTTCAGTTCACTCATTCTGTCCTCACTCTCTCTCTTATTTTATGTAGTCACCAGATCAAGAATGAGAGTTTCTGGAATGGTGGTATTTTATGTGCTGTCATGCCATCTTTTTATACCCATGCAGAGAGAGCTGGAGATGTCGACAACGCAAGTAGATGGTGGGAAGCACAAACTAGAGCTACTTTTGCAAAGAGAAGTGGAACAGCAGCAACTGCAAAACCATATGAGAAAGTCAATGTTGAACAGTATGCCTAAGATGGTGCCGCCTCAAGTTCAACCACTGCTGGCCTCCTCAGGTGTCCTGGTATGGGCAGAATTTTTGTCTTCTCAAAATTTTCTGCTTTTGCCAGTTCTCTTCTGTCCATATGTCTTCTAGGAAATTTGTCTCATGGAATTTGATGGCCCTTAACATCAGCAAACCTGCTATAACTGGTCTGTTCAACTGGAGATTTATTTCAGATGCTGTCCAACTTTGATCTCTGCAGGCCCCAAGAGAGATACAGTTCTTTCCTTGCACCATATCAAGGGCGGATGATGCATCAGGGGCTTCTCTGGATAGTTTACCATATGAAACAAGGAGTGTTGAGAGATCCATTGAAGATCAGGGAGAAGACCCAGATTGCCAAATTCTGGAGTGTCTTCCTACAAGGGGTTCAACTGAGTCAGACATTTCCTGGGAACCTGGGCAAGGGATACAGAATGCTTTGACCTTAGCAAATGGTGTGGGAGCAACATATAATGAGCAGATGGTGGATGATCCACCGGCCAAACGGCAAAGGAAGATGACGATCAGGCATGCTCCTTACAAAAAACAGTTCAGCTTGGATCCCACTTGAGTCAGTCAAACGGTGTCAAGAAAGAGGTTTGGGTTTGAGGCTTTAGGTACTCACCAGTAAACCAGATTGTCTGGGAGTCTGCAGCATCTTGCTGGTAATGGTACAGCCTGGCTGCTGAAACTCCACTCTGGATTAACTTGTGCTTTTATAATTGTGTGCTCTGTTTATTACTGTGATCTGCAGGCAAGGTTCCCTTCGCATTGAACTCAATCGAGGTCCGCAGATAGTAAGTAATAGCCAGCCTGTTGCAAGAGCAGGTAAGGACAAATCTGCTATGAGCAGCAGCAACAACACCACTGGACAACACAGTCAGGCAGGGAAAGACAATGCAGGTGAGAGAGCCAATCCCTCCAGCTGCATGAGGCCAGGCATGTAAGCTTCACCCTTTGGAAACTGCTCCTATTTATTCTGTTTGTAATTTTAGATTTCATGTATGTATAATAATCTTAATTCTTCTGTAAAGCAGCAGCATTCTACTTCTGTTTTACAGCTACTTAGCTCTAGAGAATATAATAATTCTATGTTCTCCTCACTCCTCTGAATCTTTGTTATGATTCTATGATGATGCCCTGTTCTGAGTAATGCAAATGAGATCAGTACCTGCATTGCTAAACTTCTAAGTTGAGGTTTCCAGGGTTACTCCTTAGCTGAGGGGTGATACCAAAGAAATTTTGTGGTTATTTCACATGACATCCACAACCCATGATAATAACGCAAGCTAGTTGATATTGCTGTTCAGTGTTTACATGATGTGAAGCATCCAGGTTCATGCTTCACATACTTTGAACATGATCAAGCACTTGTCTCATTCAACTGCTCAACCACCTGTCCACATTTTGAAGAATGGTTCACTGTGACCTTCTGTTAACTCAATGTGTTGCTAGCTAAGTGTGGTGAAGTACCTGCCAAGTTCATAAATTCCTGATCTGCAATTCCACCATTTGAGCAGGTCTATCTGATGCACTGGTACAGTAAAAGAAGCAATAAACAAAGCTTTTTTGTCTTTTCTTGTATGTCTTACACATCAAGACTAGGGCTATGATGTCAAATATTTCTCTCCATGGATGTGCTTCTATAACTGAAAGAAGTGCCAGCCACACACAGAGTTGTTGTAGAGCAGATGGTGAAACCGGTTGACCATGTGGTGAGGACTACAAGCATATCCATTTGACCCAGATGCCTCTGGGACAACAACCATGATAGCATCTGTTTTGGCAAATTTTTGGGTATCTGAGCCCTCATCAGCTACAGTAGTGCATTTTTGCATCAGTTGATTGAAGAATTATGTACTTGCAAAAAATGGGTTTTGGAGAACTGACCTATCCTGCAAAATGGTTTCCAACTTGTCCATAGCCATCCCACCCCCTGCCTCCTCCACCTTGCCTTCTGCAATTAGGGCTTTTGTGTTTGCGTATGAATGTGTTGTCTCTCTGTGGAAAGTAGGTACTTCTGTGCAGTGGATTGTTTACCCAAGGATCCATGATGCACCAATGCTAGCAAGTAAGTAAATCAAGGCAAACATGAGGTGGGTGAAGATATCCACAGACAGGAGAATTTCAGATTGATTTAATCTCAAATCTCACTCTCTTTCTCTTTACGTCCGCCTCCTTGCTCTGGATCTCTCCCCAATGCCAGCAGCCCATCTGAACCAGCCTCCAACAAACACAAATAAATGCATGACACTACGACATTATGATAGAGAGATCTTCTGTTGTTGTGTGTCGGATGATGAAATCAAGAGCAATTCTAATTGAGTTTTTGCAACATGGTCCTCCAACAAGTTCTGATCAGGTGTTCCTTTGTGTTCACATCACAAGTGTGATCACTTGTGATCATTTTTGTGTCACCAACTGCTTCTCAACTTCTTTCATCACCAGGTAAGCAAACCAAGCTCAATTGTAACAAACTTCTCCACTGCACTACAATCATTGTCCTGTTTGTGATTTGAACAAGAAATGATTCAGAAACGATTACACAACAATATGAGCAAATCTACTACTGTTTTGAGTCATGTGAACAACATGCCTGAAGGTGGTGGGATTGGACTGTAGATTCCTGCAAAACCTGGGGAGGAAACTCAGTTCCTTATGCACATCATGGTTACTACACTCCTTTATGTCATTGCAGCTTTCTTTGGATGTTTCAGATGTGCACACAGATCATGCCGTAGACCTACCTCACATCATGATCTGCTGCACTGGAGACAAGCTTATTGGTATTGGCAGATCCTGCTGTGGACCTACCTCGCATCATCTGCAGCACTGGAGACAAGCTCATCAGTATAATTTCTTCTACCTTTGGACAGTCATCAATGTAACACAAAAACTAAGCTTGTTCTCTTGATGCAATTAAAATGTTTGAAACAAGGAATATTTTTTTGTGCTACAAGAACCAGACTGTTGCTGCCCACACCACTGCAGCATGCATACACTCAGCAGTCCTGTCAACATGAGGAGTTTTCTTTTTTCAGTTTTATTTTCCTGGAGTTCCCTCAAGGACAAAAGCTATGTACCACTATTGTGGTGTAACATCCAAGTGCTGCTACTCACCGGACTTTCACTCTTGCTATCAATCTTCCCTGTATGTTGATCAAGTGAAGAAGGAGCAGCCACCGTCTACTTGAGGTTCTCATATGGCCATGGGTAAGGAAATAAGAATTGCTGCTAGAAAAAACACCACAGGATACAAGGCACACTCTTGAAGACACTGTTGCAAAATCAACATGTTTGAACAATTTCAACAGGTTAAGAGATGCCTAAGCCTTCTGCTCCTGCATCTAAACCTAAAACATTTTAGAATGCTTTTTGCAAGAGAGGATATAGGCAAACTCCCATCATCTCCACCTAAAGACCTGAATACCCAAACTCGGATCATCAGAATCTCCAAATTTTGCAATTGACATCCAGAGCCACAAGAAGAAATTTTGATCAAGACTATTGGAACATACCTTTCATGAAACTGGCCCTTCTTCTGTTGCTGGTTGAGGATATGCGTAATTCTTTGCCATAAAGATCCATAGACAATCTCAAGCAATATCATGAAACCAAAAAGCATTGCTCTAACTAGTAAAGCACATTGACAGACAGTCGTCGCAAATCCCTCTGATGCAATACTGAGCTTAAGAGTATGTGCAAATCTTTGAGTGCAAGAAGCTTCTGTCTGTACATCAGCATGATAGGTATTATACATCTCCTTGGGACTTGGGTCACCAGGAAGGGGGGCTCAATAAAACTGCCTAGTTGTGATCTTTGCAATTTCACTAATCCAGTCTTTAAAGCTGAGAAAGCACTCAGCATTACTTAAATGACATTAACTAAATGTGATTAGAAAATCATACAAACATCATGACCTCTGGTTGACTGTAGCAGTTCTGGGCATGATCTTTCAACACTGGGTATGCCGCTACTAAACCATCTTGTGCACCAATGTACAGCGAGTTGTAAATCCTCCAGTAAACTTCTCGCACTTTCCTCGCAGGATGGAACAGACCCTGTAATCAGTAGCTCAGCAGAATGGCAGGTCCAAGTGCCACTCTCATGCCCTCAATTGCCTCCATGACTGCATTATTACATGGGGAGATGTCTCAAAAATGTTGAGCCAAACAAAGTTGAGCAAGTGGATAAGAGCATCTTCACACCCCAATCCTGGAACACCCAACGCCATATGTTTCACTATTGATGCAGCTGTTTGTCTGTGGACAAGGTCACAGTCCATTAATGCATCTTCTAGAAGTGGGGTGACTGCATAGATGTAATCCTTTCCCATCTCTCCAATGTACTCAAACAAGGACAGTGATTTCAGCACTCCATTTTGCACATTAAGTTCTGGCACACGATACTCATTCATCAGGAAGCACTGTGAAGGGAGAGCATGTTTCAGCCACAATGACTATAGCCACAGTGGTGCACACACGGTTTTGTCTTTCCTGGACCTTCAGGTTGTTCAATAGTGTGGCTAACACATCCTGGCGCCCAATGGCTTTGGCAATGTAGCCAAATGTGTTAACTGTTGCATGCCGAATTCCCTTCTTTTGGGCTTTCAGCATCTCCAGGAGCTCAAAGCAGATACTCATCCACTCCTGTGCTGGTACAAACTCTGCTCGCCTGTCAGCTATTCAACCCACAATATCAATGCAGTTCTCCTGCACCTTCTCATGCCTGTTCTTGAGGATAGGTTTCAGGCAAGGAAGCAAATCCTTGATTGGGGGTGTCATCTTTGTCATACCAATGACATTCACAATTGCCTTCAAGGCTCCCAGGATGGAGCCAAGAACCTCTGGATACTCCTCTCCCAGGTGTTCATACAAGACAACCCCAAAATGCCCCATCAGCTGTGCTCCTCATGGCACTTTTTTCATCACCACTGCAATGCGGGATATGAGATCAGCTGCTTGCTGCCGGACCTTGGCAATCTTGTTGTTGAGCTGCCACTTTATCATTCCACAAATTTGCGGGAGATAAGGCTTGACTCTCTGCCCTAATGCATTCACCACTGTGCCAAAACCATTGAGCATCACATTTGCATCATCACTTGTTTGCTCTTGAAAGGCATATAGAATGCCATCAATGAGAAGCTCCTCCAGGCAGGCATCAATATCAGAAGCTCCCAAGCTGGCTACCACTTTCTCAATGGTCTCCATCACCATCCGCTGGTAGGGTTCACTTTCATCTTTCAAGTCCTCCACCACTCAGCCAACATCTGCCACAGAGTCGAAACTGGCAATACCAGAGGGGGCTGCAGCCTCAGCCAGGGCTGCCAGCAACAGTGCTGTGATGGTTCTCACCTTCTGGTTCTCATCACTGAGACCATGCTGATTTCTACCAGGGATTTCAAGTGAGGAAGCACAGCACACCCCATCAAAATGGCAATCTGCTGCACAATTTTGATACCTGTATGCCTTGCTTGCCATGACTTCTTGCTTTGACAGACAGCCTTCAAAAACGGCAAGAGTGCAGGAATGCCCAACGCTGAGGCCACCACACTGAAAGCCCTGCCAGTGGTGTTCCTCACGTACTCATCAACATTGTCAATATTGGGCCTCATTGCAGCAATCATGGTAGCCAATCTCGCAGCCTTACTCAAATTGGAGATAATCTCACGAGCTTCCACACAGGCATAGTAATCTTCATCAATCAACAGAGGTTCAATCACCACAAGAATTTTGTGTACAAATGGCCTCACCAATTCATCCAATTTGTACAGCACTCTGTCAATTACCTTTACCAGCAGATGCCGCTCTTGATCTTCCAGTGTTGGGCACATGAGCAATGGAAGAATCTGATTGAACAATGGCCCAGCACCAAGTTCTCTGGCCTTGTCTGTCAGCTGCCAGAGTGCAGTTTTCCGCTGTGGAGGTGTGCCATTCTTCACCTTGAGCAGCAGCTTCATGATCTTGCACTCCTTGCTCTCTTCAGCTGTCATCTCCTCCCCTTCCTTCTCGGTCAACAGAGCACCAAAGTATTGATAATCCTCTGGCTTCATCATTGGCAGGCCCCCAGCTGCTTCTTTTGGGACATCATATTGCTGATTGCGATCCTCCTCAGGGATTGTGTACAATGGAGTGCCACCCAGTAGTGTGGGGGTTGCCAGAAGCTTGCAAGCAGGTGTTCTGATTGGAACACAAGAGGCAGGCGGATCCAGAATTTTGTAACCATCCATGGGAAACATGCTCTCTAATTCCTCATCAGACAGAGGGCTGTTCCTGTCCTCAATGTCCTTCTCCCACCGCAGCATGTTGTACTGCTCTGGAGTCATGGGTGCCTGCAGTGCAATATGGCCAGGGGTAGGAGTAGCAAGCTCAATGCCTCCTAATCCCAGGAGTGAACACAGATGGCATGGCAGTGCCTTGCATAGGGGTGGCACTGCCCATGGTGCCAGGGGTTTCATCCCACTGCGACCTCTGCTTCTTTGGTGTAGGAGTGGCAACACCTGCAAGCTTGGGAGTGGCATCCCAGGTCATGCCTGCAGGGGTGGCACCAGGAGTGGCTCCTCCTCCAGCAGGGGGTGGCATCAGCATCAGAGGCCCGTCCAGGGGTAGGAGTTTCATCCCACCGATTTCTTCGACTGGCACAGGCAGGAGTGGCATCCACAGAGGCATGTCCGGGCGTGCGAGTGGCATCCCACCGACTGGGCCCTGGGGTGGCATCAGGATTATCCCACTCAGATCCTGCCTTTGCCTTCTTTGCGTCTTCCTGCTCAACGTTCTGATCCCACCTGTTGCGTCTCTTCGACCCCGCACTCTGGGTAGCAGCAACAGCTGCTGCTACAGATGCACCCGGAAGCTGAGCTTTGGTAGGCACTGTGGATTCCTCTTTAGCCCTCCTTTCAGCTTCCTCCTCCTTCTTCATGGCAATCAAGCGCAGGGTCTCCTCCTTGTCCCGCTTCAGAGCCTACTCCCGCATAATAACTGGGAAGGTGCGCACAGGAGGCATCGGGGGTCTTGTCACCCATGGCAAAGGCATCATTTCTATCAGGGGAGATGGTGCGATTAAGACGCTGCTTCCTGTAGTCATCTTCCCGGTCGATAATCCGTTGCGGCTTCTTAAACCCTAGCTGCTCATCCATAACTTCTCCGCGGGGCAAATCCGCGAGCAAACTTTTAGGAGCGGTATAGGAAGCGAGCCTTCTCGCAACTTCCCTTTCCGTGGGATCTTGCTGCAGTTCCTCCTCATCTTCGTTCACAGGAATCGACAGCTCGTAGCCCTCGAACCTGTTGCCAATCCCGTAAAGCTCCCGATCAAAGGTAAGGGAAGACAAAGCCGCAAGTTCGGCTTCCTTCTGACGACGCTCCTCCTGCACACGAACGATGTCAGCGTCCAAAGTCTCCATTCCTTGGTGAACCCCTTTCGCTTTCCCTTCTGCTCTGCCTCAGCAGCAAGCAAAGAATTTGTTTGCTGGTTCCTATATACAATTGTGCATACTACAAGTTCCCTGTGTCACGAAACTCCAGTGTTTCTTCGAGTTCTCGCCTTTCTTGATTTGCTTCAGAGTTTATCAGTTGCAAGGGTCGGTGCACGGGTGCTGCAATCGAGAGAGAGACAGGAGATGATGGACAAGCACACAAGACGGTCCTCAGAAACCCAAGAGTGAGAGAAACAGAGCCTTAATTGGGAATAACCCTAATTGAGCCCTAACAAAACAACCATAATAGGTACCCTACTAGCTAGGGAGCTTTGACACTTATTAGTGTGAACCCAGTGCATAATGCATTCGTCGATCCCCCCACCCGATCCTTCGCATTTCTCACTCCGATTCACTTTCACCTATTAAGACCCCTAGAACCCCACCCCCACCCCCTCCACAAAAAAAAATAAAAATCATGACCCTCATAAACCCTTAGCTCAAAAAAAGCGCACCCAAATCTCCTCACTCACCTTCCAAATCTCAAAAATATCTTCCCCATCGATGACAACAGTTGTTACACGAAAACGGACGTAAAAATAAAAAGTAAGAACTTGAGGTTCTGAATAGTTTTTGGGCCCTTGAGTTCGAAGGGATAATTTTATTAAAAGTGATCTAGGTTTCAAGACCTTGAGAGACGAATAGACAATTGAATTATCAGCTGTCAGTTGGGTTAGCCCTGTCACAGACTGACAAACAGACTTGCTGAATTAATATATAAGATTATATTATTTTCAGAAATGTTGAAGCTTTCAGAATTTTTTTTCAAATCACAAATTTTTTTGGTGAAGAAAACTATTGAATCTCCAAGAATATTGTATGAAAATTTCAAGTTTTAATTAATTATTCAACAAACATGTGTCAACAAGATTCAGTTTGAATGAGTAGTCGTTTCAAAAAACAAGAAAAAAATATTGTTGCTTTACATAGGGGAAGAAGGTTAGACTATGGAGCTGCTTTTCAAAGTTTCGACCTCTCCCGATCTACTGACCTCGAGGATCTCAAATTAAAAAGGCCTCCATAACAGGACCTTCTCCTATGCTTTGTTTTGAGTGTGCTTTGTTTTATTGATGCTTGGCAGGTTTTCATCATCAATTGTCCATGGATTAGAGGCATCCAATGGATGGTGCAGTGCTGATTCACTCTGGGTTGGGGAATCAATGCTCTCATAATATGCCATGTAACACATTACAACACATACATGTAACCCCCCCCCCCCAATAACATGCCCAAAACATCTGGTGAATTTGGGCCATTTTTCTCATGGAAATTCCTTTGTATAGGTCGAAATCATATTTTTCAGCTCAAAATTAGGCGAGATTTCGCCCAAAGAAATACACTGCTTTGGCAGCTTTTACAATAATTACGTTATAAATAGTGTGAAGGTTAAAATATTCAAAAAGTGTTTTTTTTTTTTTTTCAAATATCAAATTTTTGTCAAGGTAAAATAGAAAATGATGAGTCATGACGAAACCAGCTAAAAGGTTTTTCAAACCCTTGAAAATTTTGCAACAGTTCGTAGGGGAAAAATGACATGTAGAATTAGTACTTTAATGGATTTGGCACCCCAGTGTTGAAATTTTTTATTTATTTATTGACAAAGTATTCAAATAAGTATTGTGTAATTATTTTCAAGGTTTTCAGATTGCATTTTAAATATGTAAAATATTAGGTTAAATTAGTGTTTTACCATCACTGACAAGGTACCCAAATAGCCGTGCCCCCCTTCACACCTGGTGAAGAGACAAGTCCCCAAATCGTCACGTGGCTGTATGCCATTGGGAGATCTTGGCCATCTCTTCAGACAAAATAAGAACCAGAACCCCTCTTGCCATTGTCTACTTGTGGAATTCTAGGGTTTCCCTTTTCAGTCTCCACTCCTCTTGTCGTTGTGTGACGGGAAGAGGCGAGGGTTTGGTTGTCGGCAAAATCTCGAGTTTTGTTGTGTATGCGCACGCACATATAAGTTTGCATTATAAAGAGCATCGTCATAGAATTTGAGGTTGTGCCTTCTTGTTCGAGACTTGGAGGTTTTGCTGGGGAGCTTGAAATTCAAGCTCCAGTCTCTCTCTAAAAGGACTTTGCTCGGATTTGTAGAGGAGAGAGACGCGGGTAGAGAAGAAATGAGTCGCCATCCAGAAATTCTGTGGGCTCAGCGCTCGGACAAGGTGTTTATCACCGTGTCTCTGCCGGACGCCAAGAATCCGCAAGTGAAGCTGGAGCCCGATGGCAGGTTCACGTTCTCGGCTACGGAAGGCTCCGGCAACCAGGAGTATATCGCCGACTTGGAGCTCTTCGGGAAGTTGAACGTGGATGCGAGCAAGATCGCAACGGGGCTGCGGCATACGGTTTGTGAGCTGGAGAAGGCGGAGAAGGGGTGGTGGAAGCGGCTGCTCAAGGCGGAGGGGAAAGCTCCTCCATATGTGAAGGCGGACTGGGATAAATGGGTCGATGAGGACGAGGAGGAGGATGCTGCTGCGGCTGCTGCTGCTGCCAGGCCCGTGAGCGACTTCGATATGGGAGGAATGGGCGGAATGGGATCCATGGGAGGATTAGGAGGAGATATGGCTGGCTTGGATAGCATGTCAGGAATGGGGGGTATGGACTTCTCAGGCTTCAATGCGGGAGGCGAGGATGAAAGCGATGATGACGGAGAATTCTCGGAGTCGAAAGCGGCTGCTGAGGTGTAGTATCAGTTCTTCAAACTCTTTGTCCATACTTTGATGCGTTGGGGCTGCAAATGAGACTGATTTCTGTATATCTCGATTCAAGGACATATTGATGGGAATCCAGAAGGCAGACATCCTAAGGGGGTTCTGTTTCAGAGCTTGCAGTTGATCGATGCCTTCATTTGTTTGCAGCTTTTGTTTCCACCCCCTCTACCCCAAGGATTAGGGTTCCAGATAGGCACCCAGTTTCTTTCCTTAAGTCAGGTTGTGCTTTCAGCCTCTAGTAGGTTAGTGAAGCGTCTCTTTATGTTTTAAAATCCTTTGCAAGTATCTGTTGCAGTATCATGCTCAAAAATCTCACTTTTTCTTTTTCTTTTCGACTCTATTCAGGGCACTTTGATTAGGCTGATTGTAGATGAGCTTTTTCATGCTGGATATTCCTAAATTATTGAATTTCATGTATGTGGATACAGACTCTGTTGGTGGCAGCAGACACCTGAAGTTGTCTTGTGTTCCTTCTTGTACACACTGGTGTTTCTTGCAATCTCCTTCTTTTTCTGATATACCTGGACATTAATATTTTTTTCATACCCTGCATTGATTCCCTTTAATCCATCTGCATATTGAAATATTTTTCGTTACTCACAGCGAAATTAATTCTCTGTTATAGAGATCTTCAGAGTGAAGAAGAATAGTTCTTGGGGGGTTTCATGAACCCCCTGGCAGAATGATCTGGTTAGACAACACCAAACTTGGGGTACTCTGTTTGGAACTCCTACTGTTTCTTCCCCTCTAAATCAAATTTTGTAAGAGTTTGACAAATTTTCTGTGGGTAGTTCTTGATGCTTTTTAGACTTTTCTCCTCCATTCTCTTCCTCGGTACCCTTGCCATTTCCTTTACTCTGGTTCCTTCTTCTCATTTATGCATGTTGCCTCCCTACTGGTTTCATTGGTAGTGTTGTCAACATCATGGTGAGTGCTTCTGAACTCTCTAACTTGACACAAAATCTCAGTACTTAGGTTGTGTAAGTTCCTGTAATCTACGCCTATTTATCAGGTAGTCATGTTCTCTAGATGGCAGGCCAGAGTCCTTATTTGGATATT
>Ga0116230_10002814_pt1 | contig 16828 bp, 11 predicted proteins | sample S1TSphfallax_3_FD_88678 | JGI IMG/M metagenome (GOLD analysis project Ga0116230, IMG submission 88678) | Host-associated microbial communities from peat moss isolated from Minnesota, USA - S1T2_Fd - Sphagnum fallax MG | ecosystem: Host-associated > Plants > Peat moss > Unclassified | place...
AAGCAATGTGCTCTTTTGCATTTATTACCATACGTATATCCTAATAGATGGATACCCAATGGCATCAATGGAGATAAAAGTATGCATGCAATGGAGAAAACATGTAATTGAATGAAGAGTAACATAGTCAAAATCATGGATATGAAGTTTGAAGTTGATGTGCCAAAATGAAGGAATGAAAATGTTGTTTTTTGAACATCTTCCAAAAACTTTTGTTTTGAAATCCTCTAATTTCAAGCTTGCATGTTGGGTTCTTTTCCATGAATATAATGGTGCAATCTACCTACAAAATCCAACCCCGTATGAAGACATAATGAATTTCCAAAAGGAAATAAATCACTTAAATTAATTTCTAGAATAATATTATTGTCATGTTATAAGTTCAATGAAGACCTACCATAATACATGGGTAGTTTCGGCATAAATTAATTTTTTATTTATTTTGTAGGATTTTTGAAAAATTATAACATTATAATATCAAAAATTCCCAAAAATTCAAATTTGCAAGCAATAAGAATTGAAACCATGTCCAACTACATAACAAATGTGAAAGGTCTAAACCAACTAACCATAAAGACAATAAGAATGTTAAGACAAGCATGTTACATTTAATATACTTATATTTATTACATGTTGAAAAGTTCAAAATCAAAAACTCATGTGCTAAAATTCAAATTTCAAAATAAATGAATAATTTGGCACAAAAATGTTGAAGCTACACACCTACCTAGGTATTCCAATATTCATTCACCATTTTTTTTGTCCATTCACTAACTCAACATCTACCCTCACCAATTAGTTATGTACAACGTTTTATGAACTGATTCAATCCCACAAGATCTCTTTGATCAAAATTTATATTTGGTCTTTGCACTTGTGTTCATCGATTAAAATGGATGGAAATTGAATAGCATTTGAAAGATGGATGAACATCTTCCACATGGATGAGAAGCTCCCTAGAGGCTTGTCACAATGAAGGTCAACATCATCATCATTTGCATGCATATTTCAACTCAATAGATATTAATGATGGAGATGGTGCATGGTAACACATGATAATGACAATGGCATCCTATTACACAATGACTTGGTGTTGCTAGTCATTGAAAAATTTAGAGACCTTTGTGTTTGTCATGTTTTTCAATGTTTCATGGTCATCATGCTTTGAAATTTTTTACATGTATTAAATTTGTTTGATGTTAATTTTGATGTGAATGGGACTTGTGATGATGATGTTAAAGTTGTTATGGACCCTATATGCTTTATTGTTTTGTTCTATTTATTTTCCTTTTTCTTTCCTATGAAATGACATATTTGATTGTTGGCTTCTCCATGAACTTTGTTATACATTTTTTCCCATTAAAGGGCTTTAGCAACAAAGACACTATGAAAAGACAAACGTTATTGTTGGCTTTTCCATAAACTTTGTTATACATTTTTTTTCCATTAAAGGCTTTTAGCAACAAAGACAACATGTTTCTTTTTTCTTTTTTTCAAATCTTATTTTAAAAGAAAGGAAAAATTCCGTAACATCACAAACTTCTCTTTTCTATGTTGGAAACAAATGAAGACAACTAATAACAATCCTAGAATCATCATCAATCAAATGGACTTGGTCTTGTGAATTTATAACTTCTTCCTTGAATTTTTAACACATAACAATGGCAAACTATAATGCATTAGAAAGCAACCAATGGCTATTAGATTGGTTCAAATCATAAACACTCACAACAAGAGAAAAAAATCTAAATTTATTTTAGAAATGTGCCATATAAAAAGAGGTGGTACTTTCCTATTGATTTTAATAGTATTTTTCTTAATATAATAAAGGATAATAAAAAAATTTAATTACAAAACCTCTTTGGAACATAATGATTTTGTTGGAAATTTTGTAAAAATATTTAATCATGTTATGTTAGTATATGCAACTAGTAAGATTTAATAAAACAAAAGGGAAAAAATAGGTTGTAGAAGATAATTAAAAGTTCACCAATTTTCATTAAAGTATTCAATTTTCTTGGGTGAAGTTTAGAAGTTGAACAAGCCTTGTTCCATTCTTGTTTGCCCTTCCCAACAAATTTAGGCTAGATTTTACATGTTTGCAAATTTAATTGGGCAAACTTGAAAGAAAGAAATATGAAATTTATGCAAACCTTTTCATCAATAGTAACATATTGAAATGCTTTAGAAAAAACATGGCCAAACAAGTATTTTTAAAACTTTGATTCAAACCTATGAGTTCACATCTCACAATGGATTTCAAGCCAATTGTCATAATATTCAAATTTATTTGACACATGCAATGATTTTTCTTCTTAACCCATATTGATCAAACAATTATGTCAACTTACTAGCCAAAGCTTGAATAGTTGTCAATGTTGCTTCAAACAAACCAATAGTCACTTGTTGAGGCTGCCAATCATATATCATAAAATTAATAACAAGAGCAAATATATCATGTGCCCCCTTAGAAATCCATAAATCAAAACTTGTTACATAAATAGAATCAGTTAATTTAGAAAAAATAATCTTGTTTCATTTTTTCCACTAAGTTAGGCAATATTTTTGTGGAAAATTATTTTCTAGAAAGGAAGATAATTTGAGGACATAAATGTAAACTCAAACATTTTAACTTAATTTTTTTCACAAACTACAAAAACAAGTGATTTTTCACAATCAAAAGACCAAGGTCTTACAAAAACTTTTTTTGTTGCACATCATTGTTTTGAAAATAACCTTTAACAACTAAAATATATATATTGTAGTGCCTACCACATCAAGCCTTTTATTTGTTAGTTGGCTTTCAACAAGATTTATTATTATTGAACTATTAACATCTTCCTCAATTATTTTTACAATTATGGCATGAGTGACATTCATACATTTTTCAAACCAACCATTCCATAGGTTTTATAACATGTTATTAAACATTTTTTTATCTTTAGTGCTTGGATTAATATTTTTCACATGATTAACATAACAAATAATGCATTCCATGATTTGAATACTTCCCCTTTCAATATCTTTCCCATCATTAACACAATAGAAGGCCTGACATAATGCATTTTTGTTATGTCCTTTCCATATTTTGATTTAAGAATGTAATTTTTGAAGATTTGTTTGTAATTTTTTGTCATTATATTTTGCTATGTTGTTTTATGTTTAAAGACTTTCAATTTTTTGTCGATCTTTTCACAATTTCCTCTTCAATATTCATGTCATTGACATTTAGTTTCATTTCATTCTTAATGGATATTATGTTTTCATTTCAATTAGACTCCATTTGTCACCCAAAAAAAACAAGATAATGGCCTAAAATGAAGGATAAATCATAAAAAATATTTTTTTACTGAAATAAAGGGTTTAATGTTTAGTTATTTCAACTATTTACAAAAATCATTTACAATTATGAAAAAATTACTCACTTCTCTACCCTTTTTTCATCATCCAAAAAATGTAAGATGAAAAAAAAAAAAAAACTAATATGTTTTGTGAATAAATGTATGTTTGGGATAGGTGTGTTTGTTGGCTTTACACATAACAAACCTAATAGCAATTCAAAACAAAATTTTACTAACACCTTGAAACTTGGAATTGAAGCATTTTAAAACTAAATAGAAATCTTAAAAACAAAACTATCCTAAAACTTGGAATTAAAAACTTGAACAAAACTTCCATCCCTCCCACACTTGCATAAAGTAAAAGAAAAGGGAATAATAACAATTTAAAGAACAAAACATAATTATGGAAGGTGCCAAGGAATAAAAGATCAAAAGTAGTAGAACCAAGAGAAGGCTAATGATCAACAAAAATGTACCTTAAAATGCACTAAACATCATAATTAAAAGAGGCACCAAAGAGCTGCAAAACTAAAAGAGGTGCAAAAGAACAAAGGAATGCACAAACCAAATGAAGCATTAAAGGAACAAAAGCAAGAACCAAGTAAGATGCCAACAAGTAGGAACACATGAACCATGAAATGTGATGATGAGCAAAAACACATGAACCAACAAATGAACAAAAGTAAAAACCAACCAAAAATCATAATGCACAAAACCCTTCAAAACACAAGCTAATTTAAGAGAAAATTAATAATTATAATATCAAAGATAGTCAACTAGTGGCACCTTTTAAACCTTAAACCAAACTTTAAATCTTATTTAACACTTAAGTGATTATTGAATGTGTTAAGTATTGGGCATAATTTAAAACGATGACCTTCGTATTTTTTAAACTTTCATATGATATCAGTCATAAAAAAAAGATAGAGACAAGGTTTCAAGTGCCCATTTTTTAATTCAGTGAGAATTGGTGAACAAATTTCAAATAAGGTATGACCCTAAGTAATGCCCAAAGGTATTCAACTTGAAACTCAATTTGAAACCATGTTAAATTTTCATCCATTTTCCAATACCCACCCAACTTTGGTCCAATATTGACTTCCTTTTTTTTGTTTTTTTTTAAATTCAAAATTTTAAACCTCAAGTTTGGGAAAGGTCATGCTTGGGTTTAATTTAAACATGCTACATGTTTAATTTTAATTTTTTAATTTTCAAAGGTTTAAAACTTTTCATTAATTTTTTTCATCTATACTTGGATGTGAGTTTTTCATCCATCTTTTTCATCCATTTAATAACCAAAAACGAAATTAGTGGACAAACAAATAGGTCAGTGATCATTCACCTATAACTATTTATTAAAATTTACCATTAAGATAGAAAAGAATTCAAACACATTCACCATTGTGATTGGATAGTTTTAAAATTTTCAGTAATTTCATATTGAAATATGAAATCAAATGAGGTTTTTTTGGAAATTCATATCAAATTTTTGTGAAGTTTTCATTCTTGACGTTTGGGTGAAGAGGCTTGCATGTGTGAAATATTTCAATCCATTTGGACATGAAAAGTTTTGGGGTGTTTTGATGGATGCAAAAAAATGGTGTGTTTAGAATTAATTTTTACACTACCATAATACCTTTTGAAGTTCAGCATCTCATTGCCAAATAATTATTTTATTTTGAAAATTTGATTTTGGCGCAAAATATATATTTGAATTTTTTAACCCAAAAAATTAATTAAAAAATATCTACATGTTATTCATCACCAATGTTATGCACAAATGTTTTGTTTCACAACACATATTTTGATCCCATATCCCCCCTTTAGGAAATACGGCATTAACCACTAGCATACCACAAGGCGTTGAAAAATAAGGTTTATTTGTTACATTTATTGCATGCATAAATTCAAAAAAAGAAAAGAAATTTAAATCCTACAACAAAACAATATAATTATATGCAAGCTTGCATTGTTAGGCCCATAAAAGGTGTTGAATAAAGTTCATAAGGGGGTGTTTAATGGCAAAAGAGAAAAAATTTAAATAGTTCAAAAATCCTATGAAATTTTGACTTCATTAAAAATAATTATTAAAAAAAAGAGCAAAAAGGGACTTTAATTTTTTTTTAATTTGACATTTAAAAAAATAATCTAAGTTTTGCCAAACTTGAAAAGGTACTACAATATGCCAAAAGGCAACATACATGACTTTGACATTTTTATGATTATGATTAAATTTTAGTCATGTATTCATGTCCTTAGCAATGTTTATGATTACATGATTAGGTCATGTTTTGAAGCTCATAATTACATGATTTGATTTCAAAACTTATGTTTACTGAATAAACAAACATATTAGACATTTTTAAAAATTGAAAAAATATACATGAATTTTTTTGTAATTACATTTATGCACTTTAAAAATAAAATTATAATTATCATAAGAAAATAATAAATTTTCATTTTTTAAAACTTTCCAAAAGTAGCCTTGAATTTATTTTTTGAAATTTAGAATAGTTTATGATCACTAATAAATTATGAATAATTTTAGATACTAAAATATGTACATGAATCATAAAAATAAACTTAATTCTACATCATGCCATTGATTTTTTTCCTTTTCGAACCCAATATTAAAATACATTTAAACTCAAATATATTTAAAATTAACCCATATATTAATCAACTTACATTTAATTTAAGTGTAACATTTAGTTTTAGCTTTTAAGTATAACTTGGGATTAAGCTTTATGTTTAGCATAGGTTTAAATTTTTAAGTTTAGCCTAAGTTTAGATTGGGTGTAATTTTTATACTTAATCAAAATTCACCCTAAATTTAGCTTTTAAATCTAATGTAAGATTAACCTTTAAGTCTAAATTAAATTCAACCTAGGTTTAATATTTAGGTTTAATCTAAATTACAAATTTTTAATTTAATTTATAGATTTAACTTAGGTTTAACTTTTAATAAAATATCAATTTAGCTTTTACATGTAACCTCAATTTAACATGTTAAGTTTGGACTAGGTTTAGTTTTTAAGTTTAACATTTAAGTTTAAACTAAGATTAGGCTATATGTTTAATTGTTAATTTTATCTTAATTTGATTTAAGTAGATATAAATTATACTAAATTGACCTATAATAACTTAGGGAGGTTAAAATTAACCTACTTAAACCTAGGCTATACATGATGGTTTATGGTGACCTATGTTAACATGAATGAAAATATGTTTGTGTTTGTAACTTTATGATGATTCTGTTATAAATACAAAATCCTTATACAATGGTTAGGGATTTGAACCTTTAAAATGAAGGTGAAGGTTCAAATCTTCACACTTGCAACCTAAAATTATTTTGGCTATTTGCTTAGGTAGTCTATTTAAACACTTTAGGTTTGTTTTTAATATAAGTGGTTTAAGTTAGGTTTTCAAAGTTAGGTTGTTTAGTTTAAAATTTATAACATATTCTTTTAAAACTTTCATTGCCATGTGACATCACATGATTGGCCCAAAAAAATTTGTTTCTTAGCCTTAAGTTACCACCTAATAGCTTATAAATGATTAATAAAATTTTAAGTGTAGCTTATGTTGACAAGTAACATTTATATATATATTTCAAAAATTAAATATCAACCATTGAATACAATATCCATGATTATTATTTAGTTTAGTATTACCAAATTTAATAACTTTGATTAAAATTATGAGAATGATATGGAATCACATAAACAATTATAGTCATGGTTATGATTAGATGGCATAAATGACAAGTTTGAATCAATTACATATTCATCTAATCAAAACATATATGATTAATTTTTTTAATCATAAATGTTATATTTTGTTATAATGTTAACAAATTTTTTAAATAGGTCTTTTGTATTGTTAAGTTTGAATACTTGTACTTCACATGTGGTAAAGTGTCAAGCCATCGACATTTGTGTATGTTGTGTTGCAAACATTTTGAATTTTCACTTTTGTTTGTTATTGTAAGTTTCATGTTCAAGCTTATAAAATTGAAATTTTATCATTGAAAATTTGCGATACATATAATGTGCATTTTCACTTGTGTTGTATTGGGGAATGCTTAATTTATTTTTTTTTGTGAAAAATGTTAGACTTAATTAGGTTTTGTCAATTCACAACAAATTCATGAGACACAAATTATATGTATCACATGGATAGATGCCATTTTGTATTGAATTTGTGGGACATAAGTCAACATATTTGGATTATTAATCAAACCAAATCCATGCATTTTTTTATATTAAAGAAGATTGGAAATCAACAATAAAATGATAGGTTATAACCCGACTTTGATGTTATTATGAACAATCTTGGAATTAATCATTAAAATGGTCCATTGATTGTTATGATAATAAGATTGAGATTATGGTTAGTAAATCACATTTTTTAAGTTCACAATGAGTTTGAATTTTGTTGGCCTTGTGAAAGGTTTTGGTAGATGCACTTGTTTTTAAAAATCCAACACGAAATTATAGCTAAACAATTTTAACATCATTTTTAGGGTTAAAGTTTGGAACATTATATTTAAGGTTTAAAGATAAAACACATTTGATATTATGGATTCCAAAGGTTTTCAACATTAACTAATTGATATTATCAAAAGTTTGATTAAATGAATGTTTATTTGAAGTAAAATATAGTTTTACTCAACTTTAAAAGCTTTTAGTGACGAATTAATAATTGATGAAGATAATTTTTAAAATGTTTTATATTTATACCATTAGAGGGGTTTGTATTATTATGTGTAATTATGAACAACAATAATTATAAACATTGATGCCATAACACACAACATCTTTTTAAACCATTTTTGTGTATTTTGAATTCCACCTCCCTTCTTTAATGCTAATTAATTTGACATTTGATAAAAAGTTTGATCATGTGTTATCATAAAGTAACTTTTCAAGGTCCTAGTGTCTAAAGGCAAAATGATGGATGTATTATGTAATAAATATTTATATAGATTATTTTCATTAAAAGAAATCTTAATGAAATTTTGTTCATTTTAATCTATAATTTCTTTGTGCATTAATATGAATGAAGATGATTAGATTTCCTTTTTTGAAACCTTGGTTCATACAGTCAAAATCTAAACTTGAAAAACATTTAAAAAATGTATAATTCCATTTTCTTATTCATTAGTATTATTCATGTAAATTCTTTGAAAACAAAATCAACTTTTGATTCATTCTAAAACTCTTTATGTTTTGAAAATTTCCCAAGATCTGTAAATTGAACCTTTCATTGGTTGAAATGTATTTTGATAACCATCTATCACCCACCTCAATAATTATTCACATGCATTTTTGTCAACGAAGGTTACCCAATATCATTGGCTATGCATTATCTTCTTCTAACATCATGCAAAAATCCATTGTGATGGAAACTCCCATTATAATGTTCATAAAAGAACCTATGTTGACAAGCTTTTACAAAATTCCTTTCAAGTTGACGACATCATAATCATTAATTGTTCAATCATGACATTTTTTTTTGTGTGATTTCAAGCCACTCACCATTACATGAAGAACAACTCCCTTGAAAAGGGCTCATTTTTCTATTCAACGATTGTCAACAAAATATAAAGATAAGGCTTACGTACATTTGATTAAATCAAAGAGTGAAAACCAAAAACATTTTTGAAATTAAAAATAAATAAATTCAAAACTTTCAAAAACACGACTAATGTCATGACCCATAACAAATAACCTATAAAAAAAGATTAGACATTTTGAATCAAACGTCGAAAGATTGACTAATCCATACTAGGCCTTTTAGCTCATAAATGAATTTTTTGAAATTAACCCATCTTACCCAAGTGCAATTGACACCACCATCATAGTGTCATTCTTTAGTGAAGGCAATAAATCCACCAACTCTAGGCTTGCTCCACGCACTTATCTAACCAAAACAGCAACCAAATCCATGTGATGATGTCTAGTGAATACATCGTTTGAAATCTCAAAGAAAATCCCACAAGCAAAATTTTAAAACCCATCCACATCCATTCAAAATATTCCAAAATTCCATTTTTGACTTATAAAACATGTAAAGGTTACTTGACATTTCTGGGTCATGATAAATTTCGGGTTTGTAATAATTTAACGAGCATATTGCCATAGCTGTAAAATGTTCATGAATGGATTGTACATGGAAAAATGGATTTAACATTGGAGTAGTGAATGACCACATCCAAGGCACCATCTTTTGCAAACTATATCATACACTAGAATGGGAATTTCCGTAACCATTATTATGGAACACATGATCATTGACTCAAAAGTTGGTAGTTGTCATGTACAATTGATTGCTACAATGTGAAGACAAAAGATGGGAGGCAGAAGCAAATACAAGTGTGTGCACTACAAGGAGGTCTTCTACAACAAAAACAAAATATAAACTTTCATTATGGAAAATTCATGATGTGTCATTCCAATAGGAAATAACAATATCTTTGAACAAGTGGAAATGGGGAAGACGGACAAGAGGACACAAAGTTGTAACAAACCCAATAAGAGAAATGGAAGGAAGTAAGTGATGAAGAAGAAGGGAATTCTACTGAAGTCATGGGTGAACGCAAGTCCACAAGATTTGTTATGATTATTTTCAGTCATGATGACCTGTCATAAGAGCTGTTACTCTTGGATTTGATCATCACTCACAAGGTGTGTGTACACTGAATATGCCAATTCTATTTATATAAGAACACTCATCCAAGTCTAAGCTGTTGTAAATCTCTGGAAACTTTGGTTTATCCTTCAAGTGACCTCATTTTAGAAGCAATCAGATGACACTTTTCACCACACCCTCAATTGTGAGTTGTATGATATATATTTACCTTGCATGTAGATAACTGGAGCAAATTGACTGAAAGCCTCTTCCCTAGCTGTGTTGTGGTGCCTCTGACATCTTTGCAGTTTTGCAGTGCTTTTCTTGAAGATCACCCAGCATAGGATGCACAGTCAGAGTCCCACATCTCCACCTTGAGCCACGCCAGGCATTGATTGAGTTGTGGAGGGGTTTATGGATAGGGCATCCCAAACATACTTGGCTTGAGCATATTAGGAAGGCATACAGCAATCTCTGTTCTCCAAATGCAGGCTACTCTCTCTAGCATTTCCAAGTGATGAGAAAACAAAGAGGAAGTTTGTGGAGCTACTCACTGGGTATGTAAATGGATGAAGATGTGCAAGTCACTATTTCAATTGTAGGATAGCAGGACTGTTTTGGTCTGCAAAATGGGAGGTACAAGCTCTGAGGTTAACAGGGCTACTCACAAGGTTTGTTGAACTTCTATGGTTATATTGCAATGGATGAAGGTGTTTCAAGTCTAGATCAAACACCACATAGCAGGTCTTTTTGGTGTGTACAAAGGAAGGACTTACACATTTTCAGTTTAGTCATAGGGGTTGCGGAATCTTTTAAGCAGCTCTGGAATATCATAGCCTAGCATGTCATCCACTGCCTGGATCATCCTGGGTTTTGGTTTTTCAAACTTGTCAATGTTATAGCCTGATAGAGACTCCCTGTAATGCTCCACACTGGGAAAATCTCCTGGTGGTACACGATACTCTCTCTGGACCTGTTAAACAGCAAATGATGAATAGGGGATTAAGGTTCCATACAAGTTAAGTTCATAATGCAGTCCCCATCTATATAATGGGTCCTGTATCTCATGACAATGAATGTGGTCATAACCTTATGAGAGTTGCCCACAAAGTGTCAGACCATCACCTTCATCATAAATAAAAAGTGATGAGCCGCCATGACTCCCCAATGAATTCATAAGCTCCTGACAGTGGGAGTACATAAGGATATAATAATCAACCCAAAATTTCAGGCAAACCATTATACAAACATTCTGAGTTTCTGTCTTATTTCCAGAAGCAATGGGAAGGCTCAATCATGATGTTGGCTAGCACCCAAGAGATATAGCTCAGGAGACATAACTCATGGGCTAAATGCAGATCATTCTATTTCATGAGAAGAAGAGGACATAAACTTTATCCCATAGTAGAAGTCAAGGAAAATCATGCAGTGGAGCAAATGCTGAAGAGCTTGAATGTATGTAGGCCAGGAGTATGTTAAGACTGGAACCTTGGCAAACTCATCCTCCAAATTTTCGATAAGGCGTTTCTGGGCCTTTTGTTTGCCCATCATTGCTGGCATCTCCTTCTTCAAGTGGCCTATGATGTGGGCATGGATTTTGGCTTGCCGTGCCCGCTTTACAAATTCATTGATCTGGACCCATCACATTGCACCCTCCCATCATCACAGATCCAAGCAACCTATGACAGTTATCACTCCTCGCAATACTGCACCAAATTTTAAGGTGTAAAAAGACAAACCCGTCGATCACATGACTTTCTGGGGACGTCCTTCAGATCAGCCAGCAGGTCATTCTGCTCCCTCTCAAAAAGTTCTCTTCCAATTGGGCCTATATTTTGCTCATTGATTGGCTTATCATTGAAGGATCTGTCATGCCACAAAACCATTCTGCTGTCAACTTTCAGCCTGGATATTACCTCCGACATTCCATTTGCATGATAGAGCACCAAACTACACACATAAAAATCAACTTCCAGCCTTTTATCTTCTATACTAAATGTTGTGTTCTGTGAAGAAGTAGAATTGTCCTGCCAAAAGCTCAAGATTACTGGGAAAATGGTGTAAAAATAAGACCCAATGTAGACACGCATAACTTCTGGTGTATTGAGCACTTTGCCGAGTGACCACATGAGTGCACCATACACCCTCATTAGCTGCACCACAACACATCCCCATTATCAACTCTCTTGCCCAATCTCTTCTCAACACAATTTTCCAGAAAGAGAGATCCTCTCTGAACTTTCTCACAGTTGTGGTGCTTTGCCCTGACTGGACCTCTATTTGGAGAGTCAAATGATGCACCCTCAAGTCTGGGTGCCTCTGAGCCACGTAAAAACCAGATGCAACTGTGAAAGGCATCCTACTCAACCATCACAAGTGTAGGACATTGCATCATGACAAATTTGACTTTTCAAGTCTCCCAGGGAGGCAGAAGATATTTACAAGAAGTTCCTCCAAACATTGAATGAGTTTCAAGCAAGAAGGATATCACATACCTGTTGGGTATCAATTTGGTCAGCTTTGTTCAGGACAACACGAATTTTGTCATCATTACCACGTAAGGAGGTGATAACCCGTTTGAACTCATCACTAATGTCCAACTTATGTGGGTCAAAGAGCAGCAGTATGAGATCACACTTAGCAGCGAACCAGGATGTGACACCAGTAAAATCATAGCTTCTTTGTGTACGCTGTTTCTCTCCAGACAGCACCCCTGGTGTATCCACAAACGTGATATGCTCTAGTAACTGCCCACCCAGTTCTCTTTGTCATTCTCCACTACATATCACTGACCAGAAAAGTGGGTGATGGTGGAAATGAATTTCAGGGCAATGGCATTTGACACAGTTAGCACAGCACCTGTCTTGTGCACATGTGCACAAGCTGATTCTAATGACTACTGAAACAAAGGAGGAGTAGCAGAAGCTATGCTAGAATTTTGTGATTTGAAAACCAAGAGCATCACTTATTGTACTAGTGTCTATATTGAGAAAGTAACCTTACTGTAGTGGAGTGTTGCAGGGATTAAACACCAAACCCTCCAAACAAAATATTTCTTTTCCATCAACAAGCTAAATCATAACATTCCTCAGACACTCAGAAAGTAGGTTTGTTGAATGTTTGCTCTCACTACTATTGTCAGATGCCTAAAATGAGCACTGTGACATCACCTATGAGTAAAAGGATCTGCCTGCAACATACTCTTTGTTTATGCATTCCAAACACAGGTGGGACTTTGAGGACCTTGGAAACATATGTGGAAAAACAACCATATTTCAACCTTTAACTGCACTTCTCAAACAGAAACATTCCAACACTGGGTGACAGAGATTCTGTGAAAATTAGCAGAGAATAATGATGCACATCGTGTCTGTTTGCAGGAAATTTCCACATAGAGCTCTTAAATTGTGCAGGTGTGTGCTTACAGGATGAGGCATGAGGGAGCACTCAAACTTGGAAAGGAAAGCTGTGCCAAACTTGCTGAGGCCACCAAATGGCATGTCTGCTTGCACTGCAATTGTATTGCCAGGAACACAACGCTCATCTGTTCCTCCCTGCCAAACCATTGACCATCACTATAGGCTTTGCAGTTGCAAGTCAAACCAAGGATCTAATGAGAACAGCAGCTGTAACCCAAGCTGCTTTTAAAAATATGCTCTAACTTCATTTGTTGATGCTACAATGCAAACAGCAACTGAATGCTGAACTGCTTTGAAAAGTAACTTCTTTCCATGATGTTCTGAAAAATGCAGTGAGTGAGTACCCACCATGACAACGACAAAGCGGTCAGTTGTGGGCTCAGGACCAATGTGTGCTCCTGAAATGTCAATTCCAAAACCAATCAGCATGTATGTTGCATCATATATGTTATCAGCATTTAAGGACCAGAGCTACAGAAAACAAACATTTTGTTCCATCTACCTGGGTAACTAGTCCGTAGAAGATGCTTAATGAAAGTGGTTTTTCCTGTCGAATATTGGCCCAGGAGCATCACCTGAGGCTTGGCATCAAAGTCACTCTCTGTCTGCAATTTACCCACAAGAGCTCATGTGAGCCAGCCAGTACACCCTTTGCATATCAAAAAGTTGACAACTGGTGCAAGTATTGAAGTCAGAGGGAAATAGTGCAGACCAGTATGGGTGAGACAAAGTCATTGAAATGGTAAGCAACTTCCAAGGGCTTGAGCTTCTCAATATAAAGTTTCTTCAGCCCATCAATTATGGATGTCACCAACTTTGCTGATATTGACTGCAAAAACTCACATTATTTGAGTGTTGTAAGCAGCAAGGGAAAAACATGCTATGGCAGGGCAACAAAAATCTTCAAGTTCACAGATGCTTTTTGCTCTTCAGAGTTGTGAACTATGTTGAACCCTGAGTTCAGCCATAAGATTCACCAAACCTGACCCACCAGAAAGTTGCAAGATGACACAAAAGCTATTGGAAGATGAAATCCACTGATGAGACATGCTTACCCTTTGAGGCGCTTTTTGTGAGAACCACTGTGCAGTTTGTGCCTGCACCTGGGGTGATGTCCCTGCTTGCACAGCAGCACCAAGCAGCCTTGTTGAGTTGAGGGGTGACAGATAAGCCCCACCAAGTCCCCTTAGAAAGAGAGAAGGTGAACCATCAAACCCTAACTTGCAACTCTTATATTATTAGTGTTGTGTTGAGAAGCTTGATGCTTAGAAGTGACCACCAGCACCCTAGAAGTGAGCTACTACTCCTCTGATTGCCATGGTTTTAGAATCAGGAAAAAACACTCAGTGAAGAATGATTACATACCATTTGTGTAGACCGATGCATCATCAGATGATGACAATTGTTTTGGTCGTGCCAGCTACACAGAGCATAGGACCAATAGATCAGTGGATTACAGGAAACAAAGGTGAATTCTACTGAAGTATCTGGCTTGGAAGACACAAAGTAACACTGTGACCACACAATTTGAGTTCTCCACAACAGGACAGCCAACATACTGACAAAGGCTCTTGATATCAGAATTTACAAACGCACAGAAATAAGGTCCTCCAAGCCCTCCATATTGGGTGGACTGACATTCTCCAAATCTGCAGCCCAGCATCCCATGCACAATCTCAGACCATTTCCTTGGATCTGTCAAACTGAATCAGCAGATGCTCACCACTGTGTGCATTTCCAGTTCCCACACAACATAAAACAAAAAAAACAAAATACAGACTTGGCAAGAACCAACATCATCCACCAATTCAAAGTTTCTCACAGTGATGGTGGAGATAGGCAAATTGGAAAATGAAACTTTGCAGTCAGATGGGTTAGTATGCTACTACAATGGAATTGATCCCAAGACTGGCAACAACATATGTAGGTATTGAGAAAGCTAACCTGCATTGTTGAGCATTTCAGAACTGACTTCTTGGCCTGTTTGTGCCAACGATATGACCTGCAAAACCAATCATCCCATTACAAATAAAAACTGTAGCCTGTACTGATAAATGAAAATGTAAGCAGCAATAGGGTTGAAAGTGCACTAGCCTGCATTGCTGCTATAAATTCCTTGAGGCCAAGAAAACCCTGCCGCTTCACATCAGCAATTGCCCAAACCTAATCATCACCACACTCCCACCAGCATCAGCTTTGGCCCAACAACACACCTATACCAGCTGCTGTGCCCATAAGATACTACTGTATTGCATTCCGGCACGAAGAAATCAGTCAGAAATTCTTGCATTACAGTAGTAGGGTTTCCACAGTCCTGAAATCGGCATTCTGTTGCAATCAATCCAGTTGCTTAAGGTCCTAGACAAACAAAGTTCAAGCTGCAATGTACAGGAGAGTAACAGAGCCGCTTGCTCGCTTCCACACACTAAGAACCTCCAAAACCTCTCTCTCTCTCTCTCTCTCTCTCTTTGGTGCCAAGAAACAGAAGCCACAAAACCTGCTTAAGATCTCCCCTGGAAAGCTGGGAGCGTGAGAAGAACTTGACCGCATCCGGCCCCGAAAGCCGTCCATCAGCATCTGCAATAGTACAGTACAACAAACCGATGACAATGAACCCCATGAACCCTCAGCACAGACAGAAACACCGAATGCAACACAAATTGGATGTTTGTGGCATCTGAAATCCGTTCTTGTTGACAAAAGGGATATGGAGAAAGAAATGTATCAAGATGACCGACAACCATCAGGTTCACATCTAAAACACATTGAGAAGAAGCAACGGCCGTGGTATCTTTGGAACTCCAAGGATAACGCCTCGTATTATGTACCTATGCCATGCTTTATCCGTGCAACAATCCTTGAGAGCTTACGGAGGATCAATCAACAACAATGAGGATCTCTTTTCTCAACAAACTGTTTTAAGGCACAGAAATGACAAGCTGATGGTGCAAGAGAAGAACAAAACCACTGGTCCTCTCCCTCTTTTTCCTCCTCCTCCTCCTCCTCCTCCTCCTCCCCTTCCTTCCTTCCTTCCTTCCTTCCTTCCTTCTTCATCACAGATAGTTTCTTCTTGGCAAAAAATATAGGGGACGGTATTCAAACCTGTGTCAGCAAATTCAAACCATCGCTTGTACAAGGGCTCGTCCTGCTTGGAATAGTTGGCAGATCTGATGGACAAGATATCCATCTCTCTCACCAACTCTCTCACCAACGCTTTCTCTCTGTGTCTCTTCTACTAGTGTCTGTTCTGTCTATTTTGTGTATTACTCCCGCCTTGCGAGCAATATCTTTGTTTTATGAATTGTGAAGATTGTTTTGTTTTGTTTCGTTTTTTTTTTTTTTTTCTTTCACCTCAATTACTTCTTTTCCCTCTTCACCCCCCTTCACACCAAACAAACCACAACACACCACACCAACATTTCCTAACCCCCCTCC
>Ga0116230_10002816_pt1 | contig 16807 bp, 12 predicted proteins | sample S1TSphfallax_3_FD_88678 | JGI IMG/M metagenome (GOLD analysis project Ga0116230, IMG submission 88678) | Host-associated microbial communities from peat moss isolated from Minnesota, USA - S1T2_Fd - Sphagnum fallax MG | ecosystem: Host-associated > Plants > Peat moss > Unclassified | place...
GGCTGGCAATTGGCCGAGGCGCATTTCATCGCAAAGGAGCTGGGCACCGCGCGGTTTGATGTGGAGCAACCGCAGCTGAACATCATTGATCGGCGGATCGAGGCCGAGGTGCTGCCGTTCTGCCGGAAATATGAAATCGCGACCATCTGCTGGGCGCCGCTGGCGCGCGGCAGATTGGCGGGCACCTACACCCGCGGCGGGCGCAAGATCCCCGACGGCACCTGGTACAAAGCCCAGAACAAGACCGACTTCCCGGCCAGCCAATGGCCGGTCATGGAAGGCGTCGACAAGCTCGCCGACGCCAGAAGCATCACCAGCAGCCAATTGGCGATCGCCTGGTGTTTGCAGGTGCCCGGCGTGACTTGCCCGATCATCGGCCCGCGAACGCTGGAGCAGCTCAAAGACAACATGGCAGCAATGAATGTAAAGCTGACCGCGGCGGAACTGAAGGCCATCGACGAGCTGAATCCGCCGGGCGAATTATGCCGGGACCGAAACCTGGGCGCGGTCCCGCGGTAATACTGAAAAATGAACCACAGATGCACACGGATAAACACAGATCGAAGACGTTTTTCTTATCGGTGTGAATCTGTGTGAATCAGTGGTTGCAATCGCGGTTTCCCCTTTCTTCTCCGCGCCTCGGGGTCTCCGCGGTTCAATTTTGTTTGCAGCCGAGCAGCAGATTATTTCCGCCGCGGTCGAAGTCCATCCAATGCGACGGCAAGCACGATTGTCGCGCCGATCACTTCTTCCTGGGCGTACTTCGGCCAGCCCGCCTGATCGGTGCCGGCATACAGGGTGCCGATCATCAAGGCACCAATGACCGTTCCGAAAATGCTTCCCACCCCGCCCACCAGGCTGGTTCCGCCGATGACGCAGGCTGCGATCACGTACAGCTCATAGGAAACCGCGCCGGTTGGCTGACCCATATTGTGCTTGCTGAATTCGAGCACCCCGGCCAGCCCGGTGAAAATCCCGGCGATCGTGTACACCGCAATCTTGGTTCGCAGCACCGGGACACCGCACAGTCGGGCGGTGGCTTCAGAGGAACCGATTGCGTAAATGCGCCGACCGAGCTTTGTATACCGCAGGATTGCCGCGGCAAGCACCGCCGCCGCCAAGGTCGCCCACACGCCCGGCGGTGCGATCTCCCAGCTGAAATGCCGGCCCTGCACTCGCCTCATCAGCCGCTCATAAAGCCAGTTTCCTTCGGGGGGGCTGATCTCCTGATTGTCGGCAATCTGCTTGGTCAACCCGCGAAGTCCCAGCATGCCCCCGAGGGTGACAATGAACGGCACCAGCCGAAGGCTGGTGATCAGCACCCCTTCCACGAAACCGATCAGGCTCGCCACCGCGGTTGCTGCGATCACCGCCAGCACCGGCCACCAGAACGGATGCCGGGTCAGCGCACCGTAAACCGCAACGGTACCGTCGGCGGCATTCAACGTATCCCTGCCGGCGTTGAGCACCAGCGCGGTGACGACCATCGACATGGCGATGGTCGAACCCGCCGCCAGGTCGATTCCTCCCGAGATCATGATCATCGTCATGCCCAGCCCGCACATCAGGTAGACCGCGCTTTGCATCAGGATGTCCTCGATGCCGCCCGCGCTGAGAAACTGGTTCCGGGGAACCTTCAGTTGGAAGAACAGCGCGATCAGCGCCAGTGCCGCCAAGCGGCCGGCGGTTTCCAGAATCCCGCTCAGCTTGCGTCGGGTTGCCGACGGGGTTTTTAAGGCATCGGGGGAAATCATTGGAATCGGATCGACCGAAGTGCTCATGGCATGTTCTCACATCAATTGGCGGCGATGGCATCGGCCATCAGGGACTGCTCATTCCATTCATTGACCGGACGGACGCTTCCCAGCACACCGCGGTTCATCACCGCCACGCGATCGCAAACCCCCAGCAGTTCGGGGAGATAGCTGCTGACCATCAGCACCGCTTTTCCCGACAGCGCCAGTTCATCGATCAGCCGGTAGATCTGGGCTTTTGCGCCAATATCGACACCGCGGGTGGGTTCATCCAGCAGCAGCAGATCGCACTGGTGGTGCAACAGCCGCGCGATCGCGACCTTCTGCTGGTTACCGCCGGACAAATCTCCGACCGGTTGACCGGCCGATCGGCACTTGACGCCGAGCTTTTCGATCCACGGCTCCGACGCCCGCTTCTGCCGCGACGGAAGGACCAGTCCCAGCGGACCCAATCCGTGCAAAGACGACAAGGTCATGTTGTCAGCAATGCTCAGCCCCAGCGCGAGCCCTTCGGTTTTTCGATCCTCGCTCACCATGCCGACCCCCTGCTCCCAGCGTTTTGCCGGGCCGACGGCACCGGTGAAGATGCCGACCTTGATCTGCCCGCTCCGCACGGGGTTGAGCCCGAAGATCGAGCGGAGCATCTCGGTTCGCCCCGCGCCAATCAACCCGCCGATGCCCAGCACTTCACCGCGGCGGAGGGACAGCGTTGCACGCGCAGGCCGGGTGACCCCGGCGATACTATCCAGTTCCAATACCACTTCGCCGGGGGTATGCCGGGTGCGGGGGTAAAGATCATCGACATCGCGGCCAACCATCATCCGGATGATCTGGGCATCGGTTGCTTCAGCCGTCACACCTCCACCGACGGATGCGCCGTCGCGAAGAACGGTGAACCGGTCGCTGATTTCGCGGACCTCCTCGAGAAAATGCGAGATATAAATGATCCCGATCCCCTGCGCCTTCAGCCGCTTCAGCATCGCAAACAGGTTGGCGATGTCCCGGCGGGTCAGGCTGCTGGTTGGTTCATCCAGCACCAGCAACCGGCTTCCCAGGGCAACCGCCCGGGCGATCTCGATCAACTGCTGCTCGGCAATCCCCAGATCCCCGGCCCGGGCGCTGGGCGAAATGTCATCCCGCCCGATTTCAGCCAGGGCGCGTTTTGCCTGCTCCCGCATTTTTTTCCAGCTGAGGATCGGCCCTTTTCCCGGTTCCACGCCCAGCAGGATGTTTTCCATGACCGTCAGGTGCGGGGCGATCGACAGCTCCTGGTAGATCATCGCCACGCCGCGCTGGCGCGCTTCGTGGGGATTATGCGGATGGTACTTTTCACCCCCCAGCGTCATCGTGCCGGCATCAGGCTGATGCGCGCCGCTGAGCACTTTCATCAGCGTGCTCTTGCCAGCTCCATTTTCACCGATCAGCGCCAGCACCTGCCCGGCAGCCAGTTGCAGATCCACCGATCGCAGGGCGAGGGTGGAACCAAATCGCTTTTGCACCTGGTGCATGGTCAGTAACGAGGATTCAGACGACATGAGGGGTTTTCCGGGCAAAGCTCACGGCGCTGCCGTTAAGTGATTGCGGGGGTGATTGCATGGGTGATTGCCGGGGGTGATTGCAGAGAATCTCAATTCTCCAGCGTGATCGTTTTGATCTTCGGATCGTCGATATTCGCCTTGGTCACCGTCGCGGTGGCGGTGGCAATCTTCCGATCCACTTTTTCTCCGTTCAAGACTTTCACCATGGTCTTCACGCCCAGGTATCCCATCTGCTTGGGGTCCTGCACCACCAGCGCGTTGATCTTGCCGTCGCGAACGCCCTTGAGCAGGATCTCATGAGCGTCGAATCCGACGTAGGCGGCATCGATTACCGTGCCGGCGTCGCGGGCGTGATCCAGTTCCTGCATCATCGCGATGGCGGTGGGCTGGTTGGAGGCGAAGACCCCGTCCACATCGAGCTTGAAATCCCTGGTGAAGCGGCCGATCAGCGCGTGGGCGGTATCGCCGGCATCGGTGGTCGAACCGGTCCCCTTGGTGAAGTCGGCAGCCACCAGTTCCAGCCCTTGCTCTTTCTTGATCCGGTCGGTGAAACCTTTTTCGCGCGCCTCGGTGGAGCCCGATCCTTCCAGGAAGCGGAGCATGATCACCTTTCCTCCGTGCTTGTGCGTCTTTCCCATCGCCGCAATCAAGGCGTCGGCTGCCTGCTCACCGGCGGCGTAGTTATCGGTGGCAATCATGCTGACGGGTTTGTCGCTTTCCAGCGTGGAATCGATCAGCACCACTGGAATGCCCTGGTCAACCGCGTTGTTCACCGGGCGAACCAGAACTTTCACATTGGTCGGCGCAAGCACGATGCCGTCCACTTTGCGGTTGACCATGTCATCAACCATGCTGGCCTGACGGTCGTGGTTGGTCTCGGATTCGGGACCGGTCCAGAGGATGTCCACATTAGACTCCGCAGCAGCCTGGCGAGCGCCGGCTTCGACGGCTTTCCAGTAAGCGTTGGTGGTGCTCTTGGCAATCACCGCGATCTGCTTTTTCACGCCTGCCGAGGCGTCAGCCGACCCCTTTTTGCACCCGGTATTCAGGCTGAGAAGCACCAGACAGCAGGCCATGAAAATTCGAGAAAGCCAGCATTGCATTGGGATTTGTCGCATGAAAGTTCCGATCGTGTTTCCGCTTCAGGGAATAGAGAATGATGAACGACCATTGCCGCCAGAAACGCTCCGCGACCGCATTATAACGGAAAGGCGAGGGTGGAAACAAATCAGAATCCGCGCAAATCGGTGCTGCTTCTGGCGGGCAATCCGGTTTTGGGCAGGCGTTTGAGCACGAGGTACTGGATGCCGTGCTGCTGGCAGAAGTCGCGCTTTTCGGGTTTGTCGCCGTCCTCGTTGACCGCATAGATATCGGGCCGGATTTTTTCGATTTCCGGAGCCGCATCCAGCCAGCCGTTGCCGGTGGAAACCAGCGCCTGCTTCACATACTTCAGAGCGCCCACGACATATCGCCGTTCGTCCTGCGAAAATTGGGGATGGCCCTTGCCCTTGAGCAATTCGATGTTGGCATCGTGACCGACGACGGCGTAGACGTCGCCGTATTCGGACACCTCCTCGAAAAACCGCACATGACCCGTATGCAGCCAATCGTAGCATCCGGTCACCAGCACTTTTTTCCGATCGGTGACGGATGTGTCAATCGGACCACCAGCCGGGAAATGCTTCAATGTCGGCCGGGTCAAATCGATCTGCAGATCGCCGTGATCAATCTGGTCAACCAAAACCGCCTCGGCGACGTAGCGAATCGCGCGGACGAAATACAACCGCTCGGCCTCGGGAAACTTCGGCATCCGGCCGGTCTTCGTTTCGGTCAGTTTGTCCGACCACAGATGCACGTTCACCCCGCCAGCCCCACCGGTTTCCTGGAGAAACCGGATCTGCGCAGACCGCATGTCGTCGAAACTGCCAGTCACCCATGGGACGGTCATGATGATCTTCTCACGCGAATATGAAACGAACCCGGCACCGATTGATCCGAGACGACGTAGAGATATCCCCCGCCGCACCCGGAATACATCGCGCCGGGATAGATGCCCTGGTAATAATTCAGCAGCGCCCGAAGGTCCAGCTTCAACGTCGGATGCCGAACCGTCCCGGGCAGCAGGAATTCCCAGCAGGCCATGCAGGCGTTCATCGAATCGCCCAGCGCTTTGATGTCTTTTGCGATAATCGCACTATAACAATCCCGCCCGGTTCGACCGAGCCGGGCGATCCATTCCGGATCGAGATTTTTAATTCCCAGCGGTGTGTAATCCGCCGGTCGCGGTTCAACCGGCAGGATGTGGATCACGCGCTCGAGCCATTCGATCACGGTCGAATCATTGCACGATTCGATGTGCCGGGGGAAGACCCCGCCATCGACTTTCGGATCATAATCCAGTCGGCTGATCCCCGGATAAATCAAACCGATCATGTCCTGCGAACCGGAAGGTTCGGTCTGGTTTTGATTCTCGAAGCGGTAAAGATCCTTCACCAGATCAGCCGGCTCGCCCAGGGGAAGACCGTGTTTCCAGAGCTTCGCCGCCGCCAGGCGAGTGCCGGTCGCCATGCCGGCCCGCTCCATGAACCGGAAGGCGGGTTCGACGCTCACCACCACCATCGAGCCAACCGAATCCGGATTGAGCTGCGAAATAAACGGCTGGTCGATCCACCCCCCCGCCAGCGCGAGCCGGTATGGAATATTGCCGATCACATCCGTCAGAGCAGGAGCCGCTTCGGGTGCCGGTTTGGCGGTGGATGTAGATGTCGGCATCATCATGATTCGGGTTCCATCGTCGTCGACCGTTCGCCGGGCGCGGGCTCCAGCGGAATCGGACCTTCGTCAAAGTCGGGCGTTCGGGCCACCAGCTTAACACCGCTTTGAGCGATCCGAGCCGGAGTCGGAGCGAGGATAACCGGATGATCGCCAACCGCCGCATTCTCCAGCGCTGCCTCTTCCAGCGCTGCCCTGGCCAGTTTTGCTTCCAGTTCCCGCCGCATCCGCCGCCAGATCGGTTCATCCAGGCTGGCGTCGCGACCGCATTCGGGGCATCGCTCCGGGGTGGCTCGCAGGTCGTACCCGCAAGCGGCACATCGACCCTGCAGAATCCATCCCTCACGCCGGCGGCTGTGCCATTCGCGAAAACCCACCACCATGCCCAGCACCGCCGTCAGCAGGACAATAATCCAGGCATTGAAAAGCGACAAGACGGCCACGATCACAATCCAGATCCCGGCGAACACCGCCAGAATCCCGACGATCTTAAACAGCAACCCCCGAGACTGCGGCGACCGCAGCAGCGCATTCAGGTCATTGAACGAATTCCCCGACGATTGCCGCCGCATGCCGGGGATCAGAAGTGAGAGAAGCCAGAACACGGTGGATTATTCGTCTTTCGCCTTCAGATTTCACCTGCGAATTGTTTCCGCCTTTGATTTCTCCCTATTTGCGCTCCCCGATCTTCGACCCCCGGTCCTCACTTTTCACCAGCCGTGCATGCCGGCGAACCGCGAGGTTGATCGCCAGCTCGATTGCGGCCCGCATGCTGCCGGGGTTGGCACGGTTTCTGCCGACGATGTCGAACGCGGTCCCGTGGTCCGGGCTGGTGCGGATGATTGGCAATCCCAGCGTCACATTCACCGCCTGGTCGAATGCGAGCAATTTCACGGGGATCAAGCCCTGATCGTGATACATCGCCACCACCGCATCGTATTTTCCATCGCGGGCGGCCATGAAAATCGTGTCAGGCGGATAGGGACCGGTGGCATCGATCCCCTGCTCGCGGGCCATCAGGATCGCGGGGGCGATCAGCCGCTGTTCCTCGTCGCCAAACTGGCCGTTTTCTGATGCATGAGGATTCACGCCGCACACCGCGATCCGCGGTTTGGGGATGTCGAACCATTCCACCAGCGCCTGGTGCAGCAGCTCGATCGGTTGAAACACGGCTCCGATATTCAGCTTGCCCCACAATCCCATCAGCGGGATATGCACCGTCGCCAGCGCGACCTTCAACGGCCCGCCGGCGAACATCATTGTGAACCGCCGCGCTCCCGTCTTCTGTGCGAACAACTCGGTATGCCCGGGATAATGGTACCCCGCCAGCTTCCAGCTCTCCTTGGCGATTGGCGCGGTGACGACCGCATCGACGATTTTTTTCATGGCCGCATCGATCGCATCATTGCAGAAGCGCATCGACGCCTCGCCGCCCATCTTGCTGGGCGAGCGGATTGCGCTGCCGAGCATGCTGTACTGGTCGTAATCCACCACGACCACATCATGCGCGTAGGACCGAAGCCTGCCGTTGTACTGATCCCGCCACCAGAAGACATCAAACTCGGCCACATCGGCCGCGTAATGCAGCAATTCGTTCATGCCGTAGATGATGTAGCGGGCCGTATGCCGGAGGATCGGATCCGCCAGCGCCTTGACGATGACCTCCGGCCCAATGCCGGCCGGGTCACCGAGGGTGATCGCGATGGTGGGTCTGTAGTCGGATTCCACGGCTATAGGGTATGGCGGCGCGGGTCGTGAGAAAAGGGAAAACGGCTTGAAAACTCGAATGACGAAACCAAGACAGAATCTGGCGATTTTTCGGTCGCAATTGCGTTGTTTCGAGGTGAGGCAGCAGCACTGGGGATTCAACGCCAACGACAGATTCGCCCGATCGCGAGAAACGCAAATGAAGTCGCTTGCGTCGTCGCGGAGCCTTCCCGGTCGGTGGTCGGCGACGACGCAAGCGACCTTGAATGCTTTGCGGCGAAAAATTCGAATGACAAAACTCGAACCGAGCGTTTTGAAAAACCTGTATCAAGGGGCGTCTCGCCCGTGGTTTTCGTACCGGAAAACAGCCATGGGCGAGACGCGCGAGACGCCCATGGTACTTTTTCAAAGCGGCTCATTCGGATTTCGTCATTCGAGTTTCGTCATTCGGATTTTGACACATCCAGCCGCCCGATGACCAGATTCCGATCGCTCTGCGATCGAAACTTGCTGGCTGCACCATCGCTCCAGCAGTACCCGGCGATCGTGCCATCCTCCTTGGTGTAGATACGGATGACGCCCTTGCCGACACCCTGGTTGAACGTGCCATCGCTCTTATACCGGGTATCGGTCGGCCCATGCCCGCTCTTGGTCGAGTCGATGATCGTCACATCCCATTGCCTGGTGTCCGGCTCGATCGGCGCCTTGGCGGCTATCGCCTCGGCCGGTCCGCAGACGATCATGATGTGCCCGGTGTCCGGCAGGCCCGGTGGAAATTTGATCGCCAGGATATCCCCCGCCTGGGCATCGGTGACGTTTACGATTTGCTTTGCACCTTTGCCAGCCACGATCGCATCATGCCAATGCTCGGCCAATGGCCGGGTGTGCCCGGTCCATTCTTTCAGCTTTTCCTTCGTGACCCCGTAGGAATGCTCCAGCAGCAGGTCGAGCAGATCGCTGCAATCAGTGTGGTTTTCATATTGCTCGGCACCGTCCTGGCCTTTCCATTTGATGAAACAGCCCTTGTGCTGATAAGCGTTGTGATCCGCCGAGACGTTGTCGACCAGCGTCTGGGCATCGGTCAGATGTTTTGGTTTATCCGTTCCCGCAAGACAGAACAACACGATGAAGGGAAGCCATTGGTTCAGCTTTTTCATGAACCTTATTCTATCAAAACAAGAGCAAAAAAGCCCACGACGCTGCCGTGGGTCGTTACCCCATTCTACCGCGTGACCGTCTGCCAACCCGAACTGACAGGGCCCTTGCTCTACCCGATTTCCATCGCTGCCAGGCTGCCGACGATCAAGGTCCCCCTTCGGCCTGCGGATACCCCGCAACGCTGGACCTTCAGGGCCTGATCGAAAAAGCGTACGCGCTGGGGCGATACGATCGGATCGACAATACCAAACCGTGTTCGCCCCCGTGTTCGCCACCGTGTTCGCCGCCGTTGGAGGATTCTGAAAATGTCTGCGCCCAGTCGCTTATTGCACCACGATCCCGATCCGTTTGACGCCGCCCCCACATACTGGCATCATGCGCCCCGACGTACCAGTCGCTTTCTACGGGAACTTTTTGCCCTGCGGGCCGTCCAAACTCATGTCCAACGGCAATCGGACCCAAAATCAGACCGCGGCGGGCAAACCGCCCGTTGCCGACGATTCGGCAATGGCAACGTCCCTGCTCAAGCGGGCCAGGACCGGTGATCGCGGCGCGTTTGGCCAGCTGGTGGTGCTGTATCAGGACCGGTTGTACAACGCGATCCTCCGGCTGGTGGGGGATCGCGACGAGGCCGCCGAACTCACCCAGGAAGCCTTTGCCCGCAGCCTGGAGAGCCTGGACAGCTTCCGCGGCGATTCAGCGCCGTACACCTGGATGTTTCGGATCGCGGTCAACCTGTCGATCAGCCGGCTTCGCAAGGTGCAGCGGCACCGGGTGTTTTCGCTGGATCGCCCCGCGTCGGGGAACGGTCAATCGGGCCGGCATGGCGATCAGGCAGCGGGACTGGTCGACCGCGTTCGCCAGAGCGGGCCGGGCCCCGCGGCGGCGTTGGAAAAGCGCGAGCAGGCCGAGCAGGTGGTCGCCGCCCTCGGCCGGGTCGAACCGGAATATCGCGCGGTGCTGGTCATGCGGGATGTGGAAGGATTCGATTACCAGCAGATGGCCGACGTGCTGGACCTGCCGCTGGGAACGCTGAAAAGCCGGCTGTTCCGAGCGAGGATCGCGTTGCGAGACGAACTCAAGCCGTATATGGAAGATGAAACTCGAAGAACCAAACCCCGAACGGCGAAAGAATGACAAATGACGAATGGCGAAAGAATGACAAATGACAAATGACGAAACTCGAATGACCAAACCAAGACAATGACCCTAGACACCGTGCTGATGACCGAGGGCTTTGAATTTTAACACATGTCCGATCTACCCAACCAAGATCCCAAAGAAGCCACCGAGGCCAAGCTCTGCGCTTATCTCGAAGGCGAGCTTTCGCCGGCCGAGCGCGTTGACATCGAGCAGTATCTGGCGGCCAATCCGCAGCATCGGCAATTGCTCGTCGAACTGGCCAGGACGCGCGAATGGATGCGCGCGGTGCCGCGCGAGCTTTCACCGGTCGATCTGGGCGAGATGTTTCAGGGGCAGGTCGAGCGGGCGATGCTGCTGGATGGGTCGCCGGATGAAACACCCGGCATGGCGATCAACCGCTGGCCGCAGTATCTGCTGGTGGCTGCGGTTACCGTGCTGACCCTCGGGCTGGGGGCGGTGCTGGTCGCGGTGCTCCGAACACCGGGAAGCTCCAGTACCGCCGTGCTGCATGGCAAGGATGATTCCGCCACCACCGGCACTGGCACCGGCACCGGCACTGGGGCCGGCACTGGCACCGGCGCTCTGGCCGGAACGGTGCCGCCCGCCACGCCTCCGGCGGACGAACTGGCCAAAGCCCGTCCGGCACCTGAGCCAGCGACGCCAAGCCGAGGTTCAACAGCCGTTGCGCCGCCGGCACTCGGGGGTCAGGCCGATGGATCTGCAAAACCCTCGAACCCTTTGTATGCCGCCGCACAAAAGAGCGTCGCCGCCAGGAGCCTGGACGATGCCGCGGCAACTCGAGCCGTTGTCGCCGACAGCGACGCGATGAAAGCCCGGTTGCTGGCGGCTGGCGTTCATGTGGCCGCCAATGGCAAGACCGTTTGTTTCGTCGTCTCAGCCGATGCCCCCGCGGCAGCGGTGGATCAGGTGCGCGGATTCTTCGATCGCCATTCGATCGCCTTCGACAGCCTGCCGGATGACAGGCTCGCGCTTCAATCCACTCGCGGCGGGATCATGTTCGGCAACAGCCGCAGGGCGGCCGAGGGCGGCCGCGGAATGCAGACGATGGATCAGGAGAAAGCAGCCAGTCGGTCCAGAAGCGAAGGCGGTGGCGGGGTCGCCCTGAATCAGAACGCGAATCAGAATCAGCAGCAACTGGTCCCGAACGGGAATGAGCAGGCGGGAAACAACAGCACCGCCTCGAATTCTAACAAACCGGGTGCTGACGCTGCTCATCTCGCCACCGCGGGGGACAAGGATGCCGCCCAGACGCCTGCGTCACAGCCTACCTCTGCGACCGACGTCTACTACGTTGCGCACGGCGTGACGCCGTTGCAGGTGGAGTTGCTGAACGCAAGCCTGCAGTCAACGGATCTGAAACAGTCGGTGCAGCGGCTCACGCTCCTGGAATCACCGTTGGACGAACTGTCCAAGCAGCAGAACGCGATCATTGTGAAAGGTCAGACCCTGGCGATCACGATTCCGCAGCTAATGCGTCCCGAAGCCGGAATCGACAAAACCAACCTCGTGAAGGTTGCCGACGATGGCACCATCAGTCTGCCGATGGTGGAGGGCCTGCCCGCGGCAGGCTTGACCCTGGAGCAACTGGAAAAGCGAATTGCCGACAAATATCGGGAGAAAGATCTGATCCCCAACGCCACGGTCACGGTCCGGGCGGTGAAATCGACCAGCACGCAACCGCCCGCCGCCGAAGCAGCACCGGCAACCCAACCCACCGAAGAATCGCGCAAGATGAAAACACCGCAGCCACCCCAGCCAATGGCACCCTCGACCCCCAGCACCCAGCCGGCAGCGGACTCCTCGCTGACCGATGTGGTGGTCGTGATCCAGGCATCACGGTTCCCAGTGCCGACCCCCGCCCCCGCAGCAATCCCACCGGCAAAATGACCCCATCAACCCACCTGGCTAGCCGCTTCAGCGGCTAGCACTTGCCGCTCAAGCGGCAAGCCCGGTAAACCACTGCGCATTTATCTTCCCAGCACGACCAGCTTCTGCGACGGCAGTTCCTGCTCGCTCATCCGCTCCCGGCAGAAGTTCAGGCAGCTGTTCTCCACGTCGCTCAGAAATTTCACGAAAAACGATTTCGCATTCGCGTCGCTCGACAGCGACAGAATCTGATTCATCCCCGCTTTCACCGCATAAAACTGATTGCGAACCCCCGCATCGTGGCCTTCGATTCCCATCGGATCGTTGCTGAAAAAACCCGTCGCCCGAACCGCGATCGTCCGCAGCCCCACCGCCGCGACAGCAGCCTCGAAATCGTACCGGCTCCGCACCAGCATCCAGTTGGTCCGCATCGTCTGACGGGGCAGATATTCGGTGGTCACGATGCGCCCGCCCGGCGCAAGATGGGCCGCCAGATTCCGCATCGCGTGCATGAACCGGTCGGGCTCGGGGATGTGAAACAGCACGTTCATCACGTTGATCAGATCGAACTTCCGGCCCAGGTCCAGCTCGGGTTGCGTGAGATCCGCCAGGCGAAAATCGGTCGCGACCGGCCCGGAAAAATACCGCTTCCGCAGCAGGTCCACCGACGACTGCGTGAAATCGACGCCAGTAAACGATGCGGGTGAAAAACGCTCGAGAAAATACCGCACCCACCGCCCCGACCCGCAGCCGACATCCAGGATGTTTCCGCCGTTGACGGTCACCTTCAGATCATTCAGCAGCTGCTGATAGATGGGATACAGCACCGCATCCTCGACCGGGTTGCTGTAGTTCAACCCTGCGTCATCGGAAGCGGCATTGTCGGCGTTTTTCCACGCATCTTCGTAGTGACGACGAATATCTTCCTGCATCAATGGCGGCATATGCAGCCATCATCGGCCTTTGGGTCCGATACACATAAGCCGGGAGGAGAAGCCAGGAGGAACTGTACGCGGTCGGTTGGCAGGGGCCATTGTTTCATGGTTGGCAACCTCGGTTCAGAACTGGGAGACAATCCCCAGCTCCGCGATTGCCGCATGATCCAGCTCCACCGCATGCGTGGCGACGAACTTGAAATAGCGGGCCCTGGTTGGACGGGGCAGCGCGACGGTTTGCAAAATCGGATTGTTTTTCACGTTTGCAAATTCGCCTTTGGAAGCCGGCTCGCCCCAGGTCTTTCCGTCCTCGCTCAGATAAAATTCGTAACCATCCACCATGCCGTGCGGCGTGCCATCCTGCCGGGGCAGATAGGTGAAGGCTTTCACCTCCACGGTTTCGCCCATGTCGACCACGATGTTCTGCGGCAGGTGGTGCTCGCCATCGGGGCCATAGGTGTGCCAGATCGTTGACGGATCATCATCGATCGCATTTTTCGCGTCCGATTGGGGATTGGTGTAGCTGGTGGAAACCACTTTCCATTTGGCTTTGGAAATCCCCACCCGCCCGCGAGCCACTTCGGCTGCCTCGGCTTTGACCGGCTCGGAATACAGGCCAAATTCGCTGATCGCCGGGCAAACCGGGCAGCCGGTGATCTGCACGCGCACCTGATCGGTGGTCACGCTTGAACCGCGAATCAGGCATCGATTGCCGATCGATGAACCCCTGGCATATTCCGTCCATTTCCCATCCGCCATGATCTGAACGGCAAACCCATCCACCCGCTGTCCCAGCGGGAGATATTCGCGCAGATCAATCACATTGAACGTCACCGGGTGTTGCCACACCAGCGTGAACTCCGGCCTGTGGACATCATCATCGGTTGCCCAGTAGGTGCTCTTGCTGCCATCCAGCATTTGCGATGGCGCAAAAGCCGGATCATTTCCGCGCGTGTTGCTGGCGGTGATCGCCGCGCTTCTGGCGAGATTCACCGCGAAGGTCTGGTCCAGGATGCGCCGGTATTCTTTCAGGCTGGCGATGTCGGCGTCTGCGATTCGCCCGCGATTGTCGGGAGGGACATTCAGATTCAGCGATGCCCCGTGCCCGACCGAATCGTAAAACAATTTCACCAGATTGGCGGGCGTTCGCGGTTTCTGGTTGGCATGCCAAAACCATCCGGGCCGGATCGACACATCCACTTCCGCCCCGATCCATGCGGTGCCGTTGCGTATGCCGGTGCCCAGGTTCGAATCGTCCAGCACGCCCGGCGCGGGTGATTTGCCGTTCTTGCCGACCAGCGTGATCGTGCTCCAGGATGGATACGGGACGTGCCCGCTCTCATTTCCGCACCAGCGCACGTCAGGCCCCACATCGCTGAACATCACCGCGTTGGGGGCGAGGTTGCGGATCAGCGCCCAGGTGTTTTTCCAGTCGTAATAGGTGGTGGCGTCAATGTGCCGGGTGCCCGGATCACCGCCGTAGTAACCGCTGCCGCCGTTGGCTCCGTCGAACCAGAAAATGAACGGCTGGCCGTAGTTTTCGATCAGCTCGCGCACCTGGTTGCGGTAATACGTGATGTACTCTGGCCTGGCATAGTTCGCGCTGTTGCGATCCCATGGCGAAAGATACATGCCAAAGAGCAGCCCCTGCTTTTTGCAGGCTTCGCTCAACTCCTTCACCACATCGCCCTTGCCGTTTTTCCACGGGCTGTTTTTCACGCAGTGCTCGGTGAATTTGCTGGGCCACAGGCAAAACCCATCATGGTGTTTGCAGGTGAGGATCAGCCCCTTGAGACCGCCGGCCTTGAACGCCGCGACGATTTGATCAGCATCGAAATCGGTCGGATTGAAGACCGACTCTTTTTCACTTCCCTCGCCCCACTCCCGGTCGGTGAACGTGTTCACGGTGAAATGGCAAAAGCCGTAAGTCTCCAGCTCATGCCAGCGAACCTGCCGGTCGGTGGGGACAACGCCATAAGGCTTGGGCGGATCGGCTGCGTGGGCGAGTGAGGTGATCATGAAGATCGAAGATAGTAATAAGACAAGCGTTCGATTCAATTTGGTCTCCTGCGTTTATCCTTCAACCCTCTACAGCAGATGATTCAGCTCGGGGAATGATCCGATCTTCCAGTGCATTTTAATTGGTTCGATGGTGTCGGCGCGTTGAATGTCGGTCCGCTACATACCGGCCAGCAGCCGCCGAACCTGCGGGAGCAATCGCTGTCCGGATCAAGGTAATACCTGATATCCCGAGCAAAGGCGTCGCGTGCCATGCAGTCCCTTACTTCTTCAGCATATTCCGCAGCACCGTCTGCAAAATCCCCCCGTTCTTGTAGTACTCGATCTCAATCGGCGTATCGATCCGACAGGTCGTCGTGAACTCCAGCTTTTTGCCATCGGCAGCCACCGCAGTCACGTTCACTTCCTGCAATGGCTTCAAGGTGCTGTCGATCTGGATGTCGAACACTTCTTCGCCGGTCAAACCAAGGCTTGTTCGGCTCTGGCCTTTTTTATAAACCAGGGGCAGCACGCCCATGCCAACCAGATTGCTGCGATGGATTCGCTCGAAGCTCTCTGCGATGACCGCCTTCACACCCAGCAGGTAGACGCCCTTGGCGGCCCAGTCGCGGCTGGAGCCCATGCCGTAATCCTTGCCGGCCAAGACCAGCAGCGGGATTTTCTCCGCCTGGTATTTCATGCTTGCGTCGTAGATGGACATCACTTCGCCGGTGGGCAGATATTTCGTCACGCCGCCTTCGGTTCCTGGCGCAAGTAGATTCTTGAGGCGGATGTTGGCGAACGTGCCGCGGGTCATCACGCGGTCGTTGCCTCGTCGCGAGCCGTAGCTGTTGAAGTCCAGCGGTTTGACGCCGTTCTCCATCAAAAATTTTCCAGCCGGCCCGCCCTTCTTGATGTCGCCCGCGGGGGAGATGTGATCCGTCGTCACGCTGTCACCCACCATCGCCAAAACTCGCGCCGCATGAATCGCCTTGATCTGGCCCGGCTCTTTGGTCATGTCCGTGAAGAACGGCGGTTCCTGGATGTAGGTGCTCGCCTGGTTCCACTCGAACAGCTCGCCGCCCTTGACGGGGATGGCGTTCCACTGATCGTTGCCGTTGGCAACGTTGCCGTATTCCTTCTTGAACAGCTCGGGCGACACGCAGGCGTGGATGGTGTCATGCACTTCCTGCTGGGTGGGCCAGATGTCGCGGAGGTAAACCTGTTTGCCATCCGATCCGCGGGCGATCGGCTCATCCATGATGTTGATGTCCATCGTGCCCGCCAGCGCGTATGCCACCACCAGCGGCGGGCTGGCAAGATAATTCGCCTTCACAAACGGATTGATTCGCCCTTCAAAATTGCGGTTGCCCGACAGGACCGAACACGCGACCAGATCGCCCGAGTCCACCGCATCGGAGATGGCGCTCGGCAGCGGGCCGCTGTTACCGATGCAGGTCATGCAGCCGTAACCGGTGGTCTGGAAACCCAGCTTGTCCAGGTACTGAGACAGGCCCGCCTTGTTGAAATATTCGGTCACCACGCGCGACCCGGGTGAGAGCGAGGTCTTCACCGTCGGCGGAACTTTCATGCCGCGTTCCACCGCTTTTTTCGCCAACAAACCCGCGGCAATCATCACGCTGGGATTGCTGGTGTTGGTGCAGCTGGTGATGGCGGCGATCACCACATCGCCATGGGTCATCTCGATGTCGCCGTCTTTCAGGTGTGCGACTGCTGTCGCCTTGGAACCCTTGATGTGCTCGGACGTGGCGGCGGATTTTTCGTCCTCACTGCGGCCATGCGCGGGAACCACTGTCTTGGAAGACACCGGCGCTTCCGCGCTCCAGCGATCCAGCCGCGGCGTGGCGCTTTCGCCCACTTCCTTCTTGAACACATCGACCAATGCCGACCGGAA
>Ga0116230_10002817_pt1 | contig 16807 bp, 22 predicted proteins | sample S1TSphfallax_3_FD_88678 | JGI IMG/M metagenome (GOLD analysis project Ga0116230, IMG submission 88678) | Host-associated microbial communities from peat moss isolated from Minnesota, USA - S1T2_Fd - Sphagnum fallax MG | ecosystem: Host-associated > Plants > Peat moss > Unclassified | place...
CGCTCCTTAAGCCGCCGCCGGTTCCCGCGCGGCCAGAATGCGCTGCAAGGCCTCATCAACCCGAACCGCCTCGGCCTTGCTCAACCGGAGGCCGAGCTTGCTCCGGCGCCACAACACATCGGGCGCCTCGCGGGCCCACTCCGCCCGCACCAGGTAGCGCAACTCAGCCTCGGTGAGGTCGGCGCCATAGACGGTGCCGAGGTCCGCCATTGATGTGGCGCCCGCCAGGATCGCGTCCATCCGCGTGCCATATGCGCGGAAAAGCCGGCGCAAATGCGCCTCAGCGAGAAACGGATAGCGTGCGCGCGCCACGGCGAGTTCGGTCTCGAAGCCCTGCATGGCGAAGTCTCCGCCGGGCAGCGGCGCTTTGCCGGTCCAGCCGGCCGGGCGATTGGCGGCAGCCGGCAGATGGGGGGAAAGCTGAGCCAGCGCCGATTCCGCCAGGCGCCGATAGGTTGTAATCTTGCCGCCGAAAACCGAGAGCAGCGGCGGTATGCCATGGGCCGCATCGAGCTTCAGCACGTAGTCGCGCGTCGCTGCCTGCGCCTCCGTGTCGCTGCTCTCGTCATAGAGCGGACGAACGCCCGAATACGTCCATACCACCCGCTCCGGCGTCACCGGCACGCGAAGATAGGCGCTGGCGGACCGGCAGAGATAAGCGACCTCGTCCGCCGATGCGTGGACTGTACCGGGATCGCCCCGGTAGTCCTGATCCGTCGTCCCGATCAGGGTGAAGTCCCGCTCATAGGGGATGACGAAGAAGATGCGATTGTCGCCATTCTGGAAAATATAGCAGCCGGAATGGTCGTAGAGCTTCGGCACGACGATATGACTGCCCTGGACCAGACGTAGCGGGGCCCGCTCGTTCTGCTGCAAGGCCGTCTGCGCCACATCGCCGACCCAGGGACCAGCGGCATTGACCAGGGCGCGAGCATGAACCGTCGTGCTCTGACCGGTCTGCTCGTCTTCCAGCACCACGCGCCACAGGCCGCCTTGCCGCTCGGCCGAAAGACAGCGCCGGCGGGGCAGGATCCTCGCCCCCAGCTCTGCCGCCGCCATGGCGTTCAGAACGACAAGACGGGAGTCCTCCACCCAGCAATCGGAGTATTCGAAGCCGCTCGTAAACTCGGGCTTCAGCGGATGACCGGTGATATCGCGTGTCAGGTCGACGACCCGCGTCTTGGGGAGTTTCCGGCGTCCGCCGATGTGGTCATAGAGGAACAGCCCGAGGCGCAGCACCCAGCGCGGCCTCAGGCGGGCGTGGTAGGGCAGGACGAAGCGCAATGGCCAGATGATGTGCGGGGCGATGCTCCACAGCACCTCGCGCTCCATGAGCGCCTCCCGCACCAAGCGGAACTCATAGTGTTCAAGGTAGCGCAGGCCGCCATGGATGAGCTTGGTGGAGGCGCTGGAGGTCCCGGAGCCGAGGTCGTTCTGTTCGCAGAGACAGACGCTCCAGCCGCGGCCGGCCGCATCGCGGGCGATGCCGCAGCCATTGATGCCGCCGCCGATGATGGCAAGATCGAATATTGGCGGCGATGCGTCCATGTCCGGCTCCTGCCATCCCGAAGGCGCGCAGCACTGGCTACGCGCGGCGGATCGCTACCTGGAGAAGCACGAATGATGGTGGATATTCAACAGATGCGGGCGACCGGCTGCGCATCAAATTCGCACATCTTAGCGCGGCCCGTCCAAGCGGTGCCGCGGGCCGAACTCCGACCGCCGCTATGGCGCCCGACCGGCCTTCATCGACCCCAAATGGATCGAACGAGGTCAACCAGCCCAAACATCGAGAACGGGGTCACGAAAAGGCAAATAGCAATGAACAGGATGAAACGGCTGAGCGCCTTGTCGCTGGGCATCTCAGGGTTGGGCTGACGCGGCCGGGCGTGGAAATCAGTTCCATCGAATGGCATGGTTGCTTCCCCTCCCCGATCTTCCGCGGGCTAATACGGTAACATATCAGCCAGCCCGCAGCCCGGACGTCAATCAATCTCTGCGATGCAGGCCCGACATTAGACGGCATCGCATAGCTGTCGTGTGAAGAGGCCGGGCTCGCGACCGCCTTGCGGAAGCCGGTTTGCCTCGCTCAGACTGCGGTGATGTCGCGCGCGCCTGCCTGACGGAGAATGGCTTCGGCCCGGGCCTTTTTCTCGGCTGTCGGCACCTGGATCGAGAGCACGAGTCGCCCGTCGGCTGCACGCGCGTCCCGCTCCAATTGCTCCGCCTGATTGGACGCCGTGCTGACGGCATGGGTCACGCCGCCGGCGACCGCCCCCGCGACGACGGCGGCGCCGGCCGCGACCGCCGCTAGCCCTCCGGTCGCCACCGTGATCCCGGCTGCCGCCAAAGCGGCGGCCGTGGCCGCGCCGCTGGCGTGCAGCGTACGTGCCTGCCGGGCATCCGCCTCGCCGAAGGCGGCGCTCGTCTCATCGTCGCGCGGAACCGTATCATCCCGGCTGGGTGCATCGACGAGCGCAAGGTCGGCATGGTCGAAGCCATTGACCTCAAGCGTGTCGATGGCGCGCTGCATCTCCGCGGAGCTTGTGAAGCGCGCCCTTAGAGCGGGCCCGCGCTCGGCCAAATCGTTGCTCGACATCATCAGGGCGCTCCGCCGGTCCCGGTGACGGGCGGGCTGCTGTTGTCGCCCGGGCCGCCGGCACCATTCCCATTGGCGGCGGCGCTGCCTGTGGTCCCGACGCCACCGCCGGCCGCCGGGCCGGCCCCGAGGCCGGCCACACCCCCGAGACCCACGCCGGCCTGGGTCGCGCCGCCCTCGGCCCCGCCGCTCAGACCGTCCTGGGTGCCACCGCCAACCTGCCCGGAAACGACCGTGGGCGCCGAGCCCGCAGTCGCGGCGGAGCTTGCCGGCGCTGGTTTGCCGCCACCGGTCATCGCGCAACCGGCCATGGCCAGGGGCAGCCCTGTCGCGGCGAGGCGCAGGACGCTCATCATCTTCGTCATGTCAGGCTCCCGATAGAGTGATCAAGGACGACGTCGGGCCGGCATGCACCGGCGACCAGGGGCGATTGCGTGACCACATCATCATCCCTGCGTGAGGCGAGGCATCCCGGGAAGAACGACCGCGGCGCCTCAGCCTTTCTCGTAGGGCCTTGCCTTCGGCCGATGTTCCTGTTTTGTTCAATTTCCGGGGTAGGAGGTCGCGATGGACGCGGAGGGGATCGAGGCGGCGCGCGAGATTGTCGCGGCGGCGGTCGCGAGCGTGCTGCGGCAAAGCGCGCGGCGCAGTGCCCATCCCGCCGATCAGGCGGCGCTGCAACGCGCTGCGACGGAGATCGTGCGAGCGCTGCAGACCGAGTTCCTCGTTGTGCGTCGCCATTCCCCGGCCGCAGAGCTGACTGGCCGGCAGCATGGGAGAGAGCACGCACATGAATGATATGCCACGACTTGCATTAGTGCATGTTCGCAGCTGCACCATATTGCGATTCAAGCGTCGTTGCTGGGTTGTTCAACAGCGAACGTTTGACGACGAATATGGAGTTTTTAGAGATGAAATCAGGTCTTTTGCTTTCCGCCACAGCCAGCCTCATGATGCTGGGCAGCACGGCGGTCTTCGCGCAGTCCTACGCGGCGCCCGGCGCCATTACGCTGAAGCCCGGCCAGGTCCAGTCTGTTGATGCGTCATCGCAGGCTCCTGGCTATTCCACTCAGACCGATGTCGGTGTCGTCGGCCTCAAGCCGGGGCAGACGATGAATACGGCGTCGTCGCAGGATCTCGGCAGCGTTCAGGCAGGCGCCACCAGCTTCTACTCCGGCTTCAATCCCCTGAAGCCCGGTCAGGCCGGCTAAGCCTTTACTGGAACGCCTTCGCGAAGAGCCGGGATCCGAAAGGCTCCCGGCTTTTTTCGTGCTCCGCTTTGCGCGCTAGCTTTCGTGCGTCCTTGCGAAATCGTCAGCGCACGCCGATGCCTGCGGTCAATCCGCCGTCGATCTTGTAGTCCGCGCCGGTGACGAAAGCGGCCTTTTCTGAGACCAGGAAAGCCACGAGTTCGGCCACCTCCTCGGGCTCGCCGATGCGGCCGAGGGGATGCGCGGCCCCGAAGCGGGCGAAGGTGGCATCGATGTCGGCCTCCGGCCCATCGAAGGTGCGGGCTGCCAGTGCCAGGATCGGGCTGCGGATCGAACCGGGGCTGATCGACACCACGCGAATGCCGTCCGCCGCAAAGTCGAGCGCCATGGCGCGGGTCATGGCATGGATGGCGCCCTTTGAAGCGACATAGGCCATCACGCCCGCCTGACAGGCGAAGCCTTGCACGCTCGCGAGGTTCACAATAACCCCGCCGCCGCGCAGGCGCATCATCGGCACGCCGAAATGCGCGGTCAGATGTATCGATCCGACATTGACCTCCAGGCAGCGCGCGAACGTCTCATGGGTGGTCGTGACGGCATCGCCATACGGGTGGACGGCCGCGCTGTTGACGATGATGTCTAGGCCGCCATGAAGCGCGACCGCCTCGTCGATGGCCGCTTCCACCGCTGTGGGCACGGAGACATCGGCATGGCGGACCGTGACCGTCAGCCCCTCGTCCACCGCGAGGGTTTCCAGCGACTCGTTGCCGACGCGGTCGATGCCGAGCGCCATCACGGAAGCGCCGTCCCGCGCGAGGCGAAGCGCCGCCGCACGGCCAATACCTGTCGTTCCGGTGACCAAGGCGACCTTGCCCATACCGCTCTCTCCCTCTGCCGTTTATATGCTTATCCCTTAGCCGAGGATCGGGACAGGAGAGGCGCTTGGAACAGAGTTGGCGTTGGTTCGGGCCGAATGATCCTGTGCCGCTGGACCATGTGCGGCAGGCTGGCGCCACGGGCGTCGTGACCGCCCTTCACCACATCTATGACGGCCGCACCTGGACGCCCGAGGACATCGCGACCCGGCAGCAGATGGTGGCCTCCGCGGGGCTGACCTGGAACGTCTGCGAGTCCATTCCGGTGCATACCTCCATCAAGCTGCGCACCGGGCCGTGGCGGCAATATGTCGATGCCTGGAAGGACAGCCTCGCCAACCTCGGTCGCGCTGGCGTTCCAACCGTCTGCTACAACTTCATGCCGGTGGTGGACTGGACCCGCACCAACCTGATGTACCCGATGCCGAGCACCGGCCTCGCTCTGCGCTTCGACATGGCCGAGTTCGCGGCGTACGACGCCTTCGTCCTCAGGCGCGCCGGTGCAGAGAGCGATTACGCCGCGGACCTGCTCGAACGCGCGGCGCGGGTGCTGGCCACGAAGACCGAGGCCGAGATCGAGCAGCTCGAGACGAACATCATTGCCGGCCTGCCCGGCGGCGAGGACAGCTACACGCGCGAGGGCATTCGCGACCGCATCGCCGCCTTCGATGGCGTGACGCCCGCGGACATGCGCGCCAATCTGATCGCCTTCCTCAAGGAGGTGGTGCCGGTCGCGGAGGAGGTCGGCGTGCGCCTCGGCATCCATCCCGATGACCCACCGTTCTCGCTGTTCGGGCTGCCGCGCATCGTCTCGACCGCCGCCGACATCGAGACGCTGATGGCGGCCGTCGACCACCGGGCGAATGGATTGACGCTCTGCGCCGGCTCCTACGGCTCGCGGCCAGACAATGATGTGCCGGCGCTCGCGGCGCGTTTCGGCGAGCGCGTGCATTTCGTCCATCTGCGGAATGTGAGCCGGGACGGCGACGGGTCGTTTACGGAATCCGACCATCTGGCGGGTGACGTGAACATGGTGGCCCTCATCGCGGCCCTGCTGGCGGAGGAGAGGCGGCGGGCAACGCTGGGCGAGAAAGCCACGATTCCGATGCGGCCCGACCACGGCCATCTGCTGGGCTTCGATGGCGATCGCCGCAGCAATCCTGGTTATTCGTATATCGGGCGCCTGAAGGGCTTGGCCGAGTTGCGGGGGATCATGACGGCGGTGGAAGCGTTGGTCGCTTAGCGAACCTCGCGTTCCATCGCATCAGCCACGGCATCCGCCACCGCCTCGGCGACCGGTCCGCCATCGGCCCGGAGCCCGGCGACCACGCCGGCCCGATCCGCGGGCGAGCGGTTCTGGCTCATCTTCCACTTGCCGGTCAGCTGCGTGATCTCCAGCCGCAAGCCCACGATCGCCCGCAGCTGCGACTGGATGAAATCGGCCGGCGCATCGCTCACCGCCCAAGGTGCCGGGCGCTCCCCCTCGTGCCGGTCGGTCAGGCGCCGCACGAGGTCCAGCAGGGCTTCGGGCTCCTGAAAGAAGCTGATCCGGCACCGCGCATGGACCGTCACATAATTCCAGGTCGGCACCACTTTCCCGGTCAGCCGCTTCGTCTCGTAATAGGACGGGGTGATGTAGCTGTCGGGGCCAGAAAAGATGGCCAAAGCCTCGTGTGCCGTGTCGGTGGTCCGCCACTGCGGATTGGCGCGCGCGATGTGGCCGATCAGGCTGCCGTGCGGACCGTCCGACGGGTCTAGCATCAAGGGCAGCGGCGTGGCGTCCAGGCCCTCGCTGCCCATGGTGACGAGATTGGCGAAGGGTGCTGCCCGCATGGCCGCGTGCAGCACATCGAGCCGGTCTTCCCGGAAATGCGGCGGCGCGTACAGCGTTATTAGACCGGCGCCAGCAACCCGACCTCATCGTCCGTGTAGACGCGAGACCGGGTCAGGAAACGAACGCCCCGCCCGTTTTCCAGCGAGAACATGCCGCCCTTGCCGGGCACCACGTCGATGATGATCTGGGTGTGCTTCCAGTACTCGAACTGGGAGCGGCTGATGTAGAAGGGCGCGCCGGCGATCTCGCCCAGCAGCACGTCGGAATCGCCGGTCATGAAGTCGTTTCGGGGGTAGCACATCGGCGAGGACCCATCGCAGCATCCGCCCGACTGATGAAACAGGATAGGACCGTTCTCAGCCGTCAGCGCGGCCGCGAGAGCCTCGGCGGCTGCCGTGGCGGTGACCCGGGCGATCGGCATGTCCATATCACAGTCTCCTGCATAAGACGCTTTCAGCTGCGCCAGCGGCGGGGGCGCGTACGGCTGCCACGGGGGCCGGAGAGGTTGACCGCGCCACCGAAGAAGATAAGCCCGATGGCGGTCGGCGGCAGCCAGCCCGGCCGTTCCAGCACAGGCATCGCGACATTCGCCCATAACCAGGGTGACAGCCCCTTCTCGATCCAGACCTGCAGCACCGGCACCCAACTGCTGTCGATCATGCCGAGGAGATCGCGGAGCGGTGTGTCCGGCGGCCAGAGGGCAGCAACGGCGAAGGCCATCACCAGGAAGGCCGCGGCTAGAACGGAGAGGATACGGGCTGCGATCACATGAACAGTTTACGCGTCTGTGGCATGCCAGCATAGAGAGAAGAGACCCACTGGCCGTACCCATTGTAGATTTGCGTATCGACGACCTGGTCCGTGCCGATCAGGCGCTCCTGCGCCTGGCTCCAGCGCGGATGGGGTACGGCGGGATTCACATTTGCCCAGAAGCCGTACTCGTCCGGGGAAAGCTGCGCCCAGAACGTATCGGGCTGCTGATCGGTGAAGGACACCTTGACGATCGATTTTCCGGACTTGAAGCCGTATTTCCAAGGCACGACGAGACGGATCGGACCGCCGTTCTGCGGCGGCATCGGCTTGCCGTAAAGGCCGGTGCCGATGAAGGCGAGCTCGCTATTGGCCTCCGCGATCGTCAGCCCTTCCAGATAAGGCCAGGGCATAAAGCCACCCAGGCCCGGCATGACCTGCGGGTCCTGGTCGCTCGTGAAGGTGATGAATTTCGCGCCCGATGTGGGCTTCGCGAGAGCCACGAGCTTGGCGAGCGGAAAGCCGCTCCAGGGCACGGTCATGGCCCAGGCCTCGACGCAGCGGTGGCGATAGACGCGCTCCTCGATCTCGACCTGCTTGAGCAGATCGTCGATGCCGATGGTGAACGGCTTCTCGACCATCCCGTCGAAGGTGATGGACCAGGGGCGCTGAGGGAAGGCCTGGGCCATCTGCCACAGGTCCTTGTCGGTGCTGAACTCGTAGAAGTTGTTGTAGGTTTCGGCGACCTTCGCCGGGGTCAGCGGGCGGCCGGGGTTGAAGCGCATCGCGGAGGCCGGGATACCGGATGGCGGCGTGGCGTCGTCGGCCGCAGCCGGACGGATGCCGAGGGCCCCAATTCCGGCAGTCGCCCCGACTGCGACCGCGGCACCAAGGGCGGACCGGCGGCTGAAGAAGGCGGTTTCAGGCGTAATGTCGCGGCCCGGCCTGTCCCAACCCCGCTGGCGTGTGATCAGCATGCTGGCATCCTCTCTGCGGTGACCATACAGGCTATACGCGCGAGCGGGACCGAAGGTTTCATGATCGGCGGCCTTGTGTTCGGGATTGTGGCACCCGGACCGCGGACGAACTACGATGAATACTGGAGGCCACCATGAGCGACGACGTGCCTAAGAACCTCGTGTTACGCTATCTTCGGCGGATCGATGATAAGGTCGATCGCCTCGGGGAGCGCATGGGCGATTTCGCGGTCCGCCTCAGCGCGGTAGAGGTCGGGCTTAATGGCGTTCGCCGGGATCTGGTATCCCTCTACGAGGCAGACGCGCGTCTTCAGGTGTCTTTCGATCGCCAGGGTGCGCGCCTGGACCGGATCGAGCGGCGACTGAACCTGAACGAAACCTGAGACCTCACTCCGGGATCACGACTTCCATGCCGTCATAGGCCGGCTCCAACCCCGGCGGCAGGTTCCGCAGCATCCAGGCCCAGTCCATGTCATGGCCCATATGCGTGAGGATCGTGCGCTTGGCGCCGAGCCGCGCCGCCCATTCGCCAACGACACCCACGGAGCCATGCGTCCGGTGCGGGTCCCGCTGGAAGCAGTCGACCATCCATGTTTCGACGCCGTCCAGGATCTCCCAGGCCGCGTCGTTGAGGTCCACGACATCCGTGCAATAGGCAAACCGCCCGATGCGAAAGCCCAAGGTGGTTCCGAACCCATGGTCCTGATCGAAGACGGTGATTTCCATCCCCGCGAGCGTTACGCGATCGCCGCTCCTGACCAGCTCCGGCTCCAGCACCGGGCGGATGAAGCCCGGAGGCCGCCAGGGCAGAAAGGCGTAATCGAACCGCCGCCGGAGTTCCTCCAGGGTATGGGCATCCGTGCAGACCGGAATGGGCCGATCGATGATCCGGTTGAGGATCCGAACGTCATCCAGGCCGAGAATATGATCGGCATGGGAATGCGTGAAGAGCACCGCATCGATCGACGGGATCCCGTGGTCGATCAGCTGCAGCCGCATGTCGGGTGACGTGTCGACCAGGAAGCGCCGCCTGTCGTTGCCCTCGACCACGATGCTGGACCGCGTCCGGCGATTGCGCCGCTCCTCAGGGTCACACGCGCCCCAATCGCCACGGCCATCGGCGCCGCCGATATGCGGCACGCCGGCAGACCCCCCGCAACCCAGGACGATGGCCTTCACAGGGGGACGGCCTTCGGATAGAGGCGGCGGAAATTGGCCGTCGTCAGCGCCGCCAGTTGCTCGGGCACAAGCCCCCTCACCTCCGCGAGCGTCGCCGCCGTATGCGCCACCCAGCCGGGCTCGTTGCGCTTGCCGCGATGCGGCGCCGGGGCGAGATAAGGCGCGTCGGTCTCCACCAGAATGCGGTCGGCCGGCATGTCCCGCGCGATCTCCCGCAACTCGGTGGATTTCGGGAAGGTCAGGATGCCGGAGAAGCTGACATAGCCGCCCATCGCGATCGCGGCCTCCGCCAAAGCCCGGCCCGAGGAGAAGCAATGCAGCAGGAAGTCGAACGGGCCGCCAGCGTCCCGCTCCTCGGCCAGGATCGCGGCTATATCCGCGTCGGCATTGCGCGCATGGATCGCCAGAGGCACACCCGCGATACGGGCTGCCCGAATATGCGCGCGGAAGCCCGCCTGCTGCACCTCGTGCGGTGCCGTCTCGTAGAAATAGTCGAGCCCGCTCTCACCAAGGCCAATGACCTTGGGATGAGCGGTCATCGCGGCCAGCACCTCGGGCTCCGGCACCGGCTCCTCATGCGCGTGCTGCGGATGAATGCCGACGGAACACCAAAGGCCGGGCTCGTTCTCGACCAGCGCGAGGATGCGGCGCGATTGCTCCAGACTGGTGCCGATGGACACCATCTCGGCCACGCCGGCCGCGCGCGCGCGCGCCAGCACCTCGGGAAACTCGGCGTCCTTGAAGTAATCGAGATGGCAGTGGGAATCGATCAGCACGGAGAACAACCCAGCCGGAAAAGAGAGAAAGCGCTTCTTTTTGTAAAACGAAGCAAAAACTTTCGTCCGCTCATGCGGCTTCTTCGACGTAACGCGGGAAAATCCCCTGCGGTGGCGGTAAGATCGTGCCATCTACCAATGGCTCGGACAGCGCCGAGAAACCGCGCGCATCCGACGGCACTGCGAGTTGATCGAGCATCCGCGTCATGCTGTCCGGCATGAAAGGCTGCAGCACCGTCGCGACCGCGCGGATCACCTCCGCCAGCACGCGCAGCACGCTGCCCATCCGCACGATATCCGTCTTCTTCAAGGCCCATGGTGCCTGATGGTCGATATAGGCATTGGCCCCGCGGATCACGCGCCAGGCCTCTTCCAGCGCCGTATGGAAGGCCTGGGACTCGATGGCATCACCGAGAAGCCGCGGCAGAGCAGCCGCCTGATCGAGCAGAGCCATGTCGGCGTCCGTGAGAGGCGCCGGCAGCGGCGGCAACCGTCCCTCGCAGTTGCGCGCGATCATCGACAGGCTGCGCTGCGCGAGGTTGCCCAGGTCGTTTGCAAGCTCAACGTTTAGGCGGGAGATCAGCGCGCGGCGGCTGAAATCACCATCATTGCCGAACGGCATCTCGCGCAGCAGAAAGAAACGCACGGCGTCCCGCCCGAATTGATCGATCAGCGCCGACGGCTCGATCACATTGCCGATCGACTTGCTCATCTTCTCGCCCTCCACCGTCCACCAGCCGTTGGCGCAGACGCGGCGCGGCGTCGGCAGTCCGGCGGCCATCAGGAAGGCGGGCCAGTAGACGGCGTGGAAGCGGATGATGTCCTTGCCGACCATGTGCAGGTCAGCGGGCCAAAATCCCGCCCGCGGCGCATCCGGGTCCGGATAGCCCGTCGCCGTCAGGTAATTCGTGAGCGCGTCCAGCCAGACATACATGACGTGCGCCGGGTCGCCGGGCACCTCGATGCCCCAGCGGAAGCTCGTGCGGCTGACGGACAGATCGTTCAGGCCGCCGCGCACGAAGCTGACAACCTCGTTGCGGCGCGCGCCCGGGCCGATGAAGTCCGGGTTCGCCTCATAGAAGGCGAGCAGCCTGTCCTGCCACGCCGAGAGGCGAAAGAAGTACGAGGGCTCGCGCACCCATTCCACCGGCGCGCCGGTCGGCGCGATCCGGATGCCGTGGGCATTGGTGATGAGCTCGTCCTCACCGTAGAAGGCCTCGTCGCGGACGGCGTACCAGCCCTCGTAATGGCCGAGGTAGATGTCGCCGGAGGAGATCAGCCGGGTCCAGAGCGCGGCGCAGGCAATCTTGTGGCGCGGCTCCGTCGTGCGGATGAAGTCGTCGTTGGAAATGCCGAGCGCCTCGCCCATCGCGCGGAACTGCCCGGCCACGCTGTCGGTGAAGCTCTGCGGGTCGAGCCCCGCATCCAGCGCCGCCTTCTCGACCTTCTGGCCGTGCTCATCGGTGCCCGTCAGGAAGAAGACGTCCCGGCCCTCCAGCCGCTTCCACCGCGCCACGACATCGGCCGCGAGCGAGGTGTAGGCGTGGCCGATATGCGGCGCCCCGTTCACATAATAGATCGGCGTGGTCACGTAGAATCTGTCGGTCATGTCCCTGCCATCAGGCTGAGCCCGGCCAGCACCGCCTGACGGCGGTCGAGGGCAAAGCGCTCCGTCTCGTTCTGAATGTCCGTCAGCGCCTGCCATACCGCACCCCAGGACTCAAGGGAACGCAAGGAGAGCAGCCGGGCCTGATGGCTGTCCGGCGTGCCGCGCGCGCCTTGACGCATGGCATTGCCGACCGATTGGCGCAGCAGATCCATGAACAGGCTGAAGCCCGCCTCGTCGCGCGCCACCGCATCCGCCACCTCCAGCGCCGCAAGCCCTTGAGGAATAGCGGCGATGACCCGCGCCACCTGGGCCGCCATCGCCGGGCCGTCACCCTCGGCGAGCGCCAGCGCGCGGCCGATCGAGCCCTCGCCGAGCGCCGCCATCTCCACGCGCGCCGCCGCCGGCAATTCGGGCAGATAGCGGGCCAGCAGCGTCTCCATCGTCGCCTGGTTGAGGGGCGATAGCCGCAGCCGGCGGCAGCGGCTGCGGATCGTCGCCGGAAGGCGGCCCGGCGCGTGGCACACCAGCAGCAGCAAGGCGCCCGCCGGCGGCTCCTCCAGCAGCTTGAGCAGAGCGTTGGCCGCGTTCGGGTTCATGTCCTCGGCGCCGTCGACGACCACGACGCGCCAGCCACCCTCGCCCGCCGTGCGGCGAAGGAATTGCGTGACCGCCCGCACCTCGTCGACGACGATTTCCCGCCGCATGCGTTTGGTCTTCTCGTCCACGCCGCGCTCGACCGTCATCAGCCCGGCATGGGTCCCGGCGGCAATGCGGCGAAAAACCGGATCGGCGGGATCAACGTCGAGGCTTTCGCCGGCGCCGCGGCCCGCGAGCAGCCCGCGGGCGAGACGGTAGGCGAGTGTCGCCTTGCCGATACCCTCGGTTCCGGTGATCAGCCAGGCATGGTGCAGCCGGCCGCTGGCGCGGGCTTGGGACCAGATCTGCTCGGCCGCTTCATGACCGAGCAGACCGGGATTGGCCCGCGGCTCCAGATGGATCAGTTCGCGCCCAGAAGCTGGATGTCGAACATCAGCGTCGCGCCCGGAGGAATGACGCCGCCGGCGCCCTGGTCGCCGTAGGCCTGATCCGGCGGGATGATGAGCGTGCGCGTGCCGCCGACATGCATGCCCGCGACGCCGGCGTCCCAGCCCGGGATCACCTGCTGGTCATCGAGCACGAAACTGAAGGGCGAGTTGCGGTCATAGGAGCTGTCGAACTTCGCGCCCTTCTGACCGTTCTGGTAGAGCCAGCCGGTGTATTGCACCACGACGGTCTGTCCGGCCTGAGGTATGGGCCCGGTGCCCACCACCGAGTCATGGTACATCACACCATCGGGCAGAACGCTGAAACCGACGGGTGAGGTGGCGGCGGAAGCGGAGGCGGCCATCATCAAAACTCCTGCAAGCGGCATAAGGAAGCGGCGCATCGAAACACCCTATTCTGTCGTGAGAGAAGCCGAAAGCCAGGCGCGGACGCGGGCGACCACATCCGGCAGGACGCTGTCCAGGGGCGGCCCGGCGTCGACGATGATCGTGGCGTCGCGCGCGGCATCCGCCTCGTCCAGGAAAGCGCCTCGAACACGCTCGTGAAAGCTGAGGTCGAGCGCCTCGAACCGGCCTTCATCGCTCTTCGACCCCGCCAGGCGCTGCCGGCTGCGGCTCAGGCCCGTGGCGGCATCCACATCCATCAGCACTGTCAGATCGGGCCAGATATCGTCCACGAAGATGCGATGCAGGTCGCGGATGAGCGCGGGGGGCAGGCCCCGGCCGGCGCCCTGGTAAGCGAGCGTGGATCCGACGAAACGATCGCAGAGCACGATCCTGCCCCCGGCCAGCGCGGGACGGATGACGCGCTTGACGTGCTGGACCCGCGCCGCCGTCATCAGCAGCAATTCGGACCCCTGATCCCAGACCGATCCGGCGGCGGAGAGCAGCAGGCCACGCAGTTCCAGCCCCTCCGGCGTGCCGCCCGGCTCTCGCGTCGTCAGCACATCCAGGCCATCGGCGATGAGGGCCGCGGCGACCGCGGCGAGTGCACTGCCTTTGCCGGCGCCGTCAACGCCCTCGAAGACGATGAACCGCCCGTTCCGCACTCAGGCGCCCGTGATGAAATGGCGCAGCCTCGCGAGCGCGCGGCCGGGCAGCCCGAGACGCGCGACATCCGTCATCGCGACAAGCTGGGCCCCGGTCGCGGCCTGGCCGCTCGGGATTCCAGGTCCTGTCACCGAGATCCGGCCAACCACCTGCCCCGCCAGAACCGGGGCCGGCACCGGCGCGGGATAGTCCACGGCGACCTTCACCGAGTTCTGCCACCCCATCGGCATCGTCACGGTCGTGGATTGCGCCACCGTCAGCCCGACGACAGGAACCTGACCGAGCCAGACCGGCGCCTGCGTCACCTGATCGCCCGCGGCGAATAGCTGCACATCCTGGAAGCTGTTGAAGGCCCAGTCCATCAGCCGCTTGGACTCCGTCACCCGGGAATCCCAGCTCGGCAAGCCGTTCAACACCACGATGACGCGGCGGTAGTCGCGCTCGGTCGTTCCCGCCAGGGAATAGCCGCCCTCGGCGGTATGGCCGGTCTTGAGCCCATCGCCGAGGCCCGCGGTCACGAGCGGGTTCCGGTTTATCTGGGTGATCTTGTTGTAGGTGAAAGTCTGCTCTCCCGCGTAATGATAATACTCCGGGAAGTCGCGAATGATGTGCTCGCTGAGCGTCGCGATGTCCCGCACCGACATCACGTGGCCGTCCGCCGGCCAGCCCGACGCATTGACGAAGTGGGAATTGGTCATCCCGAGCTTCGCCGCCTCGGCGTTCATCATGGTGGCGAAGTTGTCCTCGGTGCCGCCGATGCCCTCGGCGAGCGCCACCGCCGCATCGTTCCCCGAATCCACGAAGATGCCGCGGATGAGGTCCTCGATCGTCACATTCGTTCCGACCTGCACGAACATCCGCGAGCCGCCCATGTGCCAGGCGTGGTCACTGATCAGGAAGGTCTGGTCGAGCCGCAGCTTGCCTTCCTTCAACTGCTGGAAGGTGATGTAGATCGTCATGAGCTTGGTCAGCGAGGACGGCGGGCTGGGCGTATCGGGGTCCTTGGTCAGCAGGACCGCGCCCGTATTGAAGTCGATAACGATCGCGTGCGTCGCCACGGTATCGACAGGCCCGATCGGCGTATCGGCGGGGCTGGACACCACGGGCAGGGAGGCGTTCGGCCCGCCTTCGTCGCCGGAGGCCGTTCCGCCCGGGGCTGGGAGGTGGTGGCGCTTGGCCCAGGCAGGCACGGCGCTGAGGCCGGCGACGGCAGTGCCCGCGAGAAGCAGGACTCGGCGTGTATTCATGAGGCGTTTCCGTTCTGAGCCCGCCGGGCTTACTGCACGATGATGGTCGCGTCCACGGCGCCCGCTTGCAAGGTCGCCGAGAGGGCGGCATCGGCCTGGGCCACAGTCGGGTAGGGTCCGGTCTGGACCCCGTACAAGGTGCGGCCCTGCCCCGGAATGACGATCACATGAGCATTGGGCAAGCCGCCGATCCGCGCCACCTCCCGCCACGCGTCGAACTGGTGGCCGAAGCTGCCCGACTGGATATAGAGCCCGCCCGGATCGGGGGATACCGCCGTCAGCGTCACCGGCAGCTTCAAGGGCGGCACCGTGGTTGTGACCGCATTTGTGTTGGCCGCGTCGGTCTGCCCGATGGCCGAGCCGCCCGCCTCCGCGACACCGGGCGGCGGAGCCAGGCTCGTCGCCTGAAAGCCGCCCACGGGTGCTGCCTGGATCTGGATGCCGCCACCGAGCGAATCGGCGAGCGCCTCGCTGGGCCCCTGTTGCACGGTCACGCGGACCTCGGCCGCCCCACCGGCCGGGATGCCGAGCAGCTCCGCCGCATAGGGCGTGACAGCGAGGATGCGGCCGGGATCGGCCGGCCCGCGATCGTTCAGCCGCAGCAGCAGTTGGCGCCCGGTCTGCAGGTTGGTGACCTGGACGATGCACGGCAGTTGCAGCGTCGGGCTGGCGCCCGCCATCGCGCGCGGGTCATAGGCCTCGCCATCCGCCGTCAGATCGGGGGCGTCGTCGCCATAGACCGAGGCGAGGCCGGTGCGGTCATAGCCAAAATCCTCGCGCGGATAGTGCCAGACGCCATCCGCCTCGTACCCCTCGCCAATGATGTAGTGGGGATGCGAGACCGCCGCCGGCCCAGAGCGCATGCAGCCTGCGAGGCCGAGCGAGGCAGCCACTGATATCGGCAGGACGAACCTCAAGGCGAACCTCATGCGGTGATGAGGTCGCCGAGGAGACCGACCGAGAGCGCGTAGAAGTCGGAGGGGTTGTAGCGGCGGATGGCACGATAGTTCGGGTAGACGAGGAACGCATCGCCGCCGACGCCGTCGGGCTGGATGAGGCGTGCCGGCATGGAGTAGGCGACGTTCGGATGGTTGGGCAGGCGGCGCACGCCCATGGCAATCCAGCTGGACAGGGGCTGCGCCTGGTCGGGATCGATCGCGGGGGCGTCGACGCTGGAGGATAGCAGCACGGCCTCGCCCCAGGGCTCGTCACCGCGCCATCCCGAGGTCGAGAGGTAGTTGGCGATGGAGGCGAGGCTGTCGGGCACGCTCGTCCAGATATCCGGCCGGCCGGTACCGCTGAAGCTGACCGCGAGCTTGAGATAGACGCTCGGCATGAACTGCGGCTGGCCCATGGCCCCGGCGTAGCTGCCGGTCATGCCCTGGGGCGTGACCGCGCCGCTGTCGATGATGGCGAGGGCGGAAATCAGCTCCGAGCGAAAATAGCCCGGCCGATGGCTGCTCCAGCCGAGCGTCGCCAGCGCCTGAACCACGGAGAAGCCGCCCGTGTAGGTGCCGTAATTGGTCTCCAACCCCCAAATGCCCATGATGACGCCGGGAGAGACGCCGAACTGAGTGTCGATGGCGGCGAGAAGCGTGCTGTTGGCGGCGTAGTTCTGCTGGCCCTGGGCGACCCGCGCGGCCGAGAGCCGCTTGGC
>Ga0116230_10002818_pt1 | contig 16805 bp, 7 predicted proteins | sample S1TSphfallax_3_FD_88678 | JGI IMG/M metagenome (GOLD analysis project Ga0116230, IMG submission 88678) | Host-associated microbial communities from peat moss isolated from Minnesota, USA - S1T2_Fd - Sphagnum fallax MG | ecosystem: Host-associated > Plants > Peat moss > Unclassified | place: USA...
ACGTTGCTACGAACTAAATAACTTACTTCCCCCCCCCAACTCATGAGAGACTGGCGCTTCTCTTAAATACAACCCCCCCCCCCCCCCCCCTCCAAAAAACTGGGTCCTATGGTGGGGGGGGTCCTGGAATTTTTAGGTGGGGGGGGGGGGGGGGGGGGGGGGGGGGTGATTATGTGTGTGTGTTTGTACATGTTTAACAATATTATTGTGATATGTTTTATGTTGTAAATAATTGGATGTGGGCACCTAGATGTGTTAGCACACAACAAGGAAAATTGTAGTTTCCATTTGGTCCCACATTTTGAAAAATGTTCATTAGGTATTATTGTAAATTGTGAGTTCAATTTTTGGGGTAATTTCAGGGAAAATTTCCTATTTGAATTTTTTTTTTTAGTTTGGGCACTTGACCATGAAAAAAATAACAAATTCATGAAAGAACGAACAATTTTAAATGCAGTTATTCAATTTTTTTTAAATTAAATAAAAAATTGGGTCATTTAGTTTTGGAGGACCACATTTATGAACCCCAAAGAAACCACCTTGATAATTATAGGTGATCTATTGCTTATTCATGTTTTTGATGACATTCATAGCCATAAAACCTTTAGTTAATTCCCAAAAAATTTATGAAAAATGTTGGTTCTTTAAGGGTTTTAAAATAACTAAGATCAATGGTTTTTTAATTTTGAATTATTTCAAAGAACCATAAGTATTAATTTTTATTTGATTCTAAAATAATTGAAAAACAAATCAATGGATTTTTACAAATTCAAAATCTGAACATTCTAAAGTAAGTATTGTGAAGTTTGGTTGTTATTTAAGGTAAATAGACTAATCCTTGAACACATAAATACTCAAAGAGAAAGGACATGTTGGTTTTGGTTTTTTGTGAATGGGTCCAAAAAAAACTTATGCCTTAACATATTTAGGCACATCCATAATTGCTTGGACGAGGTGATTTGGTGGAGAGACATTAAAGTTATGCCTCCGCCAAAACAAATGATCCATGTTGGTTGGAAAAAATCTCAAGCAAACATTCGTCATCCCTATGAAAACACTTTGCTCCCTTTCAATGAAAATTTAATATCTAACAAGTGGAGAAGATTCAATCTTCAAAAAATTTGGGTGAAACTAAAAAACATTCATTTTCCAAATGTAAAAATATTCTTCTTCCATTGGTTTGGAGAAGATCACTACCACAAAAAAGGTAAGATCTATATAGTCATGGACAAACCTTGTTTCTCTAATTTAGAATTCCAAAGAATGCCACATTTTAAGGGCCCTAGGTTTGGTGCTTTTGCTTTTCACATCAATGGCAATCTCTTTCCCTCTCTTTGATTCTTGGTCTATATTTGCAATTAGTGTTGTACATTAGTGTTGATTTTCCTTGTCATTTCCTTCCATGAGATATCATCACTTGCTTTTTGTTAAAAAAATTGTTGAATGCAATAATAATTGTACCCTCACTATTTTGAAAAAACACTATTAATTTTTATTTAATAAACCTTTTTTTAATCTTCAAAAAATCTATAAATTTATTGTTGAAGTTGGAATCTTATGAATTTGGAGTCATTTCATAGTGTTGGAAGAATCATTTTGCATACAAAAGCATGTTGAATAATGCTTGCCAACACATTTAAAGTTTTGAACATGTTTTTTGTTATTCAAACCTCCACCAAATGTTTTCAAATTTGTTGTAAGCTTTAGTAATATAATTCATAAAAAGGCCACGTGTTAAACCATTCAAAAATTCCTTTGAATTTTATGTGATGATTTTATATCGGATTAATGTTTAATATAGTTCAAAATTTGTGATCATGGTTAAACCATTGTAAGTTTGATTGTAATCTAAGGATTGATGCAAAAATTCATATGTTTATTATAATGTGGGGTCATATGTGGTTTCAATATTGACATCCAATCTAAAGAAAAATGAAAATGATCAAATTTGGTATTATACACCAATGCAAGAAGGCCACATGTGAAATGTAGTTCCTATATAGGACTTAATTGGTTCATTTTATTATGATTATACTGCAATGATTGTTTTAAACCACAAATCATCTATTTGTTTCTTGAAAACAATTTTGAAAGGCTTGGAACAACTCACATTTAAGGGTTGTAAGGCATGAGAAATGTGAGAAGGTAATGTGACCATAATCAAGCCAAATTGTTGTGCTTATTTTATTGTTTTATTGTAACATGTGAATTGTGTTCATTAAAAATTATTAGATGTTAATTTGATTGAAGATTTCAATCCATTTTTTTTTTTGCAACACCATAAATGTCCATGGTTTGTAATGTCTAATGTCATTTTCTTTAATCTTTTCACTCTTGAACATGTAAAATCTAAATATGAAACCCTCCATGCGTTGAAGACATATAAATTTACTAGATTAGCCATTCCCTAGATTTAGGAATGGTGATGTAAACTTATTATGAATCCTTTCTTGCCAAAATGTTCACCCTGAATTACTATTGTACTTGAATCCCTTTTTCATCCAAGTTTTAGATGTGATCAACATTATACTTATGTTGATTGTATAATGCTTGAAGATTTTAGTAAAACGAAAGGTACATATTTGACTTGTCAAACCTTGTGTTGTGTAAATTTCAAATATTTTTACAAGTCAAATTCTTAATTATGGATGTTGACATTTAAGACAATACCACCATGTATTCCAAGTAATCCATCTTTGAAGGGGATAGGTATAGTTTGAGTAAGTTCTAACACCTTCATCTTGAACTTCTACAAGGTTAGTCCATAATTTTGCATACCCAAATCTAAGTATTTTATTCTCCTTGTATGTCACTAGTACAGAAGTGGGGTGTAATTCATTAGTCTAAATCACTATGGGACCTTAAAAGAAAAATAATTTCAATACACTTTAATGATTTCACCCTGGTTAATTTTTTTTCATTATTATATCATTATGCAAACATTGTGTTTGATTATTAGTTGACATAATTCACTATCATAATTTATTGTGGCAAATAGGTTTATTTTTATGTTGTTATTTAAAATATTTTACTTTACTTTATGATATACCCTATATTATTTTAGGCTACCTTAGTTATTCTAATTTATACCTTAAGTTATTATAGGATATTATAAATTATTATACCTGAAATTATTAAACGTTATTTTACCTTAAAGTATTTTAATTAACTTATTATAGGTTTTTTACTTTAAGTTATTTTAAATTAAATTATTCAACTAACTTTAAGTTATACCTTAGTTTATTTTAAGTTAATATACATTATTTCAAGTTATATTTTAGGTTATTCAAGGTAATTATACTCTATGTTATTATAAATTATTTGGATCATGAGTATAAAATTTTTAAATGATTTAAAATATATTATAATGACCTAAGGTAAAAATAACCTTGAATAACCCAAGGTATAACCTAAAGTTAGTTGAATAATTTAATTTAAAATAACCACCGATAGTCGTAATATAATGTAGAATAACAAAAAACAACTTCTAACATAATAACCATCAATAGCCACCAATAAGATAAATACCAATGACTTATAATAAAATAACCATTAATATCCATCAATAGCCATTAATAACATATGGTAATTTAACCTCAAATAATCACTAATATCCACTAATAGAATAACTATTAATAACAATTAATAATCACCAATAAAATAATTACCAATAGCCATTAATGGCCACCAATAGAATAACTACCAATAGCCATTAATGGCCACCAGTAGAATAACTACCAATAGCCATTAATGGCCACCAATAGAATAACTACCAATAGCCATTAATGACCACTAATAAAATAACCACAAATAACCATTAATATAATATCCATTAATATCCACCACTAAAATAACCATTAATAATCACCAATAAAATAATTACTAATAGCCATTAATAACCACCAATATCCACCAATATAATAGTCATAAATTGCCTATGGAAATTTAACTTAGAATAACCAATAATAACATAAGGTGAAATAACCTTCAATAGACAAAAGTAAGTAACAATAACTTCATATAGCTGAAAATGACTTACAATAGTTGAAAATAGCCTAAAATAACCATTAGTAATATAAAATAACAAAAAAAACTTAAAATAATCGAAATTAACATAGGGTGAAATAACTAAAAATAACCATAAATAATTATAAATAATGTAGGGTGAAATAACTTAAAACAATGGAAAGTAGCCTAAAATAGTTAAAAGTAATTTAACATTAGTAGTATTATTATATTAACAAAAACTTTATCCATTTATTAAACATTTTCTTTTTCAAATGAATGATAATTGAAATGTTATTGAATATTGATATTCAAAAAAACATTATTTACATTATTCACATTTTCAAAAGGAAATAAATGTAATTATGTACATTATTGAATTTTTTAAAAAAAATAATCATTTCATTTGGCCAAAATCTCAATAATATATAAATTTTCAAAGTTTATGTTTTTGTAATGTTTAAAATGAAGTATTTAAAAAATAGAATGCAATGTAACACATTATCACAATAAATGTGGTGACTTGATGATAGGGGTGTTTGCTTTCATCGTAAAGGTCATGGGATCAAACCTCACAAATGGTGTGTTTGTGGTCAACAATGGTAATTTGATTGAATATTTTCTTATGTAGTTCCTTAAAATACGTGCCTATTGAGGTTGATTACATGGCCTATGTACCTAGGTTAGGTTCCTAACTTGGCATAGGTAGCGACACGTTTCAATAATTCATAAGATGAAAATCATGAAATTATCAATAATATTAAATGTTATATTAAACATTAAATAATTTAAATTTAATTGATTTTCACGATGCTTAGTTAATTAGCTAGTAAGTGAAATGATTTGATGAATTTGTATTTCATTGAAAAATAACTTTGTTTCATGAAGTACTAATTGACCAATTCACTATTTATAATAACTAATTATTGTTCATTAAGGGATTCATTGTTTCTTTTGAAATTTTGATTGTCCATTTTCCTTGTTGCGTTTAAGTAAGAACCATGTTTGTTCCTGTTGATTTGTTTGCTTGTGCTGCACTTATAAGTGAAATGTTTTCCTTATCTACCATTGGATGTTTTTATAATTCATTTCATTACATACGAAATACATTAAACATTATGGCAACCCCCTACTTCCTAGCCTTCCAATAAGTTTGGGGGGGGGTAGATCAAGACCTATAAGAGGTATGCATTTCAATTTCTTATACACATCCCAAGACTTCAAGAAGTGTGTTGAAGTTTGGATAATTTGAAAGTGCATAAGTTTCCAAAACTTCATAAGAAAAAAATATTGCATAAAATCTTATAAAATCATCCCACATTAAATTGACATTTACAATTGATGTGTAAGTTGTAGGTGTGAATTTTAAACTTTAGTTGGTTGCAACATGCAAAATATGTTGGAATTAGATCTATCTGAACTCTTGTTACTCTTGAGATTATATATTTTTGGATGGACAATGATAATTTAAATTTTTGGATGTTATAATTCTTCTAATATACATAATAAGTTCCTATTTCTGTAGTTAATGTTAGTGCTAACTAATATAGTAAACTTGGTTTTATTTTGCAATTTTGTGAGTTGATTTCTACTTTCACATCTCCTTCCCCTTTCTCTTGATTATAGAATTATTTTCTTTTCATTTACAATAGATTTCAACATTTTCGCATTAGAAAATTGAAACTTTAGGAAACATTGAAATTCATCTAGCACTACCTTAGGAAGTGAAGACATTATTGACACAATGGCAGGGGATCTTTAAGATTATTTCAATGGATTTTTTTTTTTGGTTAACTTGTGATTGAAATGATGGTTTGGTTAAAATCCAATGTGTTTTGCTACGAGCACAAGTTGCATGCTCTTTGAGGTCATTTACATGTTTTGTTTTGAGATGTAAATATGCTATTGTGCATTGAATGTTGAAATCATGTTTGTGCATTTATAATATTGTTTGTACCCAAAAGCCCTAAATCTTATAATTTGCATTAAATAATGCCTATTACCAAACAAATTTCTTTTGTGAAATGGATTGAAATATTGATCTACTGTGTTGTTTTACACCCTAAACCAAACATTTGGGTTGTATCCTTGAGTATAATCTTTATAAAAATGCTTTTTTTGCCTCATTATCAAAGATTTTTTTCTGTGAATTGGTCTGGATTTTAAAAAAATTGTGTTGCTTTACATCTATGACCAAACACTTGGCTTGTAATCTTGGGCATGACTATTTTGTAGAAGTGCAAGGAACCACTCCCATGACCAAACACATCCTTAGTATAAGTGGGGTGCAAATAGCACCCAAATGCTTTAAATTTATCTCAGGACGAAACACAAAATATGTTGACCATGTGTGGGTTATAAAAAAAACCAAACACAACTCGTCACCACCATACATTCAGTCATAAGATGCAAAATGTTTGGTGATGGGCATGCTTACCCTATTTACATGCAGTTGAAAAAAGCAAAAGAAAAGTAAATGTAGCAGTGATAATGGATATGAGCATGAAGAGTCATGAATGAGGATGATGATGCAGCGAGTACATACATACCTGCTGCAGTAAGTACTTGAGCAATGTTGTAGACATAGGTAATAAGAATAATAATAACAAGGTAGAGTAGGTACTTATTACTAGTGTAGGTAATAATAATTAACTGCTGCACTAACTGCACAGTTTCTGTCTTTGCACATGTCTTGCTGCATCTCTCTTTCATTGCACCCACTGCAAACTAAGTTTCCCCCCTTCTTTCTCTCTCTCTCTCTCTCTCTCTCTCTCTGTGCTGCACCTGCCACCGCCAAGCTTCGCTCTCTCTCTTGCACCTCTCTTGCAGTATGCATCCAATGACCTAGCCGTTGTTGTTTTTGCTTGCAGTATGCACCCAATGACCTAGCTGTTCTTGTTCTCGCAGTATGCACCCATTGAGCTAGCCTTGGTTGTTCTTGCAATATGCACCCAATGAGCTAGCTTTCGTTGTTCTTGCAGTATGCACCCAATGAGCTAGAGCTTTTGTTGTTGCGTCTTTGTCAAGTATCTGATCAGCTGCAGGATCTCTGCGTGACCACCCGTAACAGCATGATAGCTCCTCGTTGCTCCGATTCATTTCTTAATTCCAGTGAGGATTTCAGGCACGGAAGTACTGTTCGTATATATGCATTCTAGTTTTATGCATTTGCAGGCAGCTAGTTGACTATCCGCCGGCCCTAGCTGCTAGTGCAGTTGTGTCGTGGTGGAGAATATTTCCATGCTTTGAGTATTCAGCTTATACTATCGCAGCAGCTCATGCTAGTCATGCATGTTCCAGCTGCTGCTGCTATATACAATTGCCGGGTTTGCGGCTGATCACGATCGACAAAGACGTTGCCTGCTGCTGCTGCTGGAATGCCGCGATCGACCATGGGCGCCTTATAATAAAAATGCCTAGAGTTATACTTTACTGATGTGGGTATAGCTGCTAGGTACAGAACTCTCTATCGACTGTTGATCGTTAGTCTGCTAGGAGGAACCGGCCTGAAAGTGGCCGAGAGTATATATGATGGCCGGTGGTGTTCATAGAGCAGCAGCTCCGGCGGGAGTCGTAATTGCAGGAGTGCAGCAGCTTGTTGCACTAGTGATAACAACGTCAATACTGTTGGTGGGGGCAGCAGTACTAGTCGCGGCTTCTAATGTTAATCCTAGTGTAGCTGCCGATAAGGACGTTGCAGTGATGATGAGTTCCGCGGCGGCACCACTGCAGCAGCAGCAACCTCTTATTAGTATCAACTGCAGTGATCCGAGTGAGGAGCAAAAACCAGAATGCACGTCTCCAAGTATAGATTGCTGGCAAAATTACATCAGCAACTCGAGTATGATGAATTCATGTAAGAGTTTCACATCTGCTGCTGCTGCTGCTGCACCCCCCATAAACAACTCCTCCAGCTCCTCCAGTAGTACGGGGCCAACTGCCGGTTGCTGCTCAGCGGTGCAAATGGCTTGGCAATTGTGGCCGCCAAGATGCTTTTGCAACTACATCTATTTCCAGTACGTCCAGGAGATCAATCGTCGCGCTCTGCCTGCTCTCTGCCTTAATGTTACCAACTCTTCTGTTTGCCATACCTGCTCCGTTGCTGACCCTTCTGTTGTACCCCTCGCCACCTGCGGCAGTCCCAACCCTACAGGTACCTAATTACTACTTCTAACCTTCCTTCCTTAATTTAATCCTGCTGCTTCTTCACTACCTAATTGGCCTTTCCTTCATTTCTGAACTGAGCTAGGGTTTCGAAACCAGCCTTTTGGGCTTTGTCCATTCAGCAAAAGCCTACGTTTTTTGAACTGATGGAGGTAGGTTTTTGGCACAAGTTTTTTGGGGGTTTCTTCTCTATTGATGTAGGGTTTTGTCACAAGTTTTTTGGGGTTTTTTCTCTATGTATGAGGGTTTTTGACAGAAGTTTTTTGGTTTTTCCTGAATTGATGTAGGTTTTTCACACATGTTTTTCAGTCTTTTCTGAACTGACATGGGTTTTTGACACAGGTTTCTTTGGTATTTTAATAGGTTTTTGACACAAGCTCTTCAATTTTAAATCTAAGTGACCTCCACCTATCCCTCAGTTTCCAAAAAAAAATTGAAAATTCTCCATCAGTTCATAATTAACTCATGAACTCTCTATTCATAAGATCATGTGTGTTCTGTCTGCAGGTTTTTTCTCAATTGACCCAAGTTTTTACACAATTTCTTTCCATTTTGAATTTACATGGCCTCCACCTATCCCCTGGTTTCTCAAAAAATCCAAAAACCTACATTACTTCAGAAAAAAACTTACAGACTCTCTATGCATAAGATCATGTGTGAAGTTCTGTCTCTGTGTGCATAATAAGATCATGCGAGTTCCAATTGTGCTAATATATTTCTTCTGAATGTAATATTTCTGTTTTTTAAAAAGAGTTTTAACACAATCACAAGTTGTTGAATCTTCAATCAATTGACCAGTCTGAATTAGTGATTTAAAAGTCCTAATTTATGGCCTTAAAACCTAATCGATTATAGTTCAGTTAATTAGCTTAATGGTGTATTGTGGTGTTGTTGGGTGATGGGTGCAGGAAAATCGTCTACTAAGCGAGTTGCACTTGCCATAGCATTGACTATAACTGCTATTACTGTTTGCATAATAGTACTTGTGCTCGTATATTGCTTACCTTTTAGGTCCAAGAAAAAAGCTAGCTTGAGGTTTCCAGACACCTCCCAGGATCTAGATGGTAAGCTTTTAACTTTGTTCAAATGCCTACTAGCTCTTAACCATCTTGACCATCCATTTTTTCTCTTTTTTTTTGGGCCTCAGAATTAGTTTCTATAATTCTCCATTACATACTAGAGAATTTTGCCTAGAGAAATTATTAGAATTTCTGTCAGTGTCAGTTGATTCTGCCATTTCTAAGACAACTTGAAAACATGCTGAATCTGCGGGTATGTGCTTTTTTATGCTGTTGTTTTAGTAATTCTTTGGAACCTGTTGTAACCCATTACAAACCCTAATTTCTGTCAAACACTCCCTTTCTGCTCAGGTTTTTGATGAATCAATAAGGTTTTAAGGTCTTAATTAGGAGAGTGCTACTGCTTTTTAAATTAATAATTCAGTAGTCTGCAAGTAATGAAAGCATATTAACAACTGTTACCTACTGCTTGCTTGGTGTGTATGTCTCCTCATCAGATATTTTGAAATTTGGAGGAGGACCAACAATCTTCTCCTATAGTGTCTTGAAAACTGCTACCAAGAATTTCCACATTGGAAACAAACTTGGGGAAGGTGGATTTGGTGCTGTTTACAAGGTAAATTTATGTAAGATCTTATTTATTTTATTTTGCTGATTTAACTATTGGCTGAATGTTGAGATAATTCACATGGCTTAATTCATGACCAAATTTTTGGAAGTTTTCTTTCAACTCAAATCAATAATTTCTACAACAAATTTTGACTATTGTTTTCAAAGCTAAAAAAAGCTAGTCTTTAGATGTGGTTTGATGTTCTTGGTTTTTTAGGGTTTATTGCCAGATGGTACAGAGGTAGCCGTAAAACAACTCTCAGTAGGCTCAAAACAAGGGAACGAAGAGTTTCTAAATGAAGTGATGTTCATTACCGGTGTTCAACACCGCAATCTTGTCAAACTTCGAGGTTGCTGTTTGAAAGATGATGAACGCATTTTGGTCTATGAATACCTCCCCAACAAGAGCCTCTACCAAGCATTGTTCGGTAAGTATACCAAACTAATAATTATAATAATATTCTATAATGTTCTATTTTTTTCCTCAATTTTCAACCTTTGGCAGGTTTTCATCTACCAAACCGACAAAGGTAGATGAAATAAATTTTCTCAATTCTGAAAATAATAATGTACTAGTTTTTTGCAATTTTGATGATTGATGCACAAAAGTTGGAATGGTGATGTAGATGAGGAGCATGCAGTACAAATTGATTGGCCAACAAGATTGAAAATTGTATTGGGAACAGCAAGAGGATTGGCATATTTGCATGAAGGGTGTCGAACCCGGATAGTCCACCGTGATATCAAAGCAAGCAACATTTTGCTAGATGAGGATTATAATCCGAAAATTGCAGACTTTGGGCTTGCTCGTTTCTTCCTAGATAATCAAACCCATGTCAGCACCCGTGTTGCAGGAACAAAGTAACTACAACCTTCAACAATTCCTCATTTTCATTGATTGATTCCAAGTAAACTATTTTCTGTTGACACTGAATGTGAAACTCAGAATTCCAAAATCAAATATGGAGCTTCACAACTAAATTTAAAAGGGTTTTGTTTAAATTAAGCTGAATTTTTAAAAAAATTGGGTAATGTTTTGATTGGGGGACTGGGGCAAAAGGGGCTATTTGGCACCAGAGTACGTGGTACGTGGGCAATTGACAGAGAAGGCAGATGTGTTCAGCTTCGGAGTTGTGGTGTTGGAGCTTGTTAGTGGCCGCAGCAATTTTGACCACCGCCTACCTACAGATACACCATACCTTCTTGATTGGGTAATTTTTTTTTCTCCCCAATTTTTACATTGACTAGTTATTAACTTACTGCCCTCACAGAGCATGAGGAGAAGGGTGTCCAGTTGGGACTTGAACTCCCAACTGCCTGCTTCGCAGCCTTTACCATTAGCCACTAGGGTAGCTGAATGTCCTCCAACTTGATTCTTTATCGGAATGAAAAATACCTTTACAAATGTCTTCAACATTGACTCTTTATTGGAACTAAAATGACCTTAAACCAATGTATGTGGGAAAATGCAACTAGGTTGATTGTACAAATTTGGGGTCCTACATAAATCCATGGGAAAGGGGGAGGAGGGGAGGGTTTCAAGTTCAAGAGTTGTATTTTGAGTCAACTGAGAACACAAGAACACCTATCTTAATAGATATACCAATTGAAACAAGATTTTCAATTCTTGTTGATTTCCCAATTCTAGATAGAATTAATCTGATCTGTTTACCGGGGCACATTTTAGTCGACAAAATGCTCATGGATTTGAGACTAAGGTTAATAATCATTTCGATGAAATAGATACAATGAGTAACATTATATTTCAACTAAATATGTGGCATCTTAATTTGGGATATCTAGATGAAATAGATGAGTACTCATCCAATGTACATGTTTCATCCAATGCTACTTATTTGGATGAAATAGATATGTGGATCCATTGGTGCATGAGTAGCATGGGTATTTTGAACATGAAATAGTAGCATTTGACAAGTAACATGGTTTGGGTTGGAATCAATGGAATGGTTATAATTTATTAGTTAGGTGGGGTGTTGTTTCCTAGGAGGTACTGAATGAGAAATTCTAATTGAACATGCATAGTGAAATTGCAGAGTTGGCAACTACACGAGAAGAAAAGGTTAAAAGACATTATGGATCCATCATTATTAGAGGGCCCTGGTTATTCAGAAGAAGAGGCATTACGGGTGGTTACTATTGCATTGTTATGCACTCAATCAGAGCCAACAATGCGACCAACGATGACACGTGTTGTGGCAATGTTGGTTGGAGATTCCAACACGGAGATCCCCCCCATTCTCAAGAGTTCAAAACTTCGGCCACTCATTCTTACTGAACTTCCAGATATGTCTACATGGAATGACATATCCAATGCCATCAAAGGCAACAACTCCCAACTCTCCGATGATCAAGTATCTAGGGCAAGCATGCGAAGTGGCTCGGTAAGTGATACCACAATGGAGCCTAGGTAAAACTTAACATGGTTTTATCGAGAAGAGTTTGGTAGTTTGGAAAAAAAAACTTTATATAAGCCTTAACGCATCGAAGGGTGTAATCATTACAGTGCATTTTCGAAACCCTAGCAATTCATGGGTTGAAGTTTGATGCATCTATGACATGTTGAGCAGTCACGTATCCATACATGTGGCCGATGCATGATGGTTGATTTTTCTATTTTGGGATTGTGCCACTGTCCAAAGAATCCTACTCTCAATGACTTGTGAATGGAAGATGATGCAAACACATGGGGAGATCCTCAAGGGAAAGGTTTCTGGGTTAGGGGATGTATTTTGGACCATTTGTTAGGAGCTATACATATGAAATAGGGCTGTTAAAGTTAATTGTGGAGTATCTCAATTGGCAATTACGGAATAGGTCATGAGGATCTATGGTCAAGAGAAATAGTGATATAGAGGAAATATGGAATTATGATAATAGAAAGCTCAATAGCAAATCAATTTTGTTCAACATATATTTCTTGATCTTTTGAATTGTGGAATATGGTCTTATGTTTTATGACATGTTGCAAATGCAATTAGCTCAAACCTTGACAACCTATTTGAAAGTATTATTAACCACTATATGTAGACAAGTCATGTTTGTCCTTCGCAATTTTATTCCAGATTTTTGCATATTTGACATCCATTATTAGAAACTCCACCCAATTTAAGTCTCCATATGGGGTGAGGAAATGCAGTTGCAATTCAATTTGCAAAATTTTTAGATGACCAACCAAGAAGCAAAGAAGTTCATGAAAATTCAACATTAGGAATCTAAACCAATCCTCTGTGAGTGGGTAGGTATCATAGTTAAGTAGGCTCTAGGGAATGTAAATAGTTGCTCCATAGGGTAGGTGAGTAGGTAAGGCACTTGGTGGCTACTAGGTAGGTAGATGAAGATGGACAGTTACTATATATCTAACCACCATGGTTAGCACTGGGACAAGAATACAATGAAAATTTGTTTTCTTTCCACATACCATCCATGCATTCTGTCCATTCCCTAGGGACATGCCAATGCACAGCAAAATGCCTGTGTTCTCTAGGCCAATTGTTGGGCAGGGTTTTGCTCTGAGAGGGCACGTTTGGTAATGCCCTTAACCCTACACTGTACCATTTTGGCTATGTCATTGACTATGTTGCAGGCAATTTTGGATCTAGTTGGAAATGAGACTATATGATGACACTTTAGGTTTAGGCTATATGGAAACCCACCTGTTTAAATATCTCTTTTTAGGTGCGTTACCTCATTGATTAATAGGCCAATTACTTGTGTAGGTGAAATGGTAGGAATGGTTTTTTTCCAGGGATTTGAGGTTTCAATTATTGGGTAGAGGCAGCATTTTTAAATTTATTTTTGCTTATGTAGATCAATTGGCTATTGTGCATGCAGTCTAGTGGTTTATATGGCTAAGGTTGACATTTGAGGCTGCAGAAATATGTTAACAGTGCTACCATTGAATTGAATATAGCTATAAAATAATAACATGCATCAATTCAAAACTTATGAAATGAACCAATTTATAGAAAATACTATCAATTACATTCAACCAAATAAATATTTGACTAAAGGTCCCATGTCTTCAGTAGTCGCTACACTAAATGTGTCAAAAGCCTATATAGCAAAATTGTAACTAGCAAATTGATGCCTTAGATTTTTGGCTTCAGCCTCGAAGTTGTCAGCCATTTTGTTCATAGAGGATGAACTTTGAAAAACATGACCAAATTTTATTAAACCGCAAACAATACACAAACAGGTACTTTTTAAAAAAAGGCTAAATTACTGGAACTTGACAATGGAACCTGTAAACTTTGGAGCACAAATTAACAATGAAATAATTATACGATATGATCCTTTTGGCTATCCCCATTGTCAAAAGGTGGCAAGATTACGAAAAATCTAAAATATAATGGTCAGGATGTAACCACCTTTGTGATAGGTGATAGATTTCATTAACTTTGCAAAACTACAAACTCCATACATCACATTGGCTATCATTATTGGCTGCCATTCCATTTTTAGGTTTTTTTTTGGCATCTATGCCCCTTATTTTTAAATGCGTTTTTAGTTGGGCATGTATTTTTGTTGCAATTTGACTAATTTTAGCCCAAAAACAAAAAGGGCAAATGAAGGGCATAAGCCTTGTAAATTAGCTAGGTGCTTATAATGATACTTACATGGGTATCTAATAAAATGATGCAAGACCCATCTCCTCATTGTTGTGTTGGCTTGGGTAGGTCATTTTTATATGCAAGATTAACCTACCAAATTGAATTGCATACCAAGTTAACCACAAACTTTTCATTGAACCAAAGATTAGGACCAATTCCATAAACACATAGTCGATGCCCTTGCGGGAATGAACGTACAACAACCATGATACACTTCGGCATATTATTGTTTAGCTATTGATTTGGAGAATGGAACACATGTTCAGAAGGAGGTCTCCCACTTTTTCCTTCGCCACACCTAACAACAAGTGGATATCGTTATCACTTGAGACAATTTCCAAACCTTGATAGGCATCATCATTGCTGACCTAACTGACATAAACATGGTGCAACAAACATTGATGGCTACTAAACATGTAGCAACGATGGCTGCCTAGGAGAAGACATCATCATATGTTCTATGAGCACTAGGTGATGAGTTTATTTCCCTTGATATTGAGAAGGGGGATGAAGTCATTTTTACTTTAGTTCATTTTTTACTACTTGTGCAAAAACCATTATCACGTGTCATCAACGGTTTTCTTTAGTCCCCTCGATGTTTGTTTCTTATTATTGAAAGTGGGTGTCCATAGCCTTACAAGATGCACAAGCCATAGTGATTCTTCAATAGGCTACTAGACTTGGTTGGGGTTCCTCATCTCTTCCACACATCATAGCTAGTGCACTTTTGTCACTAGTTGATTTGTGGCAAATGATAGCTCTTTCATCTTAGGTCTTTTTTGTTATTGTTGAATATCATTTCATAGCCATGAATACTTTTTGCATAAGTTCTTTACATGATTTTTGTTGATTGTTTGTTTTTGTTTTTTCTTTGGGTTGTATCTACTTGTGTTTTCTTTTGCCTTATACTTTTGATTAACAAGTTCCCATCCTTGATTTCCATTTACATGGTTTTTTCACACAAAGCACTAAAAGGTAAGACTGATGTTGAGTTAATCACACACCCACCTTTGGACCACACCCAATGCAATCCAATGTGCATAGGTAACAACAAACCTTGTAACCCAAAGGCTAGTTACTTGGATATTATTGTTGTTTGGGAAAGTCAAGATCCTATGGCATTATTTTAGGGCAATGACTTTCATTTCATTCCATTATTTTCTGGAAATAATTTTCAATTGTAACCATTATTTCATTCCTTTGTTTATATATAATGCCAATTTTTCTTTATGGCTTAAGTTTTATTCTATGTCATTATTTTGGAATGTAATGTTTATAATGTAACAATGTTTCATATATGAAACTATGACAGTTGATGTACAAATTCTAGCCCTACCATTTTTTGTTCAAATTACATGGGACTTTGAAATGTAAATGTAGAGATTACAATTGACCACAAAATGAACAATTTGTTTTTAAGGGTTTATGTAATTTTGAAACTTCTAATTGGGTTACATTGTAGCTTTTAAATTGATTCAAGTCTGTATTCAAGATATTGAATGAAGTCTAACCAGCTTCCATCCCTATTTTTTTTAATCAAATTATATATATATAGTAATTAGGGTATTATTTCATGTGTGTAAAAAATATTCAACACTTATCATAAAAAAACAACAAAAGATTATGTTGTGACCTAGGACGTGGGGTATTAAACATTAAGTAGAAAAACCTTGTATATAAAAATCAAATACAGAAACCCATCCATCAAAAGTACAAGGCAAATGATAGCACAAGTAAACACAACTTAATTTTTTTAAAAAAAATCAACAAAAATAAAATAAAAACCTTACGCAAAAGAACCCATGGCTACGAAATGACAATCAATGATAACAAAGAAGATTTAAGACAAAAAATCATCATCTACCACAAATTGGTTAATGATAGAGGTACACTAGCTACGATGTATGGAATAGATGAAGAACCTTGACTAAATGCAATAGCATGTTGAAGAATCATGATGGCTTGCACATGTTATAGGGCTATGGACACGCACTGTTGATAATAAGAAACAAACATCAAGGGGACTAAAGAAGACTGATGATGACGTTCGATAATGGTTTGTGTACAAGTGGTAAAAAATGAATCAGAATGAGAATGAAAACACCCATACATCTTGAATAGCAAGGGGAATGAAGTCATTGTCTAGTGCTTTTTCAGTGTAGGATCATGTTTTTTCCTGAACAACCATCATCATTGCATGTGTTGTTGTTGTTGATGCTTATTGCACCATATCGGTGCAAGTTGGGTCAACAATGACAACATCCATCAAAGTCTAGAAGCCATTTTTGGCGATAAGGATATCCACTTGTTGTCAAGTGTGGCCAAGGAAAAGGTGGGAGACCTCTTTTTGAACATGTGTTCCATTTCCAAAACAATA